>JGI20163J26743_11538128_pt1 | contig 14171 bp, 11 predicted proteins | sample TergutCu122P1_FD_26743 | JGI IMG/M metagenome (IMG submission 26743) | reverse complement strand
TGGAAACGTATCGTGCTACTGAAAGGGAGGTGTATTTTTCGGTAGCCGCTGCCAATGATATTCAGATTACCTTAGAATTGGAGCCGGAACAAGGTTATGAAGTGTTTGTGAATGACGTGCTGATTGGAAAAATGATCACTCATTTGAATGGTAAATTAACCGCCGGCATTGAAATTAATCCTAATGAGCACGCAAATGTTCGTGTGGTAAAGTGTTAAGTTATGGCTAAGGGGAAGAAAAGTATCTTTTTCTGTCAAAATTGTGGTAACGAAGAAGCAAAATGGCTGGGCCAATGCCCGGCCTGTAAAGAGTGGAATAGCTTCGTGGAGGAACAGGTAAACAAGACGGTAGGCAGGGAAATGGTAAAAGCGGTAGATGAAGCTTTGGTGACTACCTTATCCCATGTCAGTGTAGAGCGACAAGAACGGATGACTACCGGGATAGGGGAGTTGGACCGAGTTCTTGGGGGAGGTGTTGTTCCGGGTTCTTTAGTGTTAGTAGGAGGCGACCCGGGCATTGGCAAGTCTACTTTGTTGCTACAAGTTTGTCAACAATTGGCGGGCGTGAAACAAAAAGTACTCTATATCTCAGGGGAAGAATCCCTGGCACAGATTAAATTGCGGGCCAATCGAATCGGTGAATTTGGCGAGGAGTTATTATTACTGTGTGAAACAAATCTGAGCATAATATGTGGTGTCATAGAAAAACACAGACCGGCTTTTGTGGTCATTGATTCAATTCAAACCATGTACAATGAAGAAGTATCTTCAGCTCCGGGAAGTGTAACCCAGGTAAGAGAATCCACCCATATTTTGATGCAATTGGCAAAGGGCATGGGGATTTCCATTTTTATTGTCGGTCATGTGACCAAAGAAGGGGTTGTGGCCGGACCTAGGGTACTAGAGCATATGGTCGATACAGTGCTCTACTTTGAAGGTGATCGGCATGCCTCATATCGTATTTTACGAGGGGTTAAGAATCGTTTTGGCTCTACCAATGAAATTGGTGTGTTCGAGATGCGACAATCAGGCCTAGCAGAAGTGAAGAACCCTTCCGAATTTATGCTCAGTGGTAAACCGGAAAATGCCTCCGGTTCGGTAGTAGCCTGTTCCATGGAGGGGACACGACCGATTTTGATTGAGATTCAGGCGCTGGTTTGCCAAAGCAATTTTGGAATACCAAGACGAACAGCTACCGGTACCGATTACAATCGGGTAAATCTACTGATGGCAGTCTTGGAAAAGCGAGTTGGCTTACATATGTCCAATTACGATGCCTATGTTAATATTGCCGGGGGGATTAAGATGAATGAACCGGCCATCGATTTGGGGATTGTAATGGCTTTAATTTCCAGTTATCGCAACCAACCGTTGGATGAAAAGATGATTGTTTTTGGGGAAGTTGGTTTAAGTGGTGAAGTTCGGGCGGTGAGTATGCCGGAACAACGAGTCCAAGAGGCTAAAAAACTGGGATTTGAAAGCTGTGTTATGCCCCGGGTATCTACTCCTGCGGTAAAAAATATCACCGGCATAAAGGTGATTGGTGTGAAGGCGATTACTGATGTTATGGCACTGTTGTGATTGACTGAATATGCCGTCATGTTTTTGCTTAGGTATGAATCACCTCAAGCTAACTATACAAATAAAACACTTAAAAATTTAAGGAAAGAGGTTGGAAAAATGTTTTGTAAAAAATGTGGCACAAAAAATGAAGCAGATATGGTTTTTTGCCAGAACTGCGGCGAGTCAATTAAAGAAGCACCCATTGCTAACACCATTAAAATCTATGCGAATGTTGTTTTCGGATTAACTGTGTTTATCGGGATTGTAATAGTGATCAGCGGTATTATTTTTGGAGTTTTTTACACGGAAAACGGTATACCTGTCATCATAGGATTGATTGTCGGAGCTTGGAAGATAGTTTTGGGATATATCTTAAGAGCTTTTGTTTACGGCTACGGCATCATCGTGAATTATTGTGAAAAGCGAGATGATTAAAGGAGAGTGTGATAATGAATTGTCCTAAGTGTCAAAAACAGATTAATAATGGCATAAATTTTTGCCCCTACTGTCAAGAAAAGATAAACAAGGGTATACGTTTTATCCCTTCAAAATCTATTACCCACTCAAATTGGCGAAATGTCGTAAATCCAACCGCCGGGTTATCAAAAGAGGAAAAAAGTTGGATTCTGTATGATTGGGCTAGCCAAGGATTTGTTATGATTGTGATGACGGTCATCTTTTCCTTGTATTTTATGGATTCTGCTACCGTTGCTTTAGGAGGAGGTGAGGATGCAGCGGCCCGAGCCAGTGCTTTGGTTGCAATGGGGAATATGATTGTAACCGTGTTGGTAGGGGTTTTAGCCCCCATCTTAGGAACCTTATCGGGTTATAAAGGAACTAAAAAATTGATTTTTACCTTTTTTGCCTATATGGGAATCTTGGGTACCATTGGTCTGGCCATCGTGCCGGAACATATGTGGTGGTTATTATTGATAGTGTTCGCCATTGCATCGGTAGGGTTTTCGGGAAGTAATAAGATTTATGACGCCTTTTTGGTAGATGTTTCTCCTAAGGAAAATATGAATAAAGTGTCCACTTTAGGATTTGGATTTGCTTATGTAGGGGGCGCCTTGCCTTTTATCTTAAGTATCCCTTTTGTTTTTATGGCAAGTGAAGGAATCATTGCTATGCAGTTGGTGACTGCTTATCGCCTATCATTCTGGTTTGCCGCTCTTTGGTGGATTGGCTTTAGTATCCCGATGTTTAAACATGTTAAGCAACAAATTGGCGTGGACAAAGAATCCCAATATGTCAGAAAGAGCTTCATCCGAGTGTGGACCACCTTTTTAGACATTAAAAGTCATAAACCGGTGTTGTTGTTCCTGATTGCTTTTTTCTTATACAGCGATGGCATTGGCACCGTGATTCGCATGGCTATTCCTTATGGTTCGGCGATCGGTCTTTCTCAGATGAATTTAATGATGGTATTGTTGGTTACCCAGTTTGTTGCCTTTCCTTGTGCGATTATATACGGAAGAATGGCAGAACGAGTTGGCGCGAAAAAAGTCCTTTACTTCGGGATTTTCACCTATGTGGTGATTTGTGCCATTGCTTTGCTGATGAATCCCGATCGGAATCCCTTGTTTCTATCAATTATGTTCTGGTCTTTGGCGATGTTAGTGGGCACCGCCCAAGGAGGTATGCAAGCCTTAAGTCGGTCCTATTTTGGTAGGATTATTCCCAAGGAAAAATCCAATGAGTATTTTGGCTTTTACAATGTCTTTGGGCGCTTTGCCTCGGTAATTGGGACTGGCTTTTATGGGATAATGGTTGGTATAACCGGACGTCCTCATCATGGAATAGGGGTAGTGGTTGTGGTGTTTATTGCGGCTGCAATCGTATTCAAATACGTACCCGATGATCGAAAATATGTTGTCGAGCAAGAAGCAACCAGCTAGATTTTGGGATAGCGATTCCAAAATCACCTGTAACAGTAACTACCCAATCCAAACCCATAACGGTTTTGCGATAGGCAATAAGAATATTTCGCAGCGTCAAGGTAGGATGTCAAGTGAAAAGAGAGGGGAATCATGAAATTTACTTCCAAACATTTACTACATTATAAACTTTTGTCATTAATTCTTATCTTACTCATTTTACTACAGACAACGTCTTGTAGTCCGTTTCAAACGGCACAATGGATCGAGAATTTCGCTGCAAGAATCGAAGGGACGGCAGATTACCAAGAAATCGAGGTAGATGAGGCGGAGATAGAATCGAACGAACTAGAAACGGTAGCATCAGAAGAAACGGCAAGAGCAGGGACAACCAGAGAGACTTTTCACGCATATGCAGATATGAGGGCATCTTTTGAGGAGTTTTTAAACCGTGAATTCATCTCTTTTGTTACATCCGATCCAATCTCATTGCAATTGTACATCAAGAACCCGGAAAATTTTGGTATCACTGATTTTGAAGTAAGCTGGGAAGGTTTTGTGACCGGCACTCCAAGGGATGAGTGGATTGCCGACTTTCAGGAAAGCGTGCAAGAATTTGAAGCCTTTGAACGGGCCCTTTTAACCCCGGAGCAAAGACAAAGTTATGACATCATAGGGTGGCAGATTGATTTGGGGAACGAAAGCTTGGAAAAGGATTTTAGCTATCACCGCACCGCCTTACAGGATAGAAGTGGGCTCCATGTGTTATTGCCGATTCTACTTAGCAATTATCATTTTAACAATCGACAAGATATTGAAAACTACTTGTACTTGTTATCAGAAATTAATATCGTACTACAAGACGCTTTGCAGTACGAAGTTCGTAGAACAAAGAGAGGATTCCCCTTTCCGGATCGCATCATCGAAGATATTATTGAAACTTGTGAAGTGTTTTTAAGCAATCCGGAAGAAAACCTCCTGCTAGCAAGTTTTGAGCGGCGGGTCGTAGCAGTTGATTTTCTAAGCGATGAGGAAGTAGCGTACTATCTGGATAGAAATGCGGACATCTTTTTTGGGCGTGTAATCCCGGCCTTTGAGGAGTTTGTGGTAGAGTTGGGAGAGCAAAAAGGCGTGGGCGGTCAAGAAGAGTTTGGTTTGGCTCATTTTCCTGATGGGCGAGACTTTTATCGGGCTCGCCTGCGTAGCATGGGAACCGGTTTGGAACCGGGCGTTTTGCTGGAAATGTTTACCGATTGGCTGGAAGAAATTAGTGAAGAATATATTGCCTTGATTATTGGGCATCCGGAAATCTTTGATTATGAAACTGACGATTTGTTTTCTTTTACTGATCCGGAGTCATTCATGGCATTCTTAGGAGCAGAAGCAACACCATATTTTCCACCCCTTCCGGCAGGGACGTCTTACGAAATACGAAGAATTGATGACAGTCTAACCAGTTTTGCACCGGCTTTTTATATTACGCCTCAGATTGATAATTACGTCGTAAATGTCATGTATTATGATGCAGATTTTGCTGATGATATCACCTTTATGTATTTTATGTTGGCTCACGAAGGGATTCCCGGCCATATGCTTCAGTTCGTAACAGTGTACGCTAGCTCCTTGCCTAATTTTCGCAAAACGAATACGCGAGGATTCACCATAAATACAGAGGGATGGGCAACTTATGCCGAGTTGTTCACCAGTCAATTTCTTGAAATCAGTGATATCCATCGGCGTATGTTGGAACTAGATAAAGAATTTAATCTGGCCTTCGGTGGTTTAATTGATATAGGAGTTCATTATGTTGGTTGGAGCATGGAAGAAATGGATAGATACTTGCGAGCCATTCCGATACTCCAAGGATTTCCGGCGGATATCTTTGAGTCAAACTTTGAGTTTATTGTCAGTAATCCGTTCCGGATGGTACCTTACGGAACCGGCTTACTGGAAATGCGACTACTGTTAGGGGATATTAAACGCAATCAAGGAGAAGCTTTTGACCTTAAAACTTTTCATGAGACCTTTTTAAATCTTGGACCGGCTCCTTTTCCGTTGGTACAGGAGTGGATGACCCGGGGAGAGGGGATGACCGTCCGGTTTGATTTGCGAGAATGGTTTCACTCATTCTTGTCCTTGTTTTTGACAAGATATGGCGGGGAATCGTACTGAAAACCGGTTTGCAAGTTATGTGTTGGGTAAAGCAAAGGGTTTTGCCGCCTAAGCCGGTTTCTAAGTGCAGAACTATCATCAAATAAGACAAATTCGTAAAGGAGTTAATTGATGAATCGATTTGCCAAAAATCTATACTTACTTGCTCTAGTCGTTGTTTTATTCATTGTGGCGATAGCTTGTAATCGCGTAACGGATTCCTATCCACTTGCCGAGGAGCCTTTGCAAGAAGCAACCGAATATGAAATTGTCGAGAAAGCTGAAGGAGATAATAAGTCTGAGTACGGGGATGCGAAGGAAGAAGTGGTCGTTTGCGAGCCGGAGCATGAAGAGATAGAAGAAGGCGAGGAAGTCTTGGAGGAGGAATTATATCAGGATATGGTTGCGGCCTTTGACGAGTTTTTACATCAAAAGTTTTTGGAAGTAGTAACCTCTGATCCCCTTGCTTTCCATAATTTACTTCGTCATCCGGAAAATTTTGGTATTACTGATGCTCCTTTGAGTTGGGACAATAGAAGATGGGACAACACATTAGGACAATTAGGGCAATTCAGGAGATTTGAACGAGAATATTTGACACCTGAACAAAAGCAGAGTTATGACATTTTGAGCTGGCAGTTTATGGTACTATCGGAATGGCAGCACAATCAGTTTTGGTATTATAACAGTAGTCTGCAGCCTGCCGCCGGAATGCATATCTCATTGCCCCTAAGTCTAAGCGAGTATCGATTCTACAGCAAACAGGATATTGAAAATTACTTGTTTTTGCTATCTGAAATTTGGATACCATTTCAGGGTGCCTTGGCGTGGGAAGAGAAAAGAATCGAAAGAGGATTCCCCTTTTCCAATGCACAAATTCATGAGCTGATTGCTTCGTGTCAGGGATTTTTATTGTCAGGAGAAGGTAATCTGTTTATTCACAGTTTTAGACGGCGGCTGATGGCCGTAGATTTTCTGACGGAGGCAGAGAAAAACTACTTTTTGGCAAGAAATGAAGAGGTTGTTTATCGATATGTTATGCCTGCTTATGAGAAATTGATTTTGGGGTTGGAAGCCCTGTTAGGAGTAGCGAATCAAGAAGAATTAGGCTTGGCCCACTTTGGTAATGGCAAAGAATTCTATCGTTTGCAGTTTCGCAACATGGGTTCGGACATTGAACCGGCAGAATGGATTGGGATTTTGACCCGGTGGTTGGATGAACTTGCCTGGGAGTACTTTACGTTACTGGATCAGTTTCCGCACCTGTCTTACTATGATGATAGAGTGGTATTTCCTTTTGCCTCACCCGAAGATTACATGACATTCTTAGAAAATGCTGCCGGTCCGTATTTTCCTCCTCTTCCGGAAGGAACATGGTATGAAATTCGTCGAATGGATGCCAGCATCAGCGGTTTTGGGGCCGGATTTTATCTACCACCGCAGATTGATAATTACCGGGAAAATGTATTTTATTACAATGCCAATGTGACCCATAATCCCGCCTTTATGTACGCCTTGCTGGCTCATGAGGGCGTACCAGGTCATATGCTCCAATTTGTCACCCTATTTGCCGGCTCTTTGTCCAATTTTAGAAAGTTAAATACGAGTGGATTCACAAAATACATCGAAGGTTGGGCGACCCATGCCCATTTATTCAGTTTCTACCTTGTCGATACCTCGGTGGAAAATCAGCGGCGAATGATACTGGAAGATAAACTCGTCTGGGTGTATTATGCACTGGTTGATGTAGGGGTGAATTACGGTGGCTGGTCTTTGGAAGAGTTGACCATGCATATGAGAGAGAATCCTTGGTTTAGCAAGTGGCGAACTGCCGATTTTCATTGGATTTATGAAACGGTAGTTAGACACCCATTGCGGATGCTTCCTTATGCGACCGGATTATGGGAAATCAGAACTTTAAAACAAGAGATGGGCGAGGCACTAGGAGAAGATTTTGATATCCGAGCCTTTCATGAAACGTTTTTGAATCTTGGCCCGGCACCATTTCCTTTAATTCGAGAATGGATGCAAGAATAGGTATTGCATGATTCAAAGCATTGCTGTATAATGAACAGAACGAGCGATAAAACAGCTTCGCTCTGACGCAATAAGGGAGGAAATATAAGGTGACACCAGGACATTTAGGGATGGTTTTGTTGTTTGCAAGTGCATTTGCTTTATGGGGATATATGTTATTGAGGGCATTCACACGTTTAATATTGCCCCTTAAACCGGTGAAACTATTTGATATTGTGATTGCGATAGTCATTCAACTTGGTCTACAGTTCTTTTTCGCGTTAGGAGCGGTTAACATTGTTCCATACCTAACCATTGTTTTATCGATTTTGTGTAATGCGTTGATTATCGCTATCATAGCGAATGCGAAGATATACCATATTTTATTAGCTTCGTTGATTTACACAATTGCGGTAGCAGCCGTTGATATGGTGGTGGTGCTGGGGTTATCATTACTTGAGATGAGAGCGAACTTAAGCGAAGTTGCTTTTACGGCGATAGGATTTGGGCTTCTATGCTTCGTTGCTGCTCCGTTGGTCTATTTTGGTTTGACCGAAATGTCAAAGTATGAGGAAGAAAAAAAAGAGCAGATGCTAAAACGTCTACAGCTCGTTCTAACGGTAATCAGCTTATCAGCAGCATTAGTTGTCAGCATTTTTACAGTTCATATCCCCAGCTATTCATGGGCCCGTGGCATTAATATCACAACCCTTCCTTTTATAGCTGTTCTACTAGCCATTGCGATGTTGGCAGGAAGTGATTTTCTCTATGCGCAACAGATCGAACGAACAAAACGAGCAGAGGATCGAGCCCTTCAACAGTATACCTTTGACGTAGAGCGACAAGCCCAAGATATGCATTCTTTCAGACACGATTATATGAATATACTAATGTCCTTGGACGAGTATGTGAAGGAGAGCGATAATCGGGAGTTGAAAAAGTTCTTTAATGAGAAAATCTTAAAAACCAGGTGTGTATTGTACGAAAATGCCGCTTTTGAATTAAAGAATTTGAATAAGATTTTGAACAAAGAGATAAAAAGTATTTTGATTGTTAAACTAGAAAAAATACTTTCGGAAAATATCCAGGTGGAGTTTGAGGCTAATGAAAAGATAGATGATGTACCCATTGATACTATAGTAATGGTTCGAATCATCGGCATCTTGTTAGATAATGCGATAGAAGAAGTGATGCATTTGGCGGAGGATAGTAGAGAGATTCATATAGCCCTGATTAAAGAGGGAGCGGACATCATTTTTTGTGTCTCTAACAGTTGTCGAGATAATGAGTATATTCTCACCGATTTAACGAAAAAGAATTTTACGACCAAGGGCAAAGGCAGAGGTTTTGGGTTAACCAATTTAGCCGAATTCGCATCAAAGTATGAAAATTTATTTATAGAAACAAAATATAGTAATAAACGATTTACACAGATTATAACTATTGAAGGGCAGGAGAGATTATGAGGAGAGTTATTTCCGCTAGCGACAAATGTACGTAATGGCGCAAACGTTTAACGGAGAAAAAACAGCCATTACGACAAAAACAAAAAACGAAACGAAAAAGTGATAAAATAGGAAATGTAGCATGGTATTCAAATTGATATTAATGAAGGAGTTAAACTTATGTTGCCATTATTTATTGTTGAAGACATTGATGTACAAAGAAAACGGATTGAAGAAGCCATTCGAGATTATATTCTTATCGAGGATATGGAGATAGAAATTGTGATGGCCACCCCTGATCCTAATGAATGTCTAGAATATATTAAAAATAATCCGGACCTTAAGGGGCTGTATTTTTTGGATGTGGATTTGAAGGCGGAGATGGATGGGATTGAGTTAGGAAGGCGAATCAAAGAGTATGACCCCAATGGGAGAATTGTAATCGTTACTACCAAGGGGGCGATGGCATTTTTCACTTTCACATATCGTTTGGAAGTATTAGATTATATTGTTAAAGAATCGGTTGATGAAGTTATCGGTCGTATTAGAGGATGTGTTAAAACAGCATACGATCGCTACATGAAGATGGGAACAAAAGAAAGAGGTGTCCTGGAGATTAAAGTAGGCAATCGAACAAGAAATGTCCCTATCGATGAGGTGTGCTTTATTGAAACCGGCGAGCAGGAACATCGTTTATTACTTCATACGTTGAATGGGAAAGTAGATTTTCGTGGTTATATCAAAGAAATCGCCGCAAATAATCCGGCTCTTATCAGAGTTCATCGGGCCTACTTAGTTAATCTAAATAATGCAAAACATTATGACGAGAAAAATCGCAGGCTTGAGATGGAGAATGGCGAAATATGCTATGTATCCGTGCGGAAGATGAATGAAGTAAAGAAAGCCTTCGAAAAGAGGGAAAGTGCAGAGTGGTAGACGAAATGCCGATTAAGTATAGGAGTAGGGTGCATCGCATCCTGCTTCTTTTTGTTGAGGGAATTCTTTTGATGCGAAAGCGTTTCAATGGGGATGCGCACTCCCATAGCCTAAACGGCAACGGTTTGGTATGAACAGTAACAGTTTTTATTCGTCAGTGATGGGTTCTCGCCATCATGATTGACGAACGTAATAATATCAGGTATAATGCTAGTGGTACGTAACATCTAAAACTTTACAGAAAGACGAGGAATTCTAGATGACAAACCCAATTGTAACATTTGAAATGAAAAATGGAGATATAATCAAAGCGGAATTGTATCCGGATATCGCCCCCAACACCGTGAATAATTTTGTATCATTGGTCAGTAATGGTTATTATGATGGATTGAATTTTCATCGGGTAATTCATGGATTTATGATTCAAGGCGGTTGTCCTTCGGGTAGTGGAACCGGTGGTCCCGGTTATAACATTGCAGGAGAATTCAGCGAAAATGGATTTATCAATGATTTGGCTCATGATCCGGGGGTATTATCGATGGCTCGTTCGATGATGCCGAATTCGGCCGGTTCTCAATTCTTTATTATGCATGAGCGTTCTCCTCATTTAGATGGGAAGTACGCTGCCTTTGGTAAGGTGATTGAAGGAATGAATATCGTCAATCAAATAGCCGGAGTGGCTGTGGATTACGAAGATAAGCCCATTACTGCGCAGATTATGAAAAAAGTAACAGTGGAAACCTTTGGCGAAACATTTGAGGAACCGGAGATAACATAATATTGCAGATGATTCAAGCAGAAGAACTGATTTTTGAATACGAGAAGCGAGATGAAGAGGGCAATGTCACAGGAAAACACCGGGCCATGGATGGTGTGAACTTGGATATTGCTCTAGGTTCATTTATCGCTATTTTAGGACATAATGGTTCCGGAAAATCTACTCTGGCCAAACACATTAATGCGCTGTTGTTACCTACGGCCGGTACCATCTGGGTGAATGGCAGAAATACCAAAAATGTGGAAGAGATATGGCAGATTAGGCAGTCTGCCGGGATGGTGTTTCAAAATCCGGATAATCAGATTATTGGCACGGTGGTAGAGGAAGATGTGGGATTTGGCCCGGAAAATTTAGGGGTACCTACCGCAGAGATATGGCAGCGAGTAGAAGAAAGTCTTAAGGCAGTAGGGATGCTGTCCTATCGTCATCATTCGCCCAATCGCTTATCCGGCGGGCAAAAGCAACGGGTGGCGATTGCCGGAGTGGTTGCCATGGAGCCGCTTTGCATTGTGCTGGATGAGGCAACCGCGATGTTAGACCCTAACGGCCGCGGCGAGGTAATGGAGACGATAAAAGGGCTACGGGAGAAAAAGCAAGTTACAGTGATTTGGATTACTCATCATATGGAAGAGGTTATCGAAGCCGATCAGATTCTAGTGATGAATGAGGGAAAGATAGCTATGAGCGGATCCCCCAAAGAGATATTTAGTCGAGTGGATGAACTAAAAGCGTATGGTTTGGATATTCCGGCGGTTACTATTTTGGCGGAGGAATTACGAGAAAAAGGAGTGCCTTTACCTCAAGGTATTCTGACAAGGGAAGAACTTGTGGAGGCAATATGTCAATTCGACTAGAACAAATTAGTTATGTATACAGTCCCAATACCCCTTACGAAAAAAAGGCTTTAGATAATATTGATTTGAAAATTCCTAAGGGGCAATTTGTCGGAATTATCGGTCACACCGGCTCGGGGAAATCCACCTTGATTCAGCACATGAATGGGCTACTACGAGCTACCACCGGTAGCTATCACTACAATGATGAAGATGTCTATCAATCAGGTTATGACCGGAAAAAGCTTCGTTCGCAAGTAGGGATGGTTTTTCAATATCCCGAACATCAACTGTTTGAAGTGGATGTCTTGCGAGATGTTAGCTATGGCCCGAAAAACTTAGGGAAATCAACCGAAGAGGCAAAAGTAGATGCCAAAGAGGCGTTGCGGTTGGTGGGAATGACAGAGGAATATTATGGGCATTCTCCTTTTGAATTATCCGGCGGTCAAAAACGCAGAGTAGCAATTGCCGGAGTGTTGGCGATGAAACCTAAGGTCATCATCCTAGATGAACCAACTGCCGGCCTAGATCCTCGGGGTAGAGATGAAATATTACAGCAAATTAAATACCTTCATGAGCAAACCGGGATTACCGTTATCTTAGTTTCTCACAGCATGGAAGACATTGCTCGTTATGTTGGACGGCTGGTGGTAATGAATGAGGGTCGTAAACGGTTTGATGACACTCCGGTAGCGGTATTTTCTCATTATCAGGAATTAGAAGCAATGGGATTGGCGGCGCCGCAGGTGACCTATATCCTCCATGCATTACGGGAGAGAGGTCTGGATGTATCTACCGAGATTACAGCGATTAAGTCAGCGGCGGTAGAAATTGCCAAAGCGTTAGGGGCATTTACCGAGCTGGTAAGGTAGTTGCTTGCCGGTTACCGGTAGTAGCGAAAGCAAATCTAAAGTATGGATAGACGAAAAGGAGCTCCCATGATTCGAGATATGACGATAGGGCAGTACTACCCGGTAAAAAGCGTGATTCACGACCTGGATCCACGGGTAAAGATCGTGTGCATATTGTTGTTTTTGATTTCTCTTTTTGTACAAGGTAATATTATCGGTTATTTAGTCGCCACATTATTTCTTGGTTCGCTGATATACGCCAGCAAGGTGCCTCTTAAGTACATTTTAAAGGGATTGCGACCGATTTTATTGCTATTGGGAATGACGGTAATCTTTCATCTTTTTTTGACCCGCGAGGGAGAGATTTTGGTACAATATGGAATAATCCGGATTACTGCAGGTGGCTTGCGTTCGGCTGTATTTATGGGGGTTCGCTTGGTTTATCTGATTATCGGTTCTTCCTTGATGACCTATACGACAACGCCGAATGCTCTGACCGATGGCTTGGAAGCCTTACTCCGTCCGTTAAATAAGTTGAAAGTGCCGGTCCATGAAGTGGCGATGATGATGTCGATTGCCCTGCGCTTTATCCCCATTCTATTGGAAGAGACAGATAAGATTATGAAGGCTCAGCTTGCTCGCGGAGCTGATTTAGATACCGGGAGTATTTTCCAAAGGGTGAAAGCGTTGGTCCCCATCTTGGTACCGTTGTTTGTGTCGGCATTTCGGCGGGCCAATGATCTGGCAATGGCGATGGAATCCCGCTGTTATCATGGTGGTGAAGGACGAACCAAGATGAAACCATTACAGTATCAAAACAAAGATTATGTGGTGTATGGTATTAGCTGGGGATATCTAGTCGGGATGATTATTCAGGAACAGGTGACGTCAATTAATGTTTGGATATTTTAGTTATTGATAACTCGTTGATACACAAATAAGGAAGCGTAAAGAGTGAAACGATACAAGCTTATTGTTGCCTATGACGGTAGTAAATATTGTGGGTGGCAAATTCAACCAAATGGTATTACAATAGAAGAAGTACTAAACCAAACCCTTTCCGAACTAATGCAGCAACCAATTAGGGTACAAGGGGCCAGTCGCACTGATGCTGGGGTTCATGCGTTGGGGAATGTGGCCATCTTTGATGGGGCAACGACGATTCCGGGGGAGCGGATCGCTTACGCTTTGAATCAAAAACTGCCGGCTGATATTGTGGTAATGAAATCTGAAAAAGTGCCGCATGATTGGCATCCCCGGTTTTGCGACTCGATTAAGACCTACGAATATTCCATCAAAAATGCCAAGTTACCCGACCCAATCAAACGCCATACCCATCTATGGATGTCCTATCATTTGGATTTGGAAAAGATGAAAGAAACTGCCAAGTATTTCGTCGGGGAGCATGATTTTGCTAATTTCTGTCGAACCAAAACAGATGTTAAAAGCACCGTTCGGACAATCTATCGGTTAGATATAGAGCAACATAAGGATGTTATCACCTTGCGAGTCATCGGAAATGGGTTTCTATATAACATGGTACGGATGATAGTAGGGGCGTTGTTACTGGTAGGACGCGGCGAGTATTCGCCGGAACAAGTAAAAGATATGCTGGACTTTCCCGGCAAAGAGGTGGCGAAAATCACCGCTCCCGCTCACGGATTAACTTTAGTGAGCATAGAATACGAGAACACAGCTAGGATAAACTCAAACGAAGGAAGT
>JGI20163J26743_11538131_pt1 | contig 14268 bp, 8 predicted proteins | sample TergutCu122P1_FD_26743 | JGI IMG/M metagenome (IMG submission 26743) | reverse complement strand
CGGAAATAACTGCGGCTTGCGGAGTAGATGCATTAACGCACGCCATAGAAGCATTTACAGTTAATTGTTCTGAGCCAATAAGTGACGCTGTGGCACTTTATGCTATTGAGCTTATCTACGCAAATCTGCTAACTTGCGTAAACGACGGAAACAATATTGAGGCGAGAAGCCGTATGCTGATGGGCAGTATGCTTGGGGGAATTGCATTCAGCCACTCTGACGTTGCATCGGTACACTGCATTGCAGAGGCACTGGGTGGCATGTATGATTTGCCTCACGGCACTTGTAATGCGATTTTCTTATCATATATGATGGAGTATTGTATGGAATATTGTGAGGATCATTATGCACGCGTTGCAAGAGCCATGGGCGCAACACCGGACACAGGCAGAGCAGGTGCAGAAGCGGCAGTTAATGCAGTTAAACAGCTTGCAAAAGACGTGCGTCTTCCGTCATTTGCAGACTTAAATGTAGACCCTGATGACTTTGATAAAATAGCTGAAATTTCAGCAAAAAATATAAGTACAGACAGCAATCCGCGCCCTATGGCAAAGGAGGATTACTTGGCTGTGCTGAACATGGCAATAAAAGGTTAATACGACTATTTTCGAAAATCCCAGTAAACATCACATGCCCCGAACCCGACTGTGATGGTTGGTATGCCGCAAAAAGCAAAATAAAAATATTAAGGAATACGAACTATGCTATTTGAAAAAAAGAAATCATTCTTTGGAAGAATGTCAGAAAAGATTGCAGATGCGATTTTATCCAGACCGACCATTGACGAAGAATTTATGGACGAACTTGAGGAGATACTCATAACGTCCGATATTGGTATGGGCACAACTATGAAAATAGTTGAAAGACTCAGGAGCGATATTAAAAGTTTAGGTATTGCAGACCCTGAGGGAGTTAAAACGCAACTAAAAAAGATAATCGAAAGCGTTATCGACAAAGGCGATGCGCACAAAATAACAGAGCAGACTCCGCTTATTATGTTAGTGATAGGAGTTAACGGCGCAGGCAAAACTACGTCAATAGGTAAAATTGCCACTAAGCTGAAAAAAGAAGGAAAGACTGTGCTTCTTGCTGCTGCGGATACATTTAGAGCGGCGGCAGGGGAGCAACTTGAAATATGGGGTGAGCGTGCAGGCGTTAACGTTATCAGACACCAAGAGGGCGCAGACCCGTCGGCAGTTATTTTTGACGCGATTCAATCAGCAAAAGCGAAGTCAATAGACGTCCTTATTTGCGATACGGCAGGCAGACTCCAAACGAAAAAGAACCTTATGGCAGAACTGGAAAAGATGAACAAAGTAATCGACAGAGAATACCCGGATGCCGAAAGAGAAACGCTTTTAGTGCTTGATGCCACAACGGGTAAAAATGCGGTTTCACAAGCTAAGGAATTTGGTGAGATTGCAGGCATAACAGGAATTATATTAACAAAACTTGACGGTACCGCAAAAGGTGGAATAGTTATAACCATATCAGATGAATTTGATATACCGGTAAAATTTATTGGAGTAGGCGAAAAGTTGGATGACCTTAAAGTGTTTAATCCTGCCGAATTCGCCGGAGGAATTTTTGATGAGTAAGCCTGTAGTTGCGGTGGTAGGCAGACCGAATGTCGGAAAATCGACATTTTTTAATAGAATAGTCGGCAAACGTGTCTCTATAGTTGAAGATACGCCGGGAGTTACACGGGATCGTATTTATGCAGAGGCAGAATGGCGAGGTGTGTTTTTTGCATTGATTGATACGGGTGGAATTGAGCCGTCAAACTCAGAAGTTATCCCGTCAAGAATGAGAGAGCAAGCGCAAATCGCTATCGAAACATCGGATGTCATATTGTTTATGGTCGATGGGAAGCAAGGTCTTACGGCAGCAGACAGAGAAGTTGGAGAAATGCTCACAAGAGCAGGAAGAAAGGTTATCTTAATTGTTAACAAAATCGATTCGCCAAAATTACCTGACGATTTTTATGATTTCTACGAGCTTGGTCTTGGTGAGCCCCATGCAATATCTTCTGCAAACATGTTCGGTCTTGGTGATGTTTTAGATAAAGTCGTTGAAAGTTTTCCGAAAACAGACCCGGAGGAAGAAGACGATGTCATAAAAATTGCAGTTGCAGGCAAGCCAAATGTAGGCAAATCATCCTTTGTAAATTGCATACTTGGCGAAGAGAGAGTTATAGTGTCTGATATCGCAGGCACAACCAGAGATGCGATAGATACGCCCTTTGAAAAAGATGGCGATAAGTATATTCTGATAGACACAGCAGGCGTCAGAAGGCGCGCAAGAGTTAATGATGATATCGAAAGATACAGCGTAATTCGAGCCTTTGCTGCAATCGAGCGGTGTGACGTTTGTGTTCTTATGATAGATGCGCAAGATGGAATTACAGAGCAGGACAAAAAGATTGCCGGAATTGCCCATGAGGCAGGAGTTGGAATTATTGTCGTAGTCAACAAGTGGGATCTCATAGAAAAACAGACAAATACCATGAAGGAATTTGAAAAAAACATCAAAAAAGAAATTCAGTTCATGTCATACGCACCTATGGTATTTATTTCTGTTCACGAAAGACAAAGAGTTTTGAAAGTAATTGACATGGCGAAAACCATATCAGAAAACAGAGCACTTCGTGTTTCCACAGGTCAACTTAACAACTTGATTGCAGACGCCACCATGATGAAGCAGCCGCCATCGGATAAAGGAAAGAGACTAAAGATTTACTACGCAACGCAAGTCGCTGTAAAACCGCCTTTGTTCTCGTTCCAAATAAACAACAGGGAACTTATGCACTTTTCGTATTCCAGATATCTTGAAAACAAAATAAGAGAAGCATATAACTTTGAAGGAACTTCAATAAAGTTCGTATTTAGGGAAAAAGGCGAAAACGAAGATTGAACGGACGGAGCAAATTTGAATGAATGGCTCAGTTCACCGCTTTGGCGGAGCATATTTGGACGAATGGGGAAAACTATGATAGCAATATATGCAATAGCAACAATAGTGTCGTACTTTATAGGCAATATATCACCTGCTATAATATTGGGCAAAATTTATGGCGTTGATATTAAAAAAGAAGGCAGCGGAAATGCAGGAACGACAAATGCCCTGAGAGTTTTGGGCAAAAAGGCCGGCATAATTACACTTTTAGTAGATATATTAAAAGGTGTGATCGTTGTATTGGTTGCAAAGCATTTGTTTTGGGAGTCTGCGCCTATAGTCGCACTTCTATGTGCACTTGCGGTATTTTGCGGGCACATTTGGCCTGCAATATTTGGCTTTAAGGGCGGCAAAGGCGTGGCAACTGCCTTTGGGATTATCGTAACAGTGAATTGGTGTTTAGGTCTTATAGCACTTGCCATAGTATTACTGGTTGTGGCAATTACGAGGCGAATGTCGGCAGGATCGATTGTCGGTGCATTGGCAGTGCCGGTGCTTGCGTACTTTCTGGTGCCTGCCGGAGTCGATCAGCTAACTTTTGTAGTATGGGCAGTTGTACTGGCAATAACTGTAATTATAAAACACCGAGCGAATTTGGTTAGGTTATTTAAGGGTGAAGAGCCTAAGTTGAACTTTAAGAAATAAATAGTTACTGTTCACACATTGTCGGATTTGTGGCTAAATGGCTCTTTCCGCAATATGTTATGATGCTCTCACAGATGAGGAGAGCGGTAATTTAGCAAATTTTGTCAAATGAAAGGAAAAAGCAGCATGAAAAACATAGGAGTAATTGGGGCAGGCAGTTGGGGAACTGCGCTTGCTGTTACACTTTGCAGCAACAATCATAATGTGAAAATTTGGGACATTAACAAAGAACATGTTGAAGCACTGAAAACAGATAAGGAAAATAAAAAGTTTTTGCCGGGTGTACCTTTTGACAACAACTTGATTCCCGAGGAATCTTTGGAAGAAACGCTTAAAGGCGTGGAGATGGTGCTTTTTTCTGTTCCTGCGCAATACTTCAGAAGTGCATTAAATTCCGCGCTTCCATATTTAAAAAAAGATATGGTTGTAGTTAACGTTGCAAAAGGAATAGAGCAAAAAACCTTGAAAAGAATGTCAGAAATTGCATATGAGTTTATTGATAAATCAAAATATGTTGTGCTGTCAGGTCCGTCACATGCAGAGGAAGTAGGAATGCTTCAGCCGACAACAGTTGCTGTGGCGTCAGAAGATCTAAAGGCGGCAGAATATGTGCAAGAGATATTTATGACAAGCAACTTCAGAATATATACAAACAACGATGTAATAGGTGTGGAGCTCGGTGGCGCGCTAAAAAATACAATTGCGCTTGGAGCGGGCATTTCAGATGGCTTAGGATATGGCGATAATGCAAAGGCCGCAATGATGACAAGAGGGCTTATAGAGATGGCGAGGCTTGGCGTTAAACTTGGTGCTGATGAAAAGACGTTCTTTGGTCTTACGGGAATAGGCGACCTTATAGTTACGTGTACCAGCATGCATTCTCGAAACAGACGTTGCGGAATTATGATAGGCGAAGGAATGGATCCAAAAGAAGCTACTGAAAAAATAGGTATGGTAGTCGAAGGGATTTTTACAACTGAAGCTGCATATGAACTTGCGCAAAAAGCAGGAGTTGAAATGCCGATAACAGAAAATATATATCACATTGTAAACGGGACGATTAACGCAAAAGAAGCGGTTAGGAGTCTGATGACACGCGACAAAAAACACGAGTGAGGGCATATGACTGACAGAAAATATATGATTACGACATTTGGATGTCAGATGAACGAGCGCGATTCGGAAACGATAGCAGGACTTCTTTCTGAAATCGGTTACAGTGAATGTAGTGATAAAAAAGACGCAGATGTTGTAATAATAAATACGTGCAGCGTGAGAGAAAATGCCGATAAAAGGTTTTTCGGAACTCTCGGGCAACTAAAAAAAATCAAAGAAGAACGCAAAGATTTTGTCGTGGGCGTTTGTGGTTGTATGATGCAGCAACAACATATAATCGATACATTAAAAGAGAAGTATCCATGGGTGGACATTGTCTTTGGAACACATAATATACATGAGCTGCCAAAGCTCGTTTCCAGTGTAGTTTCAGAAAACCAAAAACGCGTAGAAATTTTGGAAGATAGCGTGGATATAGTAGAGGGGCTTCCGACAAAAAGGCTTTATGAGTTTAAATCATTTGTAAATATTATGTACGGATGTAATAATTTTTGTACATACTGTATTGTGCCGTATACGAGAGGACGCGAGAAAAGCAGAAATCCGGAAAATATACTTGAAGAAGTACGCACTCTTGCAAAGGACGGCGTAAAAGAAATCACACTACTTGGGCAAAATGTAAATTCGTATCAAATGGGTTTTACACAGCTTATTTATATGCTAAACGACATAGAGGGTATTGAGAGAATCAGGTTTATGACATCTCATCCAAAAGATTTGTCGGATGAGCTTATTGAAGCATACGCAAAATGTGAAAGCCTTTGCAACCATATACATCTGCCTGTTCAGTCGGGAAGCAGTAAAGTTCTTGAGCGTATGAACAGAAAGTACACAAAAGAAGATTATCTTAAGCTGGTTGAAAAACTTAAAACAGCATCGCCAAACATTGCAATTACCACCGACATAATAGTGGGCTTTCCGGGTGAAACGGAAGAAGACTTTGAAGAAACATTGGATCTTGTGAAAAAAGTAGAATTTGATTCGGCTTTTACTTTTTTGTATTCTGTTCGTAAAGGCACTCCGGCAGAAAACTATGAAGACCAAATTCCGGAAGAGATAAAGCACAAAAGATTTAATAGGCTCGTGGATTTACTAAATGAAATCTCCATGATGAAAAACAGTAGATATGTAGGTCAAAGGTCAAAAGTTCTTGTGGAGGGTCTTTCAAAAACGAACAAAGAAATGTACACAGGCAGAACAGAAACCTTTAAACTTGTGAACTTCAAATCGGAAGAAAACCTCTCGGGGCAAATTGTAGATATCAAAATAACTGAGAGTAAAACGTTTAGCTTAGTAGGCGAGCTTACTTAATACAACCAAATCAGCGGCAGGTGCAACCGTTTGCAAAATAGCTTTGGAATTATTTTGGTCAAAGCTATTTGTTTAAAAAAGTTATTTGTACATACAATTTATTTGCATAAGATTGGGTTGCGCATTTAAGCAGATGCCTGGCTTTGCCAAGTGAGTCTTCATCAATATATATTTTGTTGTTAAAAATGCAATCAATGGATTCTTCCAGCACAATGCAAAACTCGTTATAAGATAAATCTATGGGAGCAACACCTAATGCCAGTCTCACCATTATTTTAATATCGCTTATGCTATAAACCTGCTTCATCAAACAAATAACAAATAAATAGGCAAGATGTGTCCTGTCGTATTTCTTTTTGACAGGTGGCTTCAAAACTCCTTGCTTAACGTAATTATTTATCATTGCTTTAGTAAGGATTCTCTCTGACCTATCTAAATGAAAAAGTCCTAAACGAGTTTCCAAATAATTTATAACTTGATCTGAATACAATTCAATATCAGGCAACTGTTCCCAACGGGGGATACGAAAATCAAAACTGCTTTCGGTCATTTCTCGCCTCCACTTCTAATTCCATTCCAATTCTAATTCCATTCCAATTCTAATTCTAATTCTATTCCAATTCCAATTCTAATTCTAATTCTAATTCTATTCCAATTCCAATTCTAATTCTAATTCTATTCCTATTCCAATTCCAATTCTAATTCTAATTCTAATTCTATACTACTACAATTATAACAAGGTGGGAGATATCCCCATCTTAAAAGGTGGCGAGGACATTTCCTAAACAAGTTATATTCATAATAACATTTTTCAAGAATTGAGTCAATTTTTTAACACGTTATTGACATGTTATTGCACATGTGATAATCTAGTATTCGAAACTAGATGTGAATGTTCTAAAATTAGAGTTCTTATAACAAAATGGGAAATATTCCTCACTCAAAAGGTGGCGAGAACATTTTCAAACAACTAAAAAAACAAATATTACTAAGTTAAGAGAGGTGCATATAACATGAAACCGAAAAAAAAGCTTTATGACGCAGAGTATCTAAAAGACATAAGGGAAGTATTAAACAGAACTGTTGAAAAATACCCCGAAAATCTCGCCTTTATAGTGAAAGACAAAATAGAAAAAAATCCTACCTATACAAAAATCACATATCGTCGATTCCAAGAAGATGTAAACAAACTGGGTACGGCACTCGTAGATTTGGGTCTTCAAAATAAGAGAGTAGCTATCATTGGGAAAAACAGGTATGAATGGGCATTAGCTTATCTTGCGGTTTTAAACGGACTGGGCATAGTAGTACCGTTAGATAAAGAGCTTCCGAAAGAGGAAATTGCAAGTTTGCTGCAAAGGAGCAAGGCGGACGCCATTATTTTTGATAGTGCTTTTGCAGAAATTATGAAAGAAATAAGCGAGCAAAACAGCCACATAAAACAATTCATATGCATGGATTCGGGGATTTCGGAGCAATTTGACACAATAGAAAATTTGCGTAACAAGGGAGAAGCACTGCTACAAAACGGAGACGAACGATATTTAAACGCAGTTATAGATGAAGAAGCGATGTGTGCAATTGTATTTACATCCGGCACTACGGCACTATCAAAAGCCGCAATGCTGACCCATAAAAACTATGCTTCAAACATATATGGGATGAAACATGTAATGCTATTTTATCCTACTGATGTTAACATGGCTTTCCTGCCGTTTCACCATACTCTGGGCTCAACAGGATTACTTATGATGCTTGCATGCGGCACCACTAATGTATTTTGCGACGGATTAAAGTACATACAAGAAAATCTTAAAGAGTACAAAGTCACGTCATTTATTTGCGTGCCTCTTTTGCTTGAGGCAATATACAAAAAGTTGATGGCGGAGGTAGACAGACAGGGTAAAACCAATCTTATTAAAACCATGAGAAAAGTCTGCAATTTCTTGCTTATATTTGGCATAGACATAAGACGGAAAGTATTTAAGCAAATTATAGATAATTTGGGCGGGATGAGAGCTGTAGTTTCGGGTGCGGCACCTATTGACAAAGAAGTGGCAAAAGGATATCACAGCTTTGGAATTCTTACTTTGCAAGGATACGGCTTAACAGAAACAGCTCCTGTAATTTCAGGAGAAAATCATACAGCGATCAGGTATGGCTCATGCGGTTTTCCGCTTGTAAACGTGGAAGTGAAAATAGATAACCCTAATGAAGACGGTATCGGAGAAATCGTTGCAAAAGGTCCAAATGTAATGCTTGGATATTATGAAAACGAAGAAGCCACGGCTGAAGTGCTAAAAGACGGGTGGTTTTATACAGGAGACTTGGGGTACTTGGATAAAGAAGGCTTCTTATACATAACAGGAAGAAAGAAGAACGTAATTGTTTTGAAAAACGGTAAAAACGTATACCCTGAAGAACTTGAATCGCTTCTCAATATGCCATATGTTGCAGAAAGTTTGGTTTACGGAAAACCTAAAGGTGACGATGATTTGTCGCTGGTTGCAAAAATTGTATACGACCAAGAATATGTTGACGAGAAGTATCCGGGAATTACTGAAGAAGAACTTCACGATATAATATGGAAAGATATCCAAGAAATAAATGAGAAGTTACCACTTTACAAAAAAATGAGGCATCTCGTTATTACCAATGAAGAAATGATAAAAACCACAACAAAAAAGGTTAAACGTTTTGAAGAAATAAAAAAAGAAGAATCGGCTTAAGCGGAGCTACGCAATATTAAGAGCTGGTAATATTTGGGAATATAAAGAAAAAACGAAAGGGTCAAGGGTTGTAAAAAACTCGTGGCCCTTTAAATTTGAGACTAGTATATACAGGGGCAAAGTGATAAAATGAATTCAATAAGTGAAATGTATTGATTGCGAATTAGTATTGATTGCGAATTAGTATTGACTGCGAATTAGTATTGACTGCGAATTAGTACTGGTTGCGAATAAGTATTAATTGCGAATTAGTAGTATGGTTTAGTACCACTGCGTACGAAAGGGAGCATATGCAAAAGAAAGCTGCACTGGAGATCTATAAAAACTTAAAAGAGAGTATGGCAGACAAAGAATTTCTTGCAGGCATAAAAATGTCTAAGAAACGAATGAACGAAGTTCTTTCGAAGACTGATTGGTCGGCAGGTATTTTGTTGCTTGCAAATAAAAAAACATTCAAATGCGAGGATATTCTCACACTTTGCAAAAATAGTTTAAACGAACTGGCAAACGAACCCGACGGTGGTTGGCTTAAACATCTGTATGACTATACTGTCAGCAGACTGTATCCGGAAAAAGCTCAGGGAACAGATTTCGAAGATACTTATGCGGGCATTCAATTTTTATATGCGATATTGAGATATTTCTTTGAGTACGAGCGAAAGAAAAAGCAAAATAAAGACCCATTGCAATATATAGACAATTTGACTCGCGAAGAAATTAAAAATTGTCATGCAAAGGAAGAGTACGAGCATTATTTAGAAATGCAAGATAATCTTTATTTTTACGAATTCATGCGAATAGGCAAAGAAATTACGCTACATAACCTTCTTGACCATATTATCGGAGTCCATGCCCTTGCAATGCACATTGCAAGACAAATCAAGCAAAAAGATGTTCCGATAGATTTGGCACTTATGTCGGGTGCGGCGATTTGCCACGATATCGGAAAAATTGGGTGCAGAGATTCGGAGAACCAGAGGATTCCGTATCTTCATTATTACTATACCGATCAATGCCTTAAAGCATTACAAATGCATGCAACTGCACATATTGCAGCCAATCATTCCACATGGGATTTGGAGCTTGAAGATTTATCTATAGAGTCGCTCATTTTAATATATGCAGATTTTAGAGTAAAAGACGAGGAAGATAACAAAAACGGAGTCAAAGCACGCAAGACTCGCATATTTACGCTTGCAGAAGCGTTTGATGTTATATTAAACAAGCTTGATAACGTAGATGCAAACAAAAGGAAGAGATACGAAAAAGTTTATTCTAAAATTAAAGACTTCGAAAACTATTTAATCGGATTAGGGGTTGATGTGGAGCTTGGCGCAGGAAGCGCAGATAAAATTAAAGTGAAAACTAAAGACCCTGCGATCATGAATTCAAGTGAAGCAATTGAAAGAATAAAAGCACTTGCAATAGAGCACAATATAAGAGTTATGAATATCTTTAATCACGAAGCCTCCTTTGGTAGTTTGCTTGAAGACGCCCGAGGAGAAACTCAGTGGAAAAAAATACGCGGTTACATCAACATTTTTGAAGAATACTCGCTTCATATGAACCAAAAGCAAAAAATGATGACGTTGCAACTGTTGTATGAAATGCTCATGCATAGAGAAGGCGACATACGAAGACAAGCGGCGGCTCTTATGGGAAAAATGATAGTCGGTTTTGGAGAAGAGTACAGGAAAGAGTTGCCAAAAGACGTAATTTTGCCTGACTCCGAGCTCACTTCACTTGAGCTATGGCGCAAATATTTAGACGCAGTAATCTTTCCGGGGCATAAAGTTACGGAGCAGCACAAATCCTGGATTGGATATTCTCTTCGAGTAATTATTTTTAATGTATTTAAGTACTGTAGTGAAAATGAAAAGAGATTGTATTTAGAGCAAATTCTCAGTTATTATAAAGACGCAGTTATAGATGACACGACTACGTTTGTATTGGTTTCTTCAATGCGATATATTCCTCTTGAACTTTGCACCAAACAAGAGATAATAAAATTGGTGGAGTTTGCCTCAGGTTTGTGTCATCGTCGCGCGCCTGAAATCAAAATAGGAATCTTGAGTTTTGTAGAACACTTGACGAAATTTCATGTCAAAAACATAGATACTTTGTGTCAAAGCCATATCATTCCTATGGTTGAAAGTATGGAAGATGAAGTCATATGTATGCCATACTTAAAAGCGAAAATTTTTGAAAACATTGGTAAAACCGACGAAAAAATAGGCACGGTCAGCCAAATTTTGGAGAGCGGTAGCAGTTCGGTTTCCGAAATATTTTTAGAAAATCTGAAAGTTAATACTCCGTGGATTATCAAAACGGTTAATATTGAATTTTTACTGGAGCTTTCTAATTTTGCAAGCAGAGAGACGCTTTTGCATATTGCGACGCATTTTTCGAATTTATTGAAAGTCAGCGAGCGAGTAACTGTAAGACACGGGGCAGGCGTGGGTCTTGTGGAAATTATACAAAAGCTGCAGCTTTCTGAGCGAAATGAGATTGCGGTAGAATTAACCGGCGGACTTGAAATCGGTGAATATCAGGTTTCAAAGTATATACCTGAATACTTGGGAGAAGTTGCGCTTTATCTTCATCCGAACGAATTAGATGAAATTATATCTGATTTAAAAAAATTACAACGAAGCACAAATGATAAAGTGAGCTCCGTGACGCTCAATACCCTTGGAATGATTATACAAAAATACCCGTCATATAAGGGGCGATTTAATGAACCTGTAGAAAAATTTGAAGAGCGAAGACGCGTACTTTTGGGCATGCTTTTGAGTGGGCTTGCAAATTACCGGGAAACGGTAAGCCAGGAAGCTTTGTATGTAATCGGCAAATATTTTTTTGCAGCAGAAAATCTTACCCAAGAAGAAAAGTGTTTAATATTCGAAAGCATTTACAAAAAGCTGTTGATACTTCTTTCGGACAAAGGAAAAATCGAGTTGTCGTTGTTCAATAATGCGGCAGTTTTAAACGATATGTATCGCTTTATATCGGACTATCTCATGGATCACGAAAGTTTTGAGATAAAAGAACCTAAAAGAATTGCCTTCTTCCCGGGTACTTTTGACCCGTTTTCGTTAAGCCATAAAGGAATCGTTAAAGCTGTCAGAGATTTGGGCTTTGAAGTGTATCTGGCACTGGATGAGTTTTCTTGGTCGAAAAAAACGCAACCCCGCATGATACGAAGACAGATCGTCACAATGAGCATAGCCGATGAGCGAAATGTGTATGTTTTTCCCGACGATATTCCAATAAATATTTCAAATGCATCAGATTTAAAAACCCTTGCAAACATCTGGGAAGATCGAGAGGTTTATATTACAGTGGGCAGCGATGTTGTTGCAAATGCGTCTTCTTACCGAGCCGAAGTGACAGACGGTTCGATCCATAGCTTAAACCACATAATTTTTAAACGTGAAAGCGAATTTGAAAGGAGTTTAGTTGCTGAGCAATTTCCGATTCAGTTTAACAAAATTCGGGGAAATATAATAGAGCTGACGTTGCCACCGCACCTGGAAGATATCAGTTCGACGCGAATCCGTGAAAATATTGATTTAAACAGAGACATATCAAATTTGATCGATCCTATGGTACAAAATTTTATTTATGAAAACAGTCTTTACCTGAGGGCACCGCTGTACAAACATGTGATGCAACCAAAGGATATATCGATTGAATCCGTGGCAAAAGACGGCGGCAGAAGTCTTATGATAAAAGATGGATCGGCAGACAATGCGGTTGTGGCAATGTGTATGTACAAAGAGCTGAAAGCGGCAAAACTTTATAGCGAGCTAAAAAGTCAAGAAGCGTCCACTTATATCAGAGAAAATGCTTCAGGCAAAATTGTGTTGATTAATCAGATACATTTTTTGAAAGACACAGTTTTTCGTGAGCCGGTACAGACTTTAATTACAGAAGTTCTTGCGGAATGTTTGAAAGCGGATTTCACATACGCGATTTATGATGGTGAGCAAAACAAAGAAATTGTAGATGTTTTGGAGCGACAAGGTTTTGAAAAGCTGGTATTTTCAAAAGGCTCAAGAGCACTTTATGTTGCTGACATGAAGTTTCCTGTTGTGGTGCTTAAAAACATGATAACGAACATCAAAGCACCGTTCAATCAAAACAAGCGTGTAATTTCAACGATAGATGAAGCGCACAAAGAGCTGCAGCGAGCATTTGTAAAGCTGTACCAAGGCGGACTGGTGCTTTCGATCAGCTCAGATATTCTTCACAATAAACTTGTAAAGATGATCGTAGAAGAAAACAATGTTCCTGAAACACCTAGCAAAGAACGGCGACTCGGGCCTTTGATGTGCGTTCCCTTTGGCGAAATGTTAAAAGGCATGATGGTGCCAAATACGGTTACAAAATCACTGCATACAGAAAAAGTTTATACAGGGACAATCGGCGAGTTTAAAATTAAAGAGTTTCCGTTTTATTCTTCGCTAACTAACCAGATAAGAACGATAAAATCCTTTAACAGACCTGTAATTTTGCTTGATGACTTCATGCATAACGGACATAGGCTTGAAGGGCTTGCGCCTGTGCTTAAGAGTGAAAATGTAAACGTTAGCAAACTGATTACGGGAATTTTGTCCGGGCGCGGCAAAGACTTGATGGAAATGCAAAACCAAAAAATTGACTGCGCATACTATATTCCGAACTTAAGAAACTGGTTTGTTGACACTTCTATGTATCCGTTTGTCGGCGGTGACAGTATAGAAGCAGCAAAAGTTGTGAGCGCAGGGATTATTCCATCGATCAATTTAATTCTGCCATATGCGGTGCCAAAGTTTTTAGCTAAATTACCGCCGGCGCAGGTCTATCAACTGTCGGTGACTTGCTTAAAAAATACACGCAGAATTTTAGAAGTTTTGGAAGAAGAGTATCAAAGGATATTTGAACGCAACTTGACGTTAAACAGGCTAAGTGAAGTAATAACAATTCCGCGAATACCGGAGCGAGGGCACAGTATGCATTATGATTTAAACCTGCCGGCATCTGTTTGTGCGGCAAATGACATCGAGATACTTGCGAGGCTGAAGAATATACTTGCGTAGCTTTGAATGGTTACTGTTCACACATTGCCGGATTTGTGGCTAATTGGCTCTTTCCGCAATCTGTTCGGGGTATGAAATGTTTTCTCCGAAAACATCTCGTGATTAGATGGTTCCGAAGGGCTTGCTCCAAGAGCCATTAGCCACCTAAGTGTGAATTGTAAAATAAAATGCAACCAATTTTGAAAAAATTTCAAGAATCAATTGACAAAGTTACAACAAGCGTGTATCATACGTGGAAATACAAATAACAATCTTAGTTATGCAAAAATGGAGATAAAGTAATAGATTTAAACAATGCAGATGCCGCCGTTTGGCGGCTAATTGTGAAAGATTATGTTTTGGACTTCACAAATCCTTTAAGATATGTTTTAATGGAGTTTGAAAGCGTAGACGGCGGTCTTACTTACCGTTATGTTTACGGACTTAGAAGG
>JGI20163J26743_11538134_pt1 | contig 14286 bp, 13 predicted proteins | sample TergutCu122P1_FD_26743 | JGI IMG/M metagenome (IMG submission 26743) | reverse complement strand
TTTCTTGCAGAAAACTACGAAAAAAGGATAATAAGGTATTGTAGCCCCGAACAAGTTCGGGATGCTGCGCAATTTATTCTCGATTGAATAAATCAGCGGTTCCCAAGGTAAAAACCTGCTTTTCAACCTCGTCGCTCCAAGTCGGCTTTGTAAATAGCCCGCAGCTCAAGGAGTATTTCTGCATATTCTGGGCTTTGGAAATCCTTAAATGTCCAGTGAAATGGCTGAATCCCGTGCTTTTGGAAAAGAAGCGTAATTTCGCCAAAAATGCCCTTGCTTAACGGCATCCTGTGAGCATTATCTTTGGTCGAGGCAAGAATAAGCCTGCTCTGGTTCAGTATACCCGGGTCAAAATTAACTTTTCGCGCCTCAACTTCGCCGCTGCCATTCTCCGCAGCATGAACGCTCTGCTCGGCACCGCGCTCAATACCGCGGGATCGCCAGGCAGGCTGCGAAAAAGTGCCGTCTACGAACAGCTTTTCCAGCTCATTTGTTCGTATTTTGATATCTGCAAGCGCTGAAGGGTCAATAAGCTCTTTGAAAGAGACAAAAAATCTCTTTATATTATCCCCCATTTCGCTGTTGTAGTAATTAGTATAGTTAAAATCCAAAAGCCGGCTTACATAATCAATTTCCCCAAACTCTTTTGACAGGGTTTCCAATATTTCTTTTTTTCTTGAGCAAACAGTTGTTAAAACGCCAATTATCAGTTTATAAAAATCAAATTGCTTTATTTCTCCCAAAGTAACTCTCCAATATTTTCCATAATATTAACATTATAAAGATAATTCCGATAATATAAAAAATATGGCACATATCACAAAATTTAACGAAGAACTTAAAATAGCTCTTGATCAACGAAGGCAATACCTTGATTCGGATATTTTGGCAAAAACGAAGGAGTCATTCAAGCTGTATCATTCTTCTTTTAACGCAGTATTTCAACTGCTGCTTAAAAAAGCATTGATAAGGGAAGATCCCTACAAGCACGAGTATAAGGTAATAGAAATTTCAATGCCATCATCATCTGCATTTACTGAATCTGACAAAGAGGCAGAGCTTGGGATAAGGATGTCTTTTTTTAATACTCAGCTTGATCATATAGACGGACGCTATGTTTTTAATTGTGAATATCTTACAAGTAAAAGAATAAAACTGCTTAAAAACCTTCTTTCTTATATTGACTGGGGGCTGGTAACAGAAACTTCGGAAAATGCTATAACAAGAGCACTTGCAGAAATGCTGCGCAAAATAAGGCAGGGAACAGATCAGATTGCTATATCTCTTGTAAATACTTCGGTTACCCAAATGAGCACCATAAAAAAAATATTGTTTTCGAACCTGGAGATGGTAAGGGATTTTCATAATGAAGCTTATAAGCTGCTTGTGCGGCAAAAGATTTTTGAACTTCCAAATATAAGCAGTTTTGGCGCCGGCAATTCAGCCGATAGCATTTTGGCTGTTGTAAAGAAAAAGTTCCCGGAGGTGCTTGTTGATCAGCCATTTGTTCCGGAACTTATAAACGAAATAATAAGCGAAGAATTTTCGCCGGATTCAGCGATGATAAAAAATACTCTTATGGCAAAGCTTTCATCTTTTAAGCACGAGCAGCAGCAAAAGAAAGAAAAGGCTATGGCAAAAAAACAGCCTTCGATAAACGAACTTCTAAATGCAGCGCTTACAACTTGTTCTGTATCGGGTCACGTTAGAGCAATAATAGAAAAACTGGAAAATAACTTTACCATACTTTTGCAGCCGAAAGGGTCTGCGTTTATGAAATGGCTTCACAAGGCGTTTGGCGTCAACAAGAATCAGGGGAAAGTTTTTGATATTGAGTATCTGGATGAGGCTTCCGGAATAAAGAAAATTGAAAGACTTGATGTCAATGTAACAATGCAAAAATATCAGGCAGTGCTTTCTGTTCTTGGCAGCGATAAGGTAAAAGCTGATTTTTCCGCTGTTTCGTCAATCGAAAAAAGAGAAAGTTATCTTATGGCTTTTGTTGATGAAAACAACAAGAGGCTAAAGTCGATTATTCAGCAGGTTGAAGGGATTGATAAATATATAAAAAATGCAGCTAAAAAGCAGAAAATTCCCTCAAGCCAGATTAAGGGCTCTCTTGTTGAAATAAATGCCATAAAAAACGCTGTTATAAAATCCAGGCAGCAGTACCATGAGTATATTGCCAGCAAGGAAGAGTATAGTCAGCTTAAATCTCTTGGGGAGACATCGGGAAAACCTGTGTTGCCGCCTGTGTAGTGGCTGCTCTAAGGTTTTATTTTGTATTTTAGAGAAACCATCAACGATAAAAAATTAAGTTTTTTGGGGCTTGGCTGCTGGAGATTCGGAGAGCAGGAAACCCCGCAAAACGCTGCCCACCCCGGAAAAAACTACTGGAACGGACAAAAAAGAACAGACTCACTTAAAATTATAGACTTTGCTATTGCCAATGGCATTACTCATTTTGATACTGCCCAGGCGTATGGACTTGGGGTTTCTGAGCAGACTGTTGGTCAGCGGCTAAAAAAATCAAGAGATAAAGTAATTATTGCAACAAAGATAATGCCAACTTCTAATAATACTGATGGTATATTAAAGAGAATCAGCTTGAGCCTCAAAAGGCTTTGCACAGATTACATAGATATTCTCTATCTTCACTGGCCCGGCAAAAACTATGATATAAGATTTGCTGTCGAAGCTTTGGAAAAAGCGCGAAGCCTGGGAACAATAAGAAATATTGGCGTAAGCAATTTTTCCGCGCCGGAGATTAAGGCAGCGCTTGGGTCGGGTAACATTGACTTTTGCCAGACTGGTTATAATCTTTTGTGGCAGCACAGGGAAAAAGATGTTATTCCTTTTTGTGTAACGCATAAAATTAGTATAATTGCCTATAGTTTTTATGCGCAGGGGCTCCTGTTTAAAAAAAATATTGAGACAGACCATGCTGTTTTAAATTCAAGGCGCAAAGATCTTGTGTTTTTGAGAAAAGAAAATATAGAGATTGTAAAAAAAGTTGCGGCTGGGCTTGCTGATATTTCTTTGTCTTCCGGGTATACGATTACGCAGCTTTTAATAAACTGGGCTAAGGCGAAGCCGTGGCTTGCGGGCATTCTTGCGGGCGCTTCTGTAAAATCTCAAATTGTTGAATCGGCAAAAGCTCTGGATGTCCCTGTTGATAGCACTATATGTCAAAATATTGAAGAATTGGCTGCTCTGTGTAAGGATATAGAAGATACTCAAAATATTTTTGCTCATAATTTTACCCATAAGTAAATTAGCAGCGGGTGTTAGAAGTATTACGCCATTGCCGGCATTCCCATGAGTAAATATTCTCGTGTTTTTAGACAAAACATGGTCTATTCGTACTGCGTCCTCCCTTGAGGCAGGTATATCAGAGTTGTACGACATTTAATTAGATATATTAAGGCTTGAAAAAAATTAAGAAAATATGTATTATTAGTGTTTATAAGGGGTTAAATCCTTCCCCTTAACTTCTTTGAATTGGGGATGAGGGTATTTATTCATGAAAATATTTAGAAAAGAATATAGAAAATCAATGAAATTATTTTTTTCTACAGTATATGACCATATTATTATTGTTCCAATGTGTCAAAATAAAGCTGGTATTTATTATGAACAAGATATATGCACAGAATACGACTTGAGTATTGATGATGAAAATTTAGGAATAGAAATTATTTCTGCATTAAATAAATTCGAAATTAAAGAGAAAGAATTAACACAAAGTGTAAAAAGTGATTGGTCGGCATATAAACATAGTAAAGTTAAAACATTGAAATTATTTGAAGAGAATTATACTTTTATTGATGTTTGTGGATTGAACGAAAAAAATCTAGTCCTTGACATTAAATGTGAAATTAAAAAAGCACCATTTATTATTTCTTCCAATGTATCTTTTAATGCAGAAAAAGTAGAAATAGGAAAAATTGTAAAAGAGTTGTATAATTATTCTATAAAAATAGCAGGAGTAATATAAAAGTATTGGAGTAGCCCAGCCATCGCATAACAAGCTGTTGGCGCAGCGCCGCCTGTTCGGCTAGGTCACTACGTTCCCACGCCTACACTCCACCCGCATTATGCCAACCCTGGTCTTGCTACGCAAGCCCTTATTTTGGTTGGCGTAATTTCGTATACTAGAGGTTATACGAAATTACGCTTAGATTTATGAAACAATTAAATGGCAGTTGGCAAAATAAAAAATATGTGAAATAGTATATTAGGAGGTTGAAATGAATAATAATTTGACAGAAATAGTGGCTATTTTGGATAGAAGCGGTTCAATGGAGCATTTGACCAATGACACAATTGGTGGGTTTAATAATTTCTTGAAACAGCAAAAAAATATCCCTGGAGAGGCCATTCTTACAACGGTTCTTTTTAATAATTCCTATAAATTATTACATGACCGACTTAATATTAAAAATGTAAATCCTATTACTTCTGCGGAATATATTGCAGAAGGAAACACTGCATTATTGGACGCTATTGGAAAAACAATACACAGCATAGGTTCAAAACTTCATAACACCGCAAAGGATGAACGTCCTGGAAAAGTAATTTTCTTCATTATTACCGATGGTGAAGAAAATGCAAGTATTGAGTACACAAATGAAAAAATAAAGGAGATGGTTGAATTACAGAAAAATACATATAGCTGGGAATTTATATTTCTTGGTGCTAATATTGATTCTTTCAGTGCCGCGGCCTCAATTGGTATTTCTGCTGATAGGGCATTTGATTTTGAGGCAGAAGAAGAAGGTATGTATGCTGTTCAAGCGGCAATGAGTGCAGCAGTAAGTAATTTAAGGATGTATGATGCGATAGATGCTGAAGAAGCACCTGATTTTAGACAAAAAATAAAGAAACCAAAAAAATAATTACTTAGCCCGGCGTAACTTCGTCTAGCCTAGAACGTTAGACGAAGTAATGGCTGAAATAATCCGCAAATAAGGATTGACGAAAATATGATAAAAGGTTATTATATTGGCATGACTAGTTTAAATAAAAAGACAATCTTGGGTTTAGCAATAATAGTGGCTTTTCTATTCGCTAATAATGAGAATTCTATTAGCGCACAGGATGTATCCCATGAATCCGATATACAATACATTTTAATGCGGTATCATATATTGCAAGATTATGAAGGTGTTTTAAGATTATTGCACAGATACCATTTTGATCGGCAAAACGAATTGGCATATTTATTTGGTTTGACTTATTTGAGATTGAATATGAATAGAATTGCATTAGATTATCTTCGTATTGCTTTAGCGAATAATGAGAATAATCATGAAATTTTAAACAACATAGGTGTTGCGTATTTTCAAAGTAATGATTTTCTAAATGCAATGAAATATTTTCATTTATCATTTATTTCAAATCCCGATTTTGAAATAGCGCGAAAAAATTATAACGTTGCTCACGAAAGATGGTTTTCTCAAAGAGAAGATGTAATTATTGGGCGAATAATTCCATTTACAGGGAGACCAACATTGTACACTTCGGTAGGGTGGTTTTATTATTATTTAGGCAATTTTCATAATGCTATCTTTTATTTCAGAAAAGCAATCGAAGAAGATGAAAGGTTTCAATTTGCATATATTGCATTAGCATATATTTACCATGAAGGAAACAATTTTAAAACAGCATTACATTATTTATTATTGGCACGACAGATAAATGATAATATTCCTGATCTGCATAATAATTTAGGCATTGTTTATTATCATTTATCTGATTTCGAAAATTCAGAAATTGCTTTTAGAAGAGCGATTTCTCTCAATCGTAGATTTGCTGAGCCACATAATAATCTTGGTTTTTTATTTATTACTAAAGGTGAATATAATCTTTCACAAAAATATTTTGAAAAAAGCATTGAATTGAATCTTGTCAATTTTCCGCTAAGAGCAACAAGCTTTGCAGGGCTTGCTATTATCAGCATGATAGGCAACAATATTGAGCAGGCAAGGATCTATAAAGAAGCTTCAATCAGGCTTGATTTTAGAATGAGCAACTTAAATTATTTAATTAATACATTGAAATGGAGTAATAGACTTATTGAAATTTGGAGCAGGATATAATTTGCTTAAAAGGCTTTACTTCGCCAACCTAGGACGTTAGGCGAAGTAAAATCTGAATTTGCTGTAAGGTATGGCTTGACACAATTCAGAAACTATGCTAATTTTTAGATATACTAAAATTTATCAAAAAAGGGAGAAAAAATGATAAACAAAAGAAACTGGACTGGAATTTTGGCAGTAATATTGATATTTGGATTTTCGGGTATCGCCTATGCTCAAAGCCAAGAGGGGACATTTACTTTAACAGACATTCCACCTAAGTTTAATGGGTATTATGTTTTTCTTGGGGCTGAAAATAGACGTGTTGAACTTTTTGGTGCTCTAAGTATAGATTGGGCTGCTGAAACTGCAACTTTACCTCGCATTGTAAATGGTAGAGTAAGTATACCTATGTGGATTCTAATTGATGATGGACGAACAGAAGAATTAATGAGATATAATGGGAATCACTGTGTTGAGCTAGAAATTGTGATACTTAATTCAGCAATTCTTAATGATGATTCAGAAGAAATAGCGTATATCTTTTTTGATTCAGTACGTTTTTCAGATGGTAGTGCCACAATGTCTTTTTATGACAATGACGAATTTGAAGTATTTTAATAATATAAAAAATCCATGAAAAGATTTTACTTCGCCTAACGACGTTGATGAGAAAACAAAGCCTATTGCTGGTACTTGCGGCAGCGCTTTTTATAGGATGCGCCACTGCAGGACGCGGAACTGACCGGCTTTCCCTTATGGAAGCCATAGAGCAGTCTGCCAAAATAATAGCCTCAGAAATTCCGCCCGGCAGCCGTGTAGCAATCGCGGCTTTTGAGTCCGGCAGCGATAATCTTTCTGACTTTATAATTGAAGCATTGACCAACGCACTTTTTTACCGGGATATTTTTACTGCTGACAGGCAGGCCATTGGTTTTGCCTTTGGAGAATTTGACTTACTGGTTTCCGGTTTTATTTGCGATGAAAGCGCTCAGGCCATAGGCAGGTTCCTTGGCGCACAGCTTACAATAACCGGGCAGTTATGGGATTTTGGCTCAATATACAGCTTTCAGGTCAGGGCAGTACATACGGAAACAGCCGCTCCTGCCTGTTTTCCCCATTTTGATCTGCACAACAATATGGCAATGCGGCGTTTGCTCAGAGCCATAAATAATCAGCGAAGAGTAGCAAGAACAGATTTACACCTGCATCAAGAAAGACCTGTGCCGGATAATGCAGGGTTTTACCTGGATCGCGGCATAAACCTTGCTCTGTGTAATAATTTTTATCCGGCAATCGAAAAGTTCAATGAGGCAATACGGCTGGATCCGTATTTTGCAGCAGCATATCTCCTGCGCGGCAGGGCCCTGTTTGCCAGTGCGTCTGATCGAAGGTGGGGTGGTATTCGCAGGGTTTTTTTTTGGATTGGAGACAGCCCGCGGTTTAGCCCTGAACAGGCTAGTGCCCATGAGCTGGTCATGGCGGACTTTAGCCAAGCCATACAGCTGGATCCGGATAATGTCAGAGCCTTAAGGGATCGCGGTCATGCACATAGACTTAGGGGCGACTTTGATCTGGCCATAGCGGACTATAGCGAGGCGATCCGCCTTGAGCCTACTGCTTTGATGTTTAATAATCGCGGCATTACGCATAGCGACAGAGGCGATTTGGACCTGGCAATCGCGGACTATAATGAGGCGATCCGCCTTAACCCCAATTTTTATCATGCGTTTAACAACCGCGGCAATGCACATTTCAACAGAGGTGATTTGGACCTGGCAATCGCGGACTATAATGAGGCGATCCGGCTGAACCCCAATTTTTCGTCGTTTTTTAACAACCGCGGCCTTGCACATTTCGACAGAGGCGATCTGTATCTGGCAATCGCGGATTATACAAGGGCGATTTTGCTGAACCCTAATAATGTACAGGCTTTTAACAACCGCGGTCATGCGCTCAGAGTTAGGGGCGACCTGGATTTGGCCATAATAGACTTAAGTGAGGCGATCCGTCTTGATCCTACTGCTTTCAGGTTTAGTCAGCGCGGTCGTGCATATTTAGCCAGAGGCGACTTTGATCTGGCAATAAAGGATTTAAGCGAAGCGATCCGCCTTGAGCCTACTTCTTTGAGATTTAATAATCGCGGCATTGCACATCACGGCAGAGGCGATTTTGACCTGGCAATAGCTGACTATACCGAAGCGATCCGTCTTAACCCCAATAATTCAAGGGCGTTTTACAACCGCGGCAATGCACATAGAGTCAGAGGCGATTTTGACCTGGCAATAGCTGACTATACCGAAGCAATCCGTCTTGACCCCGAGTTTTCAATGGCAATTGTTAACCGGGGTATTGTGCATAGAGCCAGAGGCGATCTGGATCTGGCCATTGCGGATTATACCGAGGCGATCCGCCTGAACCCAAATGATGCACTGGCGTTTTTTAACCGCGGCATAGCGTTCAGGTTTAAGGGCGATCTTGATTCAGCCGCTGCGGACTGGGAAGCCGCTTTGCGGATAAACCCCAACCTTCCCCGGGCGAGGCAGTGGATAGAAGAAATACAGAGCCAGAAAAATGGCAAATGCCTTTTTTCGCCATGCCCGTCTACTTGACTAAGTATATATCGCGGTATATATTAAATATTAAGAGGTAAATTATGCAAACTGCACGTTTATTTGTAAATGGTAGAAGTCAAGCAGTTAGGCTTCCAAAAGAATACCAATTTCTGGGTGAGAAAGTATATATACAAAAAGTAGGAGAAGCCGTTATTTTAGTCCCATTCGATAAAGAATGGGAAGTATTTTTGCATGGTTTAAATAGTTTTTCAGATGATTTTATGTCTGAAGGAAGATTTCAAGGAAATGATCAAGAAAGGGAAACATTATAATGTACATGCTTGATACTAATATGTGTATTTACATTATAAAGAAAAAAACAGACAGCGTTTTAAAAAAAATAAAGCAGAACCAGAGTAAAGGATTATTCATTTCTTCAGTTACACTGGCTGAGCTGGAATTTGGAATTGAAAATGCAAATAGTTTATATAAAGAAAGAAACAAAGTTGCACTAATGGAATTTTTGACAATAATAAAACTAAAATATTTTGAAGAAAATGCTGCAAAAGAATTTGGAATTATAAAAAAGAATTTAAAAGATAGAAATTGTTTAATAGGAGCATATGATATGTTGATAGGAGCTCATGCAAAATCATTAGAAATGATATTGGTTACAAATAATACAAAAGAATTTGAACGAATTGAAGATTTAAAAATTGAAAACTGGTTATAAAGTGCGCAACAAGCACAAACGGTATACGCTGCGCCGTCTATTCGGCGTCGTATACCTTGAACGTTAGAAAAGGTATCGAATTTCGCCGATAAACTCATTCATGCGTTTTTGCCCTGCGCCAATGCTAAACTTTTTGCAAAAAATTACTTTGTTAGCCAAGTTGTCATAGCTGGAAAACTACCTTCGCATATTATTAACAGCTTTTAGCGCAAGAGCAGCTATCACCAGTATTAATGGTGTGTAGGCAAATACCATATCTACGGCAGTGTTGGAAACCACTATTCCGAAAAACATCAGTGTTTTATGAATTACAGAGGCGTAAAATATAATAACTGCAATAACGATAAAAACCCAGCTTATGTCCCGTGTTTTTACCCAAACGACAATTGCAATAAATGCGGCTATGCCTGCAAGAATGTTATCTGCAAATATAAAAAAAATCTGATCGTTCATCCAAGACTCCTTATAATATTATAAGCTGTGTCCAAAAACAATTTCTGCTCTCCTTCTGATATTTCGGCAGGAAGCGCAGAGATTTGATCAAAACATGGCTGAATTAAAATTTTCTTTTTTAAAAAAGTTTTAAAAATCATATCGTGATTTTCTTCATTATAAACCGGAATAAGATACGGACCTTTTACGCTCCAAAGCTTCTCAAGTTTGGGCGCGTATTCGCTCCAAAGAGCATAGGGCTCTTCTTCCAGAAATTTTATAAGATTATAAATTATATTGTTAAGCCCTGCCAGCACAACAGGCGAGGGAAAATAATTATTTTCCAGCCCGCCATATTTGCAAGCGCTTGAAGAAAGCAGAATTATCGGCGCAGCGTCGCCGGGGAAGGGCAGCACAGGCGAAACATAAGTAAAGTCATTTAAGTATTGTTTTAGCGGGCTGCCGCAGAAGGGAAACCACGAATATATATAATTGAAGATTTCAGGTATTTCCCGGCGGACAGAGCTTTGTGAGCAGAGGTTCTCCTCCGGCAAACTAGGAGCAGGCGTTTTGCACAAAGAATATTCTCTGCCTTCTCTGGCGGACACATATTTACACAAATCTTCTTCTGTTTTGAAATAAGCGATGCGTATCTGATTTGCGGCGGGGGTTGCAGGATTCGCGCCGGACTCCGCCAGCTTTGCGATGCCTTTTTCTATTTTTTTTATATATCCTGATGGAAAATTATAAAAATTGCTTTTTTCTATTTCGTTTTTAAGCGCAAGCGAAAAACCACGCGGTCTGCTCCCCAGAATTGCTTTTCCGCTTTCCTGAAAAAAATCGAGGTACTTTTCGCCATTGTTCGCATAGAGTCTGTACCCGCGAATTCTTTTTATAACTGGCATCTCTTGTCGCGCCTGAGGCAAAGGTTTTTCCGAAAAATTTTGCATAGATGATTGACTCTAATATACATTTTTAATTTTTTCAAGATTAGCGTAATCCAGCAAAAATTTTGCTGTTCTTCCATCTTCGAATATTACAACAGCAATAGCTCCCTCTGCTTTGCTCGACCATTTTTTTACAATCTGCCCTTTGCCATATTTTTTGCAGTAAACCAGATCTCCTTCTGCCAGCTCGCCGGGGTTTTCCGAAGAAGAAGCCCGTACGGGTCTGGCAAACTCTTGCCCCTCGCCGGAAAGGCTTCGCTTGTAGGCGCTTGATCTGCTGGAATTGCCGGATGGCGAAGTCCGGTGCAAACCGGGAAACATGCGCTCGTCCGCGTTCGCCCAGCCGCCGCCTGCGGAGCTGCAAAGGTTTTCCAAAACAACAAGGTCTTCGGGTATTTCCGAAAGAAAGCGGGATGGTTTAATAAAATTATGCGTTTTCCCCCAAATCATTCTGCTGCGGCAGAAGGTCATGTAGAGCTCTTTTCTTGCCCTGGTTATACTCACGTAAAATATTCTTCTCTCTTCTTCTATGTCTTCGTTGCTTTCATTGCTTCTAAACCCAGGAAAAAGCCCCTCTTCAAGTCCTGTTATAATAACCCTGTCGAACTCAAGCCCTTTTGTATTGTGCATTGTTATGAGCGTTACTCCGGTTGGAGATTCTTTTTCTGATCCTGATGATGTCCTGTCGAGCTCTGTGTTTTCAATAAAAGATATAAGACCTTCGAACGAGTATGGGAAGTCCGCAGCGTGGTTTACCAAGCCTTCGATGTTTAAAAGCTTTTGCGTATCGCCTGCTTTATCCTGCTCCCTGTAATATGCAGCAAGCCCTGTAACAGAAGCGCATTTTTTTACAAAAGCCGAGAGATTTACTTCTCTGACCGCGGCATTGCGCTCTTTGCCAAAGCAGGCTTTAAGTTCTTCCAAAATCCGGGAGAAATCCTGTAACCCTTTTGCAGCTTTGCCGGAAGCTTCTTTGTCTGCGGCGTTACACGCCTTTAGTAAGTCTCCGCCAAGCCCTGCAGCAGCTTTTACAATTTTTTCGAGCCCTGCTTTCCCGATTCCCCGCACCGGCTTATTTGCAATCCTTCTAAAAGCAGCTTCGTTTTTTGGATTAATAAGAAGTGCAAGATAAGCAAGAATATCTTTTACTTCCTCTCTTTCAAAAAACCTTAAAGCGCCTACAATCTTGTAAGGAATTTTAAGTTTGGAAAAATACAATTCAAACTCACGCGACTGAGCATTGGTTCTGTAAAGAATAGCGGTATTACTGTAGTTTCCGTCTGCAAGCACATCTGCACAAAACCGCGCTTCATCCTTCTCTGTTTCAAGAACAGCGACAATGCTTTTATTTACCGCAGCTTTTTCTGTCCACAATTTTTTGCCAAGCCTTTCCCGGTTATTTGCAACCACTGCTGATGCAATATCAAGAATATTGGAAGCAGATCTGTAGTTTTGCTCAAGCTTGATTACCTTTGTGTTTTTAAAAACTTCCGGGAAAGTAAGAATGTTTTTTACCTCTGCTCCGCGAAAACGGTAAATAGACTGGTCGTCATCTCCAACCACTGTAAGATTTTCGCCGCTGCCTGCAAGTAGTTTTAAAAGTTCAAACTGCGCAGCATTGGAGTCCTGGTACTCATCAACCAAAATTATTTTAAAACGCTGCTGAAGCCTTTCTCGTATGGCAGCATTATCTCTTAGCAGAATCCATGTTTTCATAATAAGGTCGCCGAAATCCGCCCCGTCTGTTGAGTCAAGCTTCTGCTGATACTCCTTGTATATATCAGGAAAAAGAGGGTCAAGTGAAATTGGCGTCAAGTTATCGTTATACGAAAGACAGTAGTCTTTTGCTCTGCTTATCATATTTGCATAAGGCTTCAAATCCTTTTTTCTTTCCCCGCCGCCCCATGCCGAATGTATCAGAGTGAGCATATCTTCATCATCATGTATTGTGTAATTGGGGCTAAGATTTACAGGCGCGCCGTTTCTTCTTAATACCCAGGCGCCAAAAGAATGAAAGGTGCGAATCATCGGCGGCGCGCGGAGAATTGTATCTGTGTAATCCCTGAGGATTGCGGAAACCCGCTCTTCCATTTCTTTTGCTGCTTTGTTTGTAAAAGTAACTGCAAGAATCGATGCGGGGTCTGCGCCTTTTTTATCTATCAGCCAGGCGATTTTGTTTGTGATTGCATTTGTCTTGCCAGAGCCTGCGCCCGCGAGAATAAGCAGCGGCGAGCCTTCGTGAACAACAGCTTCGTACTGAGGCGCATTAAGTTTTTCAAGATACGGGGGTCGTTTTTCCATATTAATAAAAGAATAATCCTTTTTCAGAGAGATTATACGAAATAATCCTGCTGTAAATCAACTGCGAGGCGATTGTGAAACAGATACAATATTATCGCTTTTCCCAAAACTTCAATTTTGGGAAAAGCTCAGTTCAGCTAACTATCGGCAGAAACTTTAAACTTTTCTGTTTCCTGTTTAAGGCCGGTAAAGTTTTTGTTGTTCTCCTCACTTATTTCCTGTACATGATTTATTGCGGTCTTTATCTGCGTCATGGCTCCGGTTACTATTTCTTCCATACCGTTTATCACCTGACCGTTAATATCCATAAACTCAGATGTCCTTTCCGTCAACTGTATCATTGAATTGGATACGCCGTCAGTTCCCTTATTGACCGATACGGAGATCTCTTTAAGACGGCCAACTGATTCAAGGATTTGCCTGCTCCCGGCTTCCTGTTCTTCCATGGCGGCGCGGATATTCTGCTCATGATCCGAAACTGTTTTCACGCCCGCGTCTATGTAGCCAAAGCGGGTAAGCACATCAGCGGAAGATTTGGTAATACTGTCTATTGACGCTTTTACCTTTTTTAACATATCTGTCGTGGTTTTTGATTGTTCGCTTGATAATTCGGCAAGCTTGCGAATCTCTTCGGCCACTACCGCGAAACCTTTCCCCGTTTCTCCGGCATGAGCCGCTTCAATGGCAGCGTTCATGCTCAATAAATTCGTCTGACTGGCAATGTTTTCCATTACAGAGTTGATCTCTAAAAGTCCCTCGGAGTCCCGGGCGATTTCCTGTATCTTCTCGGCAACCGTTTGGAGTCCTGTTTTGCCATGCTCCGACGCTTCCATCAAAGCCTGGACATTTTTTACGTTTTCTGCCAGTGTTTTGCTTACCGACTGAATATTGGCAGTCATTTGTTCAATCGCGGAAGAGGAAGTGCTTACGTTATTGGACTGCTCTTCTACCAGTTTGGTCAGGGTGCTAACATCACTTCTTATATCACTCAAAGCATCATTCGTTTGTTTGTCTACCTCCAATGCTTTGTTTTTCAACTCCTTCATTGTTTCAAAGTTGTGCGAAATATAATCTACTGCCTCCGATGTTTTCGCCATATTGGCGGCAAGTTCAGAGCTGGTATTGGTAAGGGCGTTGACCTTGTTTTTTATGGCTTTTACAAGGTTACCAATATTGTCCAGAGTTTTATTGAAATAAAGGGCCATATCGCCGATTTCATCTTTAGAACTGACCGGAAT
>JGI20163J26743_11538133_pt1 | contig 14286 bp, 13 predicted proteins | sample TergutCu122P1_FD_26743 | JGI IMG/M metagenome (IMG submission 26743) | reverse complement strand
CTCGTCGCTTAAATACCACCAGTATTCGCACTTCTCGCGCCTTGTATTGCGAAAAAAATTGTTGCAAATTTTGGCACGCTTTTAATTAGGGATTAGTATAAGCAAATATATTGTACTGTGAAACTTACCAAAAGTCAAAGCATTTGATGATTCCGAAGGGCTTGCTTCAAGAGCCATTAGCCACCGAAGTGTGGACAGTAACATTGAAGCAAAACTAAAGCGAAAAATGGGAAAAAATAGTATGTAACAAAAAGGGGAAAAAATAGTATTGACAATTTCCATAAAATGGAATATAATCAAATAAAAAACAAAAAGAGGCAAAAATGGAAACAATAAAACTGGTTATTTTACTTCAAGATAAAGATTATGCCTTTGCACTTGGCGAAGCACTTTCGGTATTTAATAACAAATTCATCATAACCGTGTTAAGTTCCGAAAACCCTTTCGATGTAAGTGATGCAGGCTCACAGGAAGCGGTAAACAATGATTTTAGCTTGCAGGAGGCGGCAAATAAGGATGTTGCAAACAAAGAGGCGGCAAACAAGTTTGATTTATTGATTTTAGATTTTGCATTTGCAAATTCACTTGAAAAATTTGCAAAAGATAAAAGAACCATAAGGCTTTCGGAATCTCGTGCTGATTGCGTCAAAGACTTGGAATCAATGACATTTGTTTTATATAAGTTTGTTTCAGTGCAAGACTTGGCGACAGAATTGCTGCTGTACTACAGTTTGCTGACAGGCAAAGGTAATTTTACACAGTTAAATGAAAATATGCGGATAATATCATTTTGCAGCGCAAAGGGCGGAGTTGGGAAAACTACAATTGCGCTTGGGGTAGGTCAGGCGTTGCGCAGATATTATGCAAAGTCAGTGCTTTATTTAAGCCTGGAAGAAATAGAATCCACTTTGCTTTATATGAAAAAGCGCGAGGACGGACTTGATTTATCTGCGTATCTTTACTACTTGTTTAAACCCGGAGGTAATAAACCCGATGCCGAAGCATTTATGATTGGTGACAAATTTGGAATAAAAGCGTTTGTGCCAAGCATGGGAAAAAACGAGCTGCGTGAATTGACCGCTGAACAGAAAACGGCGTTTTTGCAAGAATTAGCAACAAGCGGAACCTATGATTATATCTTAGTTGACATGGGTGAAAGCCTTTTTGAAGAAGCGCGGCGTATACTAAATATATCGAATAGGATTATAGTGGTTTCTGAATTTAGCACAATCGAAAATGTCAGAGAAAAGCGGTACATAGAATATTTACAATATGAAACAAATGAAAACTTAATAACTGTATTTAACAAAGTAACCGAACCGGAAGAAATTGCCTTTGACAGTCAAAACATATATATCGAATTTGATCCCGAAAGCATAAAAACAGCGGGCGAAATTATCGAGATATCAATTGATCAAGACTTTGGGGTTGGGATAAAGGAGTTAGTAAAACGAATCATATGAAAAGCACGAATAAAATTTCATTACACACTATAACAAGCGAGCTTAGAGATGAAATAAGTAAAAAAGCAGGCGAAATAACGGATGAAGAAGCGCTTCTTTTGATTGAAAACTTTGTACTTACTTCTGATCGGTTTTCGATGTATTCATACGCAGAAAAAAGTGAAGTCATAAACAGGGCTTTTTGTGCGCTTCGAAAAGACCTTGATGTTTTAGAACAGTTTGCTGCCGACGATGAAATTTCCGAGATCATGGTAAACGGAAAAGACGATATTTTTATTGAACGTCGAGGGAAAATTGAAAAAGCCGAGGCTTGTTTTGAAAAAACCGAAGATTTGGAGGAGGTAATTCGCAGAGTATGCGCCAAAGTATACAGGGAAATTAACGAGCTTAATCCCATAGTGGATGCGCGGCTTGCCGACGGATCGAGAGTTAATGCCGTATACAAAAATATTGCAATAAACGGGCCGATCCTTACGATACGAAAATTTCCCAAAAAAGAAATAACGATGAAGATGCTCATAGGAAACGGCACAATCACCGAAGAAGCAGCGGACTTTTTGGAAAAGCTAATTGTTTCCGGATACAATATTTTCGTCAGTGGAGGTACATCATCGGGCAAAACGACGTTTTTAAACGTTTTGTCAAACTATATTCCAAGGGATGAGAGGATAATAGTTATCGAAGATTCGGCAGAATTACAAATAAACGAAGTAAAAAACATAGTACGACTTGAGTGCAGAAATGCAAACGTGCAAGGCAAAGGCAAAGTTGATATGAAACATCTGATAAAAACCAGCTTAAGAATGCGCCCGGACAGAATAATAGTGGGTGAAGTAAGGGGCGAAGAAGTTTTGGACATGATACAAGCAATGAATACCGGTCATGATGGCAGCTTAAGCACAGGGCATGGCAATTCCATTGAAGGAATGCTTCGAAGGCTGGAATCGATGTTTTTGCAGGCAGCGAACTTCCCGATTGAAGCGATAAGATCGCAGATAGCAGAGGGCATTGACATAATCGTTCATATGGGACGGTTAGCGGACAAAAGTAGGAAAGTCCTTGAAATAGCTGAGATAAAAATGTTTGACGGAGATAAAATTTTGCTTAATTCATTGTTCAAATACAAAGTTGATGTTGGGCTGGTTCGAAGTGAAAATTCACTTTACAACAAAGGAAAACTGGAATTAAAAGGAATCGAGTTATGAGGAGTTTAATTGTACGCAGCGAAAAAGAAACAAAGTTAACCACCGGTATTTCATATGACAGATATACACTGTCTTTGAAAGAGAAACGAGATTGTATAATTATTTCTTATATTTGCTTGTTTTTCACGTTTTATGTTTTTTATCATAGCGTAATTTTGTCGGTTGCTTCCGGTGTGTTTATCCCTATGTGTATCAAATACTATACGAAAGTAAAGGCAGAAAATCGAAAAAACTTGTTGCTTACGCAATTTAGAGATTTCATCTACTCCCTTTCAGCATCTTTTGCAGCAGGCAGGCATATGCGAGACGGACTTATGGAAGCAAGGGATAATTTGCGATTAACATACGACGATAACAGCCCTATGATGAAAGAACTAACCGATATGCTTGTAAAAATAGATGAAAGCAGGGCATCGGAAGAAGAAGTGTTGCGTGATTTTGCACGGAGGAGTTGTTTAGAAGACATTCGAAGCTTTTTTGATACGTATTTCATATGCAGAAAAACAGGCGGTGATATGAATAAAGTAATTTCGAAAACGTCAAGAATGTTAATAGAAAAAATAGGAATTGAAAAAGAAATCAAGGCAATTACTTCACAAAAAAGTTTTGAAGGGAAGATAATCAGTGCAATGCCTATAGTTGTAATATTGTTTTTAAACCTTGTATCACCGGCGTATATTGAAGTGTTGTATACAACGTTTTTAGGAAGAATTATTATGACGGTGGCACTTGTGGGAATTGCGTATGCCTACAGGCTGACGAGTAAGCTAATGAAAATAACGGTTTAGTTGGTGATGATGTGAAAAAAATTATTAATGCGATTACCGGAGATACGGGTTTTTTCGAAAAAAAATATTTGAAGCTGTACGGAAAAAAAGATTTTTCGGATGAAATCAGAAGCATTAAATTTAAAATGCTCAAAAGGTATGTGATGCTTATGATAGCAGCGGTTTTTGTGCTTGCTTTGTGTATAATTCATGAAAGCAATACAAAACAAACGATGATAAATGTAAGCGAAGGAAACGAGATATCGATTGCAAGACCGCAAATTGGCGAAATGCCTCTGAGGGTGCCTGTGAGATTGGAAGTGCTTACGGAAGATAATGAACGAATGGCAAAAAATGTTACGCTCCTTGTTAATCCGAAAGCCGAAGACGAGATAGAATTTGAAATTGAAGAGGAACAACTTGTTTCGATAAATATTGAAGAAGAAATCAAAAGGCTGATCAGCTTTATTAACAGAAGCAACCTTGATGACAAATTAGTTTTGCCGACGATGCTTTCGAATGGATTTATGCTCACATGGCAAGAAGTTCATAGCTCAAGACTTCCGATAATAGTTATGTTGTTCGTTGTTGTTGGATTTGTGATGTACCAAAACAGATTCGCAAAGATTAAACTAACAGAAAAAGAAGCCCATGAGTCGATAATAATAGAACTACCGGAGTTTTTAAATAAATTGGTTTTGTTGCTCAATGCGGGACTTGTTTTAACGAGTGCCTTTGACAAAATATTGGAAAATCGTGAAAAAAGAGGGGAGGAAGAAAAATCATACTTTTACTCGCAGTTGATGCAAATTGGCAGGAGTATGCGTGAAACTAACGGCTCGATGGTTTTGGAATTAAAAAGTTTTGCAGGACGAAGCGGAGTACGTGAATTTACAAGGGTAACGAATATTATTGCAGACAACGCATCAAAAGGCGCAGAGCTTGTAGAAAAATTGCAAGGCGAAAGTGAGCTTTTGTGGCTCACCAAAAAGAAACTTGCGGAAGAAAAAGGCAGAATTGCAGAAACAAAGATGACATTTCCACTTATGATATTGTTGCTTATATTAATTATGGTGACAACTGCGCCGGCACTTATGGAAATGTAAACGTAAAGCAAATCAAAAAAGCAAATCACTTAAAAACACAAAGAAAGAAGAAAGGAAAAGCGAGATGAAAATTAACAAAAAAGGGATGGAGCTTGTTCAAGTTGCGATTTTGGTAGCGATTGCTATCGGACTTGGCTTACTGTTTAAAGATCACATTACAAGATTTATAGAAGATACTTTTATGAGTCTTTCACAAGTTAAGTTTTAACGATGAACAGCACGAAACCGAAAACGCAAGGTGTAACATTGCGAAATAAGTTGAAAAGCAAAAAGGGCAGCGCGATTGCAGAAGCTGCCATAGTGTTTCCTGTGGTTATAATTGTACTTTTGACGGTAATATATATACTTATCACTCTATATGTGGACGCATCAGAGTCGGCAAGGGATCGTTTGGCACTTCGCAAAGAATCGGGTAACGAATCAGGAGTTGTAATAAGGGAAGAAAGTTTTGCAAATGTGATGCCGGAAGATAAATTTGGTCGCAAACCGTTTCAAGAACAGGCAGAAATATCTGCAGGAACGAGATATCTTGATAAAGTGCTTTTGACTGACAGAAGCAGAGTTTATGTAATTGATGAAGCTAAGTACGTAAGGCGAATGGATTTGATAAAAGGAGTTTTTTGATATCAATTCGCCTAAAGAAAAACGCGAAAGTGCGAATCAGCAATGTGGCACGGGGGTAATATGGGAACAATGGTAAAAAAACACGCAAACAAAAAAGGCGGGGTTATTATTTTTCTTACGTCAATTTTAATAACGATGATAATGGCGAGTATGGTATTTGTTCACGCAACAAGGAGCATCGCAGGTGCGTCATACGCCGATGCGGTGCTTGAGCTTGCCGGCAGATCGTCTCTTTCTGAATTTGACAGACGCTTAAAGGATGAATACGGCATTTTTGCATTTTACGGTTATGAAGATATGGTTGCTTCGAACATAAACTTTTATGCATCCGCAAGTTTCGACAAAACTCTTCCCGGTGAACCAAAGTGGGGATTTGGATTGATAACGGACTTGTTTAAGTTGCAGTTGCAAAGAATCGACGTGAGCCTTGCCTCACACTCGCTTTTCGATGTAAATGTTTTTGAAGAACAGGTGTCTGAACATATGAATTATATTATTGCACAAAAAGGTATCGAATATCTGAGAAACAGATGGCGAAACAATAATCAAGTCGATGGCACAGAAGGCGGCGATAACTCGGAAAGTGACGATGGTTCAGAAAACAGACGATCTGACAGAGAGTTGCAAAATCGTGCTGAAATTGAGAGTTTGCCCTCATATGGAAATCAGTCACGTGGTTTAAACCTCGAAGCACTATCGCAGATAAGCGAGTTTTCACCACCGGATTTTTTAAATGAAGGACTTTTAACAGTTAAGATCAACGAGTACGTACTTAGCCATTTTAATAATGCATCAATGCAAAACATAAAAGAAGACACATTCTTTAAATATGAAGTCGAATATGTGCTGTACGGCAACTTCAGCGACAGCAGAAATCTTTCGAGATTTAGGCTTGACTTTGTTATATTCAGGGCTGCATTAAATGCAGTACATATTGCTTCATCGCCGGAAAAACGACAAGCGGTAGCAGATTTGTCAAAAGCGGCCGGAAAGTTTGCACCTTTGGCAGCTGTCGCGATTGCCGGTACATGGAGTCTGCTTGAAGCTGAAAATGACGCAAGGCGTCTCTTTGAAGGGCAAAATGTTGCACTATTTAAAACAAACGATACGTGGGCTCTTTCTCTTGCAAATTTAATCCAAGTCAGAACTGTAGTGGACGAATTTGGAGAAGAAGTAGGTTACAGGATAAGAGAACGTCCACCGCGCACAACCATATCACCAAAGTCAGACAAAGGAATGTCATATGCGGAATACTTAAGGTTGTTTCTATTTTTCCAAAACAGAGAAACGAAACTACTGAGGACAATGGATCTTATACAGCTTAATTTTCGTGGTTCATATTATGAGGAATTTTTGATCAAAGATCATTACACGGGATTTTTGCTTTCTGCCACAGTTTCGGGAAAGAAGTTTGAATATGAACAGAAATACTAAAAGAGGATTTTTATCGCTGGAAGCGTCAATATTTATTCCTCTATTTGTCATCGCGATTCTGACTTTTGGTTATTTGATGAAAGTAATAGTCGCATCTGAAAATATTGTGCACATTATGGCAGACGAAGCAAGAAAGCTCAGCATGTATTCGTACAATATAAAAGTGGCACCCGGGTTTAAATACGATTTGCGCATGAGAATTCTTGAAGAAAATAGAGATATTGATGTGACATATGTAGAAACGTTCAATTACCTTTTTGAGCATTCGGGAAAAGAAGACCTCATAAGTTTAAGAGTAAGCAGCGAGATAAAAATTAAATTACCTATTATTTTTTATGACAAAGTGGAAGTTTCGGATACGCTACTCTTTCGGGGATTTACAGGCAGAGAATTTATTCCGGAGTATATTGAGTACGAACAAGATGAAGAAGAGGTGCGTATAGTTTGGGTGTTTCCAACTGCAGGCGCAAGGTATCATGAAGAAACGTGCGGATATATTAACGTGGCGGCAAGACAAGCCTCGTTAAATGCAGATATCATAAAAAACTATGATCCGTGTACACTTTGCGGAGCGCGGGAGCTATCGCCGGGAAGCGTAATTTACTACTTTTTAAGCAGCGGTTCAGTTTACCACAAAGGGTCATGTTTTATCGTGGACAGGTATGTTATTTCCATGGATGAAAAAGATGCGATTGGGAAAGGGTATACGCCGTGTTCACGGTGTATATAAAGGAGCGAATATGGAATACGGGAAAAATACATTTACAATAGAATATGCAGCCTCAAAAATAAAAGAATTCGAAAAAAAAATTTTGGCTTTAGGCGTTTGCAAATCCCTTTTACCGATGAGTTTTGTCAGTTTTGGGCAGACAGAACAAGCAAACTATGACTGTAGCGAGTATCAATCGCTGGACTATTATGAAATAAAAAGCAGCAAGGAGTTAATTGAACTGATAGAAAAATGTGTTTTTGCACTAATGCAAGCCGGCAGCAACCTGATAAACCCGAGAAAGTTTGAATTAACCACGAAAACGGTCTTTTATTCCGATGCAAAAAAAGAAATAAAACTTGCCTATGTGCCGAAAGAGGTGCAGGCAGAAAAAGCAACGCATGTTTTTGTGGAGTTTCTCAAAAGTCTCGAAAATGATATAGAAAATAAATCGAGCGGCAGACTAAACAAAAATGAAATGATCGGATATTTAAGAGAAATCATATCCTGTATCGAAAGCAAAAACAGAAGCCTTTTTGATATTATTAACTATTTGGGAGAGGTCAAACAAGAAATTCACGCATGTGGTTAAAAAAGGAAAATTCTGATTGCTTTTTATTCAAAAATGCTGTATGCTAGCTCTGATTAAACTAAGAAAGAAAAAACTATGATGGTGATTAAATCAGAGCAAATAAAAAAACATTATGGTTGGGTGATTGTATTTACCGGGATAGTCGCTATGGCTGTTGTATATGGAACATTTATTAACAGTCTTGGTTTATTTGTTGTACCGCTCATGGAGAATTTTGGTTACACAAGTACGGCAGTTTCTGCCATCATCAGCTTTAAAGCCATCGGAACTATTTTGGGCGCAAACCTTTCGGCTTCTGTAATTAAACGAAAAGGACCTAAAGTGTGTATGATGTGCTCTGCTGTGATATTGGTAGCCGTGGCTTTTGCTTTATCACGAAGCGAACACTTATGGCAATTTTATTTGTGCGCAACCATAATGGGTATGGCAATAGCAGGAACAACCCTGATTCCAATATCCGTTCTGATAAATAACTGGTTTGCTGACGGCAAGAGAAACTTTCCGCTTTCGATTGCATATATGGGTAGTGGGATAGGGGGATTAATACTAAACCCGTTCCTAAACAGCATAATTCAATCGTCAGGCTGGGAAGCTGCTTTTATGACTATCGGAATTTTACTCTTAACCATATACGTTCCGATTATAGGCATATTAACCGCATCAACTCCGGAAAAAATCGGGGCGTTGCAAAGCGGGCAAAGCGAAATTACGCAGACAAAGGTCATAAAAGGCAAAACCTTTGCCGAAGCAGTAAAAAGTAAATATTTTGTCGCCACCGCAATAACTTTTGGCATCACTTTTGGCATTGCAGGCGTACTAGTGTTTTATATCGCCTCTTACTATATCAGCATCGGTTTTTCTGCAAACAAAACTGCAATAGTTGTAGGAATTTCTGTTGGGTGCATCGCTGTAGGTAAAATCATAATCGGTCTGCTTGGGGACAAAGTGAGTACCACAGTATCGGCAAAAGTTGGGTTTTTCTCACTGGCATCTGTTTTTGTCTTGCTTTGTTTGGTGCCATTTAACAACTATGTCTTAATCCCGATAGTAATTACTTATGGGGTGGGTATCGGTTCTGTTACGGTACTTATGCCTGCGATTACAAATTATTTCTTTGGCGACAGGGAGTTTACAAGAATAATGGGCATTTTGTCTATGTTTGCAGGCATAGGTAATATGACCTTTACTCTCCTGACCGGAATTATTATTGACATGACCTCTTCTCATCAAGTTGCGTTCATTATCTGGGCAACTCTAATGATGCTTGCCGGAATTCTTATGACAGTGATGTTTAAACAATTTGCAAAAGACGACTTTTCAAAATCTGACTAAAAAAATAAGCCGCACATTTGTACGGCTTAGGTTTGATACGTATGATACCAAAATTTCTAGATTGCGTTATCTAGGGGCTCTGCGAGCCATTTTCTTTTTGTCGCGACATTCTTTACATCTTTTAGGTTCGTTATCAAAACCTTTTTCTTTGTAAAACTCTTGCTCACCTGCAGTGAACACAAACTCTTGATCGCAATCCATACAAATTAGTACTCTGTCTTCCATTCTTAACCTCCCATTAGCTAAGCATAACAATTAAACTTAAATATTTAAAAATAGATTTTGGGCGAATTTCCAGATAGAGTTTCAGAGTAGAAGGCTCGTATAGGACTGTCGGACCATTTCGTTTCTTTTAAATATCACGCTTAGTATACAATGTATTTTACAAAATGTCTACATGTTTTTGAAAAATTGAGGATTTATGTTAAAATTCCTTGTTGTTTTTGTAATGGGCGACTTCTTACAGGCGGTTTTATCACAAGCCTTATCAGAATAGCTCCGACAATCAGAATGAAAAAGACGCGTCCGCTATATGGTGTAGTTGCAAACAAACTGCCACCACCGACGCCTTGCCTTATCGGGTGTGATACCTCAATTGCAAAGGTTTCTGTGATGTCAATGCCAGCATCGTTATATAACCTTGCCACCTCATATATGTCGGCAACGGCAGGGCGTCTAAACTCCTGAATTCTTTCCGCTGTGCGAAGAAGATCTTCGTCCGTAAGCTCGGCAAGCTCAAGTACGTAATCTCTTTTTAACACCTTTATGAACTGTTCGCTTTCAATCGGCAAAATAACTTCCCCTATGAAAAGTCTTTGCCAAGTTCCGTCTTCCAGTTCAATGAAATTATCCACATCACGGGTAATTTTAATTCCAAATTCGCTGACATCTCCCACGTTAAATCCTGCAATTATCACTTCATCATGGAAAACTAATGCCCTATACTCACCAAAATCAACAAACTCATTTCTTACAGTAACAAAGCTTGAGTATGGAACAAATCTCTCCATTCGGTGCGTTTGAAATCTATATCGTCTGTTAGGTCCACGTTCAAAAAAAACAAAACCAAAAGATTGTTCAATAACTCTATGTCTAACAAAGGCAACAAGCCCTTGTTCTGTTTCCGCAACTTCTAAAATTTCAACATTCAAACCTTCACTCATTACCCTTGAGTTGACTCTGGCACCGTCATTGGCTTTATTTTCGATCGCTTGCTGAAGCGACGCGATATCACTTGTATATTTATAATCGGCTGTATAAGCAAACCAAATTGCCACACCTACCAAAACTACGATTATAGCTATCAGAAATATTTTTAAGTTTTTCATCCCCACGCCTTTCCGTACATTTAACAAACGCGTATCTTTCCGCACACTTGAAAACCGCGCATCTTTGCCCTTTCCACATTCTGCGCTTACGCAGAACATCAATTGTCTACATTATAATCGAAATCAATTTTCTTGGCAATGGATTCCACTCTAAGTAGCATTTTAAAAATCATTTTGAAACTGCACGCAATTTGCTGTATAATTAAGTGCAATGCACGAAAAATACCATTCATGAAGGAGCAACCAATGATACCATTGTCAACAAGAATGCGACCAACTGCTTTGGAGGGATTTATAGGGCAAGAACACTTTTTATATAAGGGTTCGCTATTGTATAATGCAATCAAAAACAAAACTTTTGATTCGGCTATTTTTTTCGGTCCATCGGGAACAGGAAAAACTACGCTTGCAAGAATTATTGCCGGCGAGATGTCAGCAGATTTTCATGAATTAAACGCGTCAGTTTCAGGTATTAAAGAGCTAAAAGATATTATAGACAATGCAAAGACAAAATTTTTCGGGCTTCAAAAAGAAACGAGTTATGTTTATGTTGATGAGTTTCACAGATGGAATAAGCTGCAACAAGATTCACTTCTTAAAGCGTTGGAAGAAGGCGCGATAAAATTTATCGGCAGCACGACAGAAAACCCATACTTTGCGGTTAATAACGCTGTGCTTAGCAGAGTAAGAAACATATATGAATTTAAACGATTGACAAAAGACGAAACCTTAAAGATTATGATTAACGCACTTTTGGATACGGAAAGAGGGTTTGGCGGTTTAAATATTTCATATGATGAAAAAGCACTTGAAATTCTTGCAGATATGAGCAGCGGAGATGCGAGAATTGCGCTTGATACGCTGGGGTTTATTGTCGATAATCTGGATGAAAATAAAGCGATTGATAACAAGATAGTTGCAGAAGCGATGCAGAGACAAACGACGTTTTATGACAGGAGTGAAGACAAATATAATCTCCTTTCGGCACTTCAAAAATCGATTCGTGGCAGCGACCCTCATGCTGCAAACCATTATTTGGCAAGGCTCATTGATGGTGGCGCAGACATATTGATGATTGGGCGCAGGTTAATGGTTATGGCAAGCGAAGATGTGGGTTTGGCATATCCAAACGCAATCTGCATAGTCACTTCGTGCGTACAAGCAGCGCAGATGATCGGATATCCTGAAGCAAATATACCGCTGGCACAAGCAGTAAACTTACTTGCGTCATGCCCAAAGTCAAATGCATCAATGTTGGCATTGCAATACGCTTTGGCAGATTTGAAAAGCAAAAATATAGACGATGTACCAAGCCACTTAAAAGATTCGAGTTACAGCGGAGCAAAGGACAGGGGACACGGAATAGGATATAAATTCCCACACGATTACGGCGGATACGTTAAGCAGCAATATTTGCCGGATAATTTGCATAAACAAAATGTGAAATACTATCACCCAACCGAAAACGGAAACGAGGTTTCGTTTAAAAAATATCTTGAAAGCTTGGAGAAAAAGTAGCAGCGATGAAAGAAATAATAAAAGCAGAACACGCAGGGTTTTGCTTTGGAGTCAGGCAAGCGATTGAAAAAGCAGAAAAAGCGGTGCATAAGTACGATGAAATCTACTCGTGCGGACCGCTTATACATAATAAATATGTTACTGAAGAGCTGGAAAAAAAGGGTCTTCGGTCAGCCCGAGATGTATCTGAAATTCCTGACGGAGTAAGCGTTGTTGTCAGGTCGCATGGCGAAACAAAAGAATTTTTTGATACGTTAAAGAAAAAAAATATTAATATTATAAATTCCACATGCCCCTATGTTACTCGGATACACAAAGTTGTAGCAAAAGTTGATTCCAATGAGTATGAAATTGTTGTGATAGGAGATAAAAATCACCCGGAAGTTCAAGGCATAAACGGTTGGTGCAAAAACCCTGCAATCATAATTAACTCAGAAGAAGAAGCACGAAATATAACAGGTAAAAAAATACTAGTAGTTGCACAAACGACAATTATTGAAGAATTTTTTTTCGAAATTGTAAATATCTTAAAAAAACACAATGATGTTACAGTCGAAAATACGATTTGTAATGCTACTATGGAGCGGCAAAAAAGCTGCGAGGAAGTTGCGAAAAAATGCGACCTAATGCTTGTAATTGGAAGCAAAGAAAGCTCAAATTCGGTAAAACTCTTCGAAATATCAAAAAAACATTGTCAAAACACGTATTTTATTGCAAATCTTAAAGATTTACCATTGCAAAAAGTTAAAATATGTTATAAAATAGGGGTTACGGCGGGTGCATCGACACCTGAACGTGCTATTGAGGAGGTTATTGCCAGTATGAGTGAATTTATCACCAATGAGAACAACGAAACAAATTTGATGGAAGACTTAATGGAAGAAATTGAAAAATCATTAAGATTGCCACGTGGAGGAGAAGTCGTCACAGGGACGGTGCTTCAAGTCACAGACAGAGAGGTAGTAGTAAACCTTGGCTGTAAAAAAGACGGAATCATCCCAAAAGATGAGATACTTTTAGAGGATGGTCAAACGCTTAAAGGCTCTTTTAAAGAAGGAGAAGAAATCAAAGCGAAAGTCTTAAAGACCGACGACGGAGATGGCAACATTTTGCTTTCCAGAAGAAAGTTAGAAGTAACCGGGCACTGGGATGAGATTAATGTTGCGCATGAAGAGCGTGCAACTATCGAAGTTAAAGTGACTAAACTGGTAAAAGGTGGAGTGATTGCCTCATACAAGGAAGTTTCCGGATATATTCCGCTTTCGCAACTATCTGACAGGTTTATTGAAAACGCCGACGCAGAGGAATATGTAGGAAAAGTATTACCGGTACGAGTAACAAGAGTTGACCAAAAGAAAAACAAAGTTGTATTTTCTCACAGAAGCATTTTAGCAGAAGAAAGACAAAAGAAAATTGAAGATGTTTGGAATGCACTAAATGTAGATGATATCGTTGAGGGAACGGTAATGCGTTTCACAGAATACGGTGCTTTTGTTGATGTCGGTGGTTTAGACGGACTTCTTCATATCTCTGAGATTTCGTGGGGTAAATTAAAACATCCTAAAGAAGTTCTTGAGATAGGTCAAAAAATAAATGTAAAAGTATTGTCGATGAATGCCGAAAAGAGCAAAATCTCTTTGGGTCTGAAGCAAACAAGCCCTGAGCCTTGGTTAGTTATTGATGAAAAATTCAGTAACGGACAAATCGTGGCAGGTAAAGTTGTGCAGATAAAAGACTATGGTGCGTTTATTGAACTTGCACCGGGGCTTGACGGACTTGTGCATATTTCTGAAATTGCCCATACAAGAGTTACAAACATCGCAAATGAACTCAGCATAGGTCAGGAAGTTTCTGCAAAAATACTTGAAATAAATAAAGAAAAGAAAAGAATCAGCTTAAGCATTAAAGAAACATTAGAACCGCCGATTTTTGATGATTCAAAAGCTGCTGCCCCTGTAGCGGTTGCGGAAGAAGCTGTTGCGGAAGAAGCAACTTGCACGGAAGAGGCAACTTGCACGGAAGAGGCAACTTGCACAGAAGAGGCAACTTGCACGGAAGAGGCAACTTGCACGGAAGAGGCAACTTGCACGGAAGAGGCAACTTGCACGGAAGAGGCAACTTGCACAGAAGAAGCAGTTTGCACAGAAGAGGCAACTTGCACGGAAGAGGTAGCTTGCACGGAAGAGGTAGCTTGCACGGAAGAGGTCG
>JGI20163J26743_11538135_pt1 | contig 14298 bp, 16 predicted proteins | sample TergutCu122P1_FD_26743 | JGI IMG/M metagenome (IMG submission 26743) | reverse complement strand
CAGGTATGTATATAGATGAGTATGAGACCATATCACGTAGACATTTTTTGCATTATTGGACATATGACGAAGATGGTAACCGTTATGGTACGTGGATACAAGAGTATCAAGAAGGGGCATTTTACTTGGCCACCGGCATTCTCCACAGCCAAAGGGATTGTTTTCATTTCATCAATGAAAATTGGCCAGGAAAAATGGAAAGAGCCGTGTGGGCATATGGACTTTTTTTAGAAGCAATACTTTTACAGCAATATAATTAGCTCCTGATATTAGCTTGTGCTTGACGAGATTGAGAAGTGCCCAGAACCAAAGAGGAGCGATTTGTTACTAAAACTTGGGGAAATAGAGTTCAACATTTTAGCGGAATCGAATGAGGTCGAAGAACTTGCATATAAGGGATACAAAGAGATCGCAATCGTATCTCCATCAATGCTTTTGATGTAGGAGAGGAGGAATACCATGATAAGTGAAGAAATGAAAATGATTAGAGAAATACGCGACAAAAACTCGGAAATGCATTTGAATATGACAACAGAAGAAAGAAGAAAAAAACTAGATAAATCAACAGAGTGGTTTCTCAGGAAGATGAATAAGCCGATTAGGATTGTAGAGGTAAATAAAAGCAAATAAGATGTTTAATAAAAAGGAAGGGGCGGTGTCTCTTCCTTTTGAGAATATTGAATCAAATATTACATCAAAAAAGGAAATGAATTTTGTATCTGTGCGACCAGTACAATTTTTGATTTTTAATTTTTGATTTTGCATTTGACTCATGAAGAGAGTTTTGTTATTATGTAATAAATAGTTTATCTAGCAACGAATTAGTTTCAGGGGAGGGAATAAAATGAATCAACTTACATTTGGGGAGCAACTCAAAATAGTACTTGGTCGAAAAGGTATGACCATAAAAGAACTTGCAGAGTTAATTGAGGAAAAAACGGGGAAAAAGATGTCCAGGCAAAATATGACACAGCGCCTTGGTCGTGACAATTTCCAGGAACAAGACATGCGTATGATTGCAGGGATATTGGAATGCGAATTTAGCTTAAATATACTTTCAGCAAGTGAAAGTAGCGTAGCATCATTCCATCACCGCCCAGAGCCAACTGTGGCAAAGGAGCCTGCTAAAAAGCCAACTTTGAAGGTGGTTGAAAAGCCTATTGTAGAATTTGAAAAAAGGCAAAAAGAAGTTCACACAAATGAGTCTCCAAGAGCAAAAGCCCAAAGAATGGCTAGAGAAATTGCTGAAGAGATGGTAGAAGTAGAAGAAGTAATCGAAGAGCCAGCAGTAGATGAGGCAGCAACTGTAGAGCCAATAAAACTGTTCGAAAAAAAGAAAGATAGTGCCACCCAAGAAATACATGAAGAACAGCTAGTGGAAGAAGAACAGCTAGTGGAAGAAGAACAGCTAGCGGAAGAAGAACAGTTAGCGGAAGAAGAGCAGTTAGCGGAAGAAGAGCAGGTGGTAGAAGAAGAACAAGATGATTTTGAAATCGATGAAAGTGGTGGAGAGGACATCACTATTGGTGAATTAAAGGATATGCACCGTGAATTGACAGAAATGGAAAAAGAAGCGGAGTTTAGAGAGAAGGGTGTTTTCCTAAGAGTAAATGGCATACCTGTAGTGCCAAAAGAGCAAGAGGATGTAGTGGTAGACGAGGATGAAACTTTTGACCTTGAGGCAGAAGAGAAGGATAGCTACAAAGAAACAGAAGAGTTGGAAGACGATATAGAAAGCTTGCTATATGCCGAAAAGCGAAAGAAAATAGAAGAGGCAGGTGGGATTAATCCCCACACAGGTATAGAGTACGAGACTAATACAGTAAAAAGCCACCCCACTAGAATAGGGTATGTTCAGGTTTACGATCGGGCAATTGGCAGATGGAAAGATATGACGGAGTGGGCATTTATCGGTTATCAAGAGCGAAAGAAAGCCATATTAGGACCTAGTTACGAACCGCCAATTTACTTGGATTAATACCACAGGATTTACATATGAATAAAGACGAAAAGTATATGAAAGCAGCCATTAAACAGGCACTAAAAGCCGAAGCCCTTGGTGAGGTGCCTATTGGCTGCGTAATTGTTTTTGAAGATAAAATTATTGGCAGAGGATATAATCGAAGGATTACTGACAAAAGTACCTTAGCCCATGCAGAGCTCATTGCCATTAAAAAAGCAAGCAAAAAGCTTGGTGATTGGCGTCTTGATGATTGTATCATGTATGTGACATTGGAGCCTTGTCAGATGTGTGCTGGGGCTATCATTCAAGGAAGAATAAAACGAGTTGTAATAGGCAGTATGAACCCAAAAGCAGGATGCGCAGGTTCTATTTTGAATCTATTGGATGTTAAGGAATTTAATCATCAGGTTGAGGTTACAAAGGGAGTTTTGGAAAAAGAATGTGGCGAAATGTTAAAGGACTTCTTTAAGGATTTAAGAGAGAATAAAAATCGTGCATCGCGCTTCGAATGAGCCTCCATAAACGTTGCCCTAGAGACCAGCTCGCCCAGGCACCCTTACGGCACCCAGAAGGTTCTCCTTAGTGCTGCTTCGTTCCCGACCTGACACGATTCACAGATTCCTGTCGCGTAAGACCCGAGTGTCATCACTAATCTTTAGGGACTGCTTTACAAATTAACACCCTCAGCGCAATATCACCCCTGCTGTAGCGGATTGCAGGTACAAGGCACCGCTAACGCCCCGGCTGCACGAGTCTATATTATAAAGAACATTTGGGGAAATGTCAACCAGTCCTGAGGGGGGATTAGTGTAACCTGAAAAATTCTCAAAAATTCTCAAAAATGTTACTGGTGTGCAATTAAAACTTGCTTATGGTATGAGGCTAGCAAGAAAATAGATTAAATATTATTAAGAGGCAATAAGTTATGAAAGTTCTACTATGCGCTTTAAATGCAAAATATGTTCACTCAAACTTGGCAGTTCGTTATCTAAAAGAATATGCCAATTCTTATTTACGGGATAATGTAGATATTTTGATTGAAGAGTTTAGTATTAATCAGCCCTTTGACGAAATAATGGCTACCATATATCAGCATAAGCCTGACAAGTTGTTCTTCTCTTGTTATATCTGGAATATTTCAATGGTAGAAGAGCTTGTAGTAGAGTTAAAGAAGGTTTTGCCTGAATGTGAAATTTGGCTTGGCGGCCCTGAAGTATCTTATGACAAAGAAGATATGTTAAGGCGTTATCCCCAGCTAGAAGGAATTGTAGCTGGTCCTGGAGAAGGGGAATTTTTAGAAATTATATCAGGTAGAAAAATGGAAGGAGCCATTACCTTAGATTCAATCCCATTTCCTTACAACGACATGGAGATTTTTAAGAATAAAATAATCTACTACGAAAGTAGTCGTGGCTGTCCTTTTTCATGTAGCTATTGTTTGTCATCAAAGGAATGTAATTTAGAGTTTAGATCAATTGAACTTGTTAAAAGGGAATTAAAACACTTTATTGACAATAATATAAAGCAAGTAAAATTTGTGGATAGAACCTTTAACTGTAATGGTAAGAGAGCCAGAGAAATATGGGAGTTTCTACATGAACATGATAGGGGAATAACTAACTTTCATTTTGAAATAGCGGCAGATTTACTGTCTGATGAAGATTTGGATATATTAAAAATACTGCGACCAGGCTTGGTCCAATTTGAAATAGGGGTTCAAAGCACCAACAAGGAGACTCTTAAAGAAATAGAAAGAGAGATGGACTTTGGAAAGGTGGCAAAAGTAGTTAGGCAGATTAAAACTTTTGATAATATTCACCTCCACCTTGATTTAATAGCAGGTCTTCCTATGGAGGATTATCACAGTTTTGCGAAATCCTTTAACCAGGTCTATGACCTAAAACCCAACAAGCTTCAACTAGGCTTTTTAAAAGTATTAAAAGGATCTGTTATTGAAGAAAAAGCCAAAAGCTACAATCTTGTATACCAAAGTAGACCACCTTACCAGGTGCTTTCAACTACTTGGCTAACCTACCAGGACGTCTTGAAGCTAAACATGGTAGAAGAGATGCTGGAGGTGTACTATAATAGTGGCCAGTTTGCAAATACCCTTGATTACCTTGAGAGATATTTCAAAACTCCCTTTAAACTTTATGAGGAGTTGGGAGAGTATTATACGGATAAAGGGTGCCTACACCTTAGTCACTCAAGGCAAAGTAGATATGAACTACTTATTAGCTTTGTAACTGAAAAAAGTCATGCTACTGAAAAAGGCAATATTTTCAAAACTTGCCAGAAAGGTGAAAAACTTAATTTTAGAAAAGACAAAATGGTTATACATAATAATAGTATTATAGACATAGACACAGACATAGACACAGACATAGACATAGATATAGATATAGATATAGATATAAATATAGACATTGATAAATTAAGACAAATGTTAACCTTGGATTATTATCTAAGGGAAAATGTTAAGAAGCGACCAAAGTTTGCTGGCGAGGAAACCGTAACAAAAGAAGAAGCTGATGAGTTTTACACAAAGGAAGCCACAAAACCTAACTATCTGGTGGGATATAATTCTGCTGATAAGAGGCAGTTGCGAAAGACTAGCCATCTGGAATGGATAGGAGAAGAGCTATATCTATTTGATTATCACAACATGGACAAGTGGAAGAGACAGGCGAAGGTTGTTAAGATAGGAGAAACTTTTGAAAAAAAGAACTGGTGAAATAATAGAGATTCTAAATGAATGTTACGGTACAGAGTATGTTTGCTATCTAGACTATGAGACTCCTTGGCAATTACTTATTGCTACTATTTTAAGTGCCCAGTGTACTGATGCAAGGGTGAATATTGTAACCAAGGATTTGTTTCGCAAATATACATCGGTAAAAGATTTTGCCAATGCTAATTTATATGAATTAGAAAAAGATATTAAGTCTACGGGATTTTACCGTAACAAGGCGAAAAATATAATTGCTTGTATGAAAGATGTAGACAGCCGATTTGATGGGGAGATTCCACGAGACATAGAGGATTTAACATCTCTAGCAGGGGTTGGCAGAAAAACAGCAAATGTAATAAGGTCCAATATTTATCGTGACCCTAGTGTAGTGGTGGATACTCATGTTATGCGTATTTCTAAGCGCCTAAAAATGACAAAAGAAAGCACCCCTGAGAAAATCGAAATTGATTTAATGAAGGAGCTACCTAAAGAACATTGGATTTTGTGGAATATCCAAATAATTGCTTTTGGTAGAAGTATCTGCATGGCTAGAAACCCTAAATGCATGGAATGCCCATTGACAGATTACTGTAGAGACTATAGCAGGTACTTGAATAGGAAAAACAAATAGATATCATTGCTATGCCTTATTCCATGGAGTGCTGAAGGTATGCATTATATTAGCAACAGATTGCCAAAAATTTTGCATACCTAAAAAACTTTTAGCTTTTTTGGTTAAAGAATTGACATTTATCTTTATTTTGCATAGAATGTAAGTAAGGGTAAAGATATCCTTTCTTACGTGTATTTTATAATGTGTTTCATTCATGGAAGCTGGTGTGAATAGCAAATGAGCAAAAGAAGGAAACGTCGAAAAAAGAGGTTTCTAGCCCGCTTTGTATCTGCGGGAGCAAAGAGGTTCTCTAGAGGCTTTAGAATCACTGAAATGCACCCTAAGACTTTAGTCAAGTTAGGGGCTTTTATTGTTGTGGCTTTAGCTATTTTAATTGGCAGAGGTGCACTACATAGTCATGTCAATAATCATAATTATGATAGAATGCTAAATGGCATTTATATTGATGACACTGATGTCTCTTACATGACAAGAAATGAGGCTAGGGCCGCCCTTGATGATAGGCTAAATGAAATCCAAAATGAGAGAGTAAGTTTAAGCCTAATACGTGGAAGTTACACATCAGTTAGTTTTAGAGAAATAGGAATTAGATATAATGACCTGGAATCAGTAATTAGTGAGGCCTTTGAATATGGTAGAGAGGGTTCTCTTTTCTCCAGATTAAGAACAGTAAGAGCGTCTAGACGAGGAACTTTAACTAGAGAGTTTACTTTAGAATATAGAGTGTCAGGTGACGAACTAGAAACTGTTTTGAACAACCGAATGTTAAGTTCTTTAAATTCCCCTGTTAATGCCAAGAAAATTTATGGAGATGATGGGATAGAGATAGTAGAAGAGCGTGACGGAGAAGTATTTAATCTAGATTTGTTAATAGAAGATATAAATACCTATTTGAACGACGAGTGGGACAGAGGAAGTACTAGCTTTTCTGTGCCCGTTAAAGTTGTTTCACCAGATATTACTGCTGCTATGTTGGCAGAAATCCCAGATTTATTAGGGTCATTTACAACATATTTTGGAGATAGTGATGCCAATCGTGCCCAAAACATTGAAAATGGAGCGTCTAAGGTTAATCACATTTTTATGCTACCAGGAGATGAAATAGCAGTAGGGGCTATGATGGGGCCCTACACAGAAGAAAACGGATATGCAAAAGGAACAGCTTTTGCTGGTAATATAATGATTGAATCTATAGGAGGGGGAGTCTGTCAAGTTTCATCAACACTATATAATGCAGCTTTATATGCTGAATTACAAATTTTAGAGCGCCACGCTCATTCCTTGACAGTATCTTATGTGCCTCTCTCAAGAGATGCAGCTGTTGCTGAAGGCCTTTTAGAATTAAGAATTAGAAATGATATGGATACCCCTATATATATCCAAGCAATTGTCGAACCAGGACTAAGTGTAACCTACAATATATTCGGTAACGAAGTAAGGCCTGAAAACCGAAGAATCGAATTTATTAGTGCGGCCTCATCAGGAGAAGCACCACCAGGTACCCAATTTGTGGCAACTGACCAAGGAATTGGAGTTTTTTATCTTGCTAGTGATGCTAGACCCCCTATAGAAGCTCAACTAATTAAAGTGGTTTATATTGATGATGTGGAAGTGGATCGTTATGTAGTCAATTTTAGTAATCATTTGGCAGCCCCAAGACTTATGAGGGTAGGCACAGCTCACTACAATCCAGACCATACTGCAGCAATATTAGCAGCAATATCCACTCAAAGCGAAGAGTATATAAGAGCCACAATTAATCGTATCTTATTTGGAGATCCTCCTCCAGCCCCAGATCCAGAGCCGACGCCTGAGCCTGAATCACCACCAGTGGAGTATCCGATAGAAGTGGAAGAGGATCCACCCCCTCCAGCCCCAGATAATGGAGACGAAGATTAATGTCAAATCAAACCATTTTGTTAGTAGGCTTTGTAGGATTAAAAGCCTCATTAGATATTTTGCAAAATAATCAAGAGGAGCTAAGTACACGATTTCCTATTTCATTTCTTCAGCAAACGAAAAATCTAGATTCGCTACTACTTAAACTGGACGATATTAAAGGAATGGTTAATAGTGAAACAAGAATCTATCCTCTAGGAAGTGGTGGCGTATATACTACTTTATGGCAGGTATGTCATGAATTACAGATTGGACATATGGTGGATGTTTCGCAAATACCCATCCGCCAAGAAACCGTAGAGATTTGTGAGTACTATCGGCTGAATCCTTATTGTATTGACTCAGAGGGAAGTTACTTAGTTTTTTCTCATAATCCAGAAGAGCTTGTAAAACAATTAGAAGAACAAAACATCAAAGTGGCTATTATTGGAGAAACCAACAATACAAAGCGAAAAGAAATAAAAAGAGGCGACGAAATATGTTCATTGCCAAGAATGAAATAGCCAAAGCCACAGGGTGGGAGAATTAAATGTTAAATATAGTCTTATTAGAACCAGAAATTCCGCAAAACACAGGAAACATAGGCCGCACTTGTGTGGTGACTAACACCAGATTGCACCTTATAGAACCTTTGGGTTTTAGACTAAACGAAAAGGCTTTAAAAAGAGCGGGTATGGATTACTGGGGAGACTTAGATGTAACTACTTATATTGATTACGAAGATTTTCTGAACCGTAATCCAAAGGCAAAAATATATATGGCAGAAACTACTGGAAAAAAGTGCTATACAGAAGTGAGTTATGAACCAGATTGCTTTATTATGTTTGGGAAGGAAAGTGGTGGGATACCTAAGGAAATTATAGATGAAAACCTAGATAACTCAGTATATATTCCCATGGTTAAATCCTCACGCTCACTAAACCTATGCAATTCAGTTTCCATAGTTTTGTATGAAGCATTGAGACAAAACAATTTTGAGTTATAACCAGTACAGCTCACGCCGTAACAAAGAGGCATCTAATAGGATAATCCTTTGTTCAAGTGCGCCTCGGTGCACTTTGGCGAGATTTGCGTCAGCTATGTCGGTATAAAGTACAAGGAATATGGCAACTATTACTTGACATGGCACAGGAGAATGTGCTAATAATAGTATGGTAGAGATTGAAGTTTAGAGAAAAATTAGAATTGTTAAATTAAATAATCAAGGTATATTATTGAAAAGCTTTATCATCAATACTCCTTAAACTAGTTAGGTTATTACTTGGGGAAGTTACTTGTTTATGTAATTTGATTTTAGGTGGGAATTATCTTTTAAGGGTATGTTACTTACAAAAGTGTTTTATTTTGTAAGGAAATTTCTTATTAGAGATTAACCGTCTTTTTTAATATAACCGACAAAAGAAGCATATTTTGGTGGTGGGTGCTATGGGCAGGAGAGATAGTCAAGATAGTCTAAGGGACTTTATAGAGAAACAAGAATGGCCAAAGGAACTAAAGAGATTTGAAAAGCCTGGAAAGCATGAAAAGCCAAAAAAACCAGTGAAATTATCGGAAATGCGAGATATCCTAAAGTATCTTTCACTGGTTACCCAAATCGGACTTACTATGGTTTTTAGTGTAGGGATAGGCCTTTTAGGAGGAATGTTTCTAGATAGATGGCTAAATACAGGAATATTTTTTATGATTGTTTTGACGATTATTGGAATCGCCAGTGGGTTTAGGTCGGTGTATTTGTTAATTATGGGTTTGGAAAAGGATAGCTCAGGGGGAAAAGAGAGTGAGTAATTTGCGTAATGATCCAATCCGTGTTGTTCCAAAGAGAGTGTTATTGTTGTCCATAGCAGTAACAATTATAGCCGTAACGGTATTATACTTTGTTCAGTGGCCAATCCCCCGAATTATTGGAGGTTATTGGTTAGGAGTAGTGGCAAGCTTAATTAGTTTTCGCTTGATTGTTATTGGAACCAATGACTTTTTAGATAAAAGAGAAGCCGGTTCAGCTGTAAAAGGCTCGGTTATGCTAAATTTTGGGATGCGACTAGTGGTTTATGGGGTTGTTATTTTTATTTCATGGCAGCTAGGCACACATGCCTTAATAGCTTCTGCAGTAGGAATTTCAATGGTTACAATAGCCATAAAATTAGATGGATTCTTTACTTTCGGATATGAAAAAGATGAATTAAACACAACAAGCCAAAATATAGATAGTGAAGCAAGTAGTGAAGACAGTGCTATTGACGAAGTAACAAACGAAACAGGTAATGATGTAGATTGAAGTAAGAGGCGAAATAAGTAACGAAGAATGAAACTATTAGATTAGTAGGAAAGAAGAGTAGTTTGAACATATATAGTAACTAGCAAGCACAACAGGAGTGAAACGTGGATATTTATATTTATCTATCAGGAAGACAATTTTTATCACCTGCAATATTTAATTCAATCCTTGTGGTAGGGGCTCTTTGTATATTTTTTATTATTTGCGGCGCAAAGGTAAAAAAGGCGGATCCTAGCAAACCTTCAAAAGGACTGGTTTTTTTTATGGAGTTTGCAGTTACTAGTATAGATGGCTTTGCAAAATCCATGATTGGTGATGTAACGGGAAAATATTCTGCTTTCATAGGTTTTCTTATCTTTTACTTATTCCCTGCCAATGCAATTGGTATTTTAGGGTTTACAGCCCCAACTAGTAATTATTCCATAACTTTGACAATGGCAATTTTTACATTAACATATATTGCCTTTGCTGGTATTTGTTCTAAGGGAATATGGGGATATCTAAGGGATATATATTTAGGAGATGTTCCAGCCCTATTTCTACTTAATATTATAAGTGAAGCATCGAAAATTCTGTCCTTATCTTTCCGTCTATTTGGTAATATAATGAGTGGAGCTATGGTTTCTGCTGTTGTTCTTACTCTACTTAGTTGGGGAGCTATTGCAATTTTACCAGTATTAAATATCTATTTTGATTTGTTTGCCGGTGCCATGCAGACGGCAATATTCTGTATCTTGACTATGGTATGGATGTCAAGTGCAGTTATAAAGAATGAGCAAACATAGAATAGCAACATGGAGCCAACTACGGTTTGTAGGGTATGAACTGCGGTTTGTAGGGTATGAATGGCATATAACATATGTTTAATAAATAACACAAAAACAAGATAAAACAGGAGGAAATGAAAAATGAGTGGTATTACTAATGAAGGTTTTGTTTTAGGATTGCAAGCTATTGCGGCAGGAATCGCAATTCTTCCAGCTTTTGGAGCTGCCATTGGACAAGGTAGGGCAGCAGCAGAAGCAGTGGCAGCAGTTGGGCGCCAACCTGAGGCAAGAGGGGGCATTATGTTAACTATGATTGTTGGACAGGCTATTACAGAGACGTCTGGTATTTATGGTTTGATTATCGCCTTGATTTTGGTACTTGGGTAATTTTATTGTCTAAATTTTTAGAGAGGAGGCAATATAAATGCCAACTGTAGAAATTGCTCCTAATATAGAGCATATGATCATACAGCTAATTGCGCTGCTTATTTTGTTTGCGGTTTTTAAGCGTTTTGGCTGGGAACCTACAAAAGAATTTTTAAAAAAGCGGCAAGAAATTATTGCTTCTCAGTTTGCTGAAGCACAAGTGGCTAAAGAAGAGTCCCTAGAATTAAAAAAGCAATATGAACAGCAAATAGGTCAGGCCAAAGATGAGGCGGATCGGATTATCGAAGAATCTAGAGAACAAGGTAAGATTGCATATGAGAACATTGTCTTAGATGCCCGTAATGAGGCTAGCCAAAAAATAGCTAAGGCGGAAGAGGCAATTGAATTAGATGTGAAAAACGCTAGAGAGAAGATAAAAGAAGACATTATTGATATAGCTGTTAATTCTACGGAAAAAATCATCAAAAAGGAGATTGATGTTAAAGAACATCAAGAACTATTTGACGACTTTATTGCTAAAGTAGGTACCGAGCATGTTTAGAAACAATGAAGCATACGCACTTAACTTATTTGAAAAAGCCTATGAGGCAAAGATTGTAGAAGAAGTCCGAGAGGAAATAAAGGCAGTGAAAGCTGTTCTTAGAAAAGAGCCTCGGATATTCCAAGTGCTAAACAATCCAAGAATGAGTAATGAGGAAAAAAAGGATATCATTAACCAGGCCTTTAAGGATGAAATTAGTGATGTTTTAATGAATTTTCTCTTTACTTTACTTGATGAAGATGCTTTTAATGTCTTGAATGAAATTGAGCAGCTTTACAGTCAAGGGGTGCGAGGATATTTAGAAGATTATTTAGGTATTGTTGAAGGGGATGTTTATAGTGTGATTCCTTTAACAGAAGACCAGATGCAAAAGTTGGTAGATACATTTTCACAAAAACTAGGAAAACAAGTTAGATTTACTTCCATAATTGACACATCCCTTATTGGAGGATACCGAGTCAGCATTAAGGACAAAGTTTATGATGACTCAATTAAATTTCAACTAGGGCAATTAAAGGAAACATTGATAAAATCTGACTTGTAAATAGAGGTATAATGATGATCATCAATTTAGAAAAGATGAATGCAAGGCTAAAGGATCAAATAGAAAACTATGAGCGAACCTTGGATGTAAGTGAAACAGGTACCGTTATTAGTGTTGGGGATGGAACAGCTCGTGTTCATGGTCTTTCCAATGCTATGGCAGGTGAGATTGTTGAGTTTTCATCTGGTGCTGTTGGCATGATTCAAAGTTTAGAGACCCTAAATGCCGGGATTATCATTTTTGGAGATTATCGAAAGGTAAAGGAAAAAGATGAAGTAAAACGAACAGGCCGGATTATGTCGGTTCCAGTCGGGGAAGGAGTAATCGGTAGAGTTGTTGACGCTCTGGGAAATCCTATTGATGGATTAGGTGAGCTTAAAGTAGACAAAAAGCGCCCTATTGAAGTTAAGGCTTCAGGTGTTATGGCCAGAAAATCTGTACATCAACCACTTCAAACAGGTTTAAAGGCTCTAGATGCCTTAGTTCCCATTGGCAGGGGACAAAGAGAGTTGATTATCGGAGACCGTCAAACAGGGAAAACCTCCGTTGCTGTAGATACCATTCTTAATCAAAAGGATAAGGATGTAATCTGTATTTATGTGGCAATTGGGCAAAAGGAATCCACTGTTAACTCCGTTGTGGAAACCTTTAGAAATCACGGTGCTATGGATTATACAATTGTAGTATCGGCTTCTGCCTCCCAACCATCTCCGATGCTTTATATATCCCCATACACAGGGGTAACTATGGCTGAAGAATTTATGTATCAAGGCAAGCATGTTTTGATTATCTATGATGACCTTTCAAAACAAGCAGCAGCCTATCGTGAATTATCATTACTACTTCGTAGGCCACCTGGACGTGAAGCCTACCCTGGTGATGTATTCTACTTACACTCTAGACTCCTTGAAAGAGCAGCAAAGCTTAATGATGAATTAGGTGGTGGTTCTATTACGGCATTACCGTTTGTTGAGACCCAAGCAGGGGATATCTCTGCCTATGTTGCCACAAATGTAATTTCTATTACTGACGGACAAATCTTCTTAAGATCCGATTACTTCCATTCAGGTACAAGGCCAGCTATTGACGCAGGATTGTCAGTTTCTCGTGTTGGAGGGGCCGCCCAGATAAAAGCTATGAAAAAGGTTGCAGGTACCTTAAGACTAAACTTAGCCTCTTATCGAGAGTTAGAAGCCTTTACTCAGTTTGGTTCTGATTTAGATGAGAATACTAGAAAAAGACTTGCCCGTGGTGAGCGTACTGTTGAAGTACTAAAGCAACCAGTTAACAAGCCTATTCCTGTTGAAAATCAGGTGTGCATTATTTATGCATTAATTAATGGCTATTTGGATGACATAGCTGTTAAAGATATTAGAGATTTTGAGAATAAACTCTATGCATTTTTAGACCAAGAGCATCCTGAAATATTAGAACATATTCGAAGTACAAAAGACTTACCTGAAGCAAAGGTGTTAAATGAAGCTATTGAAGCATTTAGAGCGGGCTTTATATATGTGGAGCCTGTTTCAGATGATGAAACCATAGATGAAGAAGCCTCGAAGGAGAAGTAATGTCTAGATCCATTAATGAAATAAAAGCTAAAATTGCTTCTATGCAAAATATGGAAAAAATCACCAAGGCTATGCAGATGGTGTCGGCCTCTAAGTTGGCAAAAACTGAGAGGAAAGTAAGGAGTTATGAGTACTACACTCAGATACTTAACGACATTATGAAAAGTGTTATGGCCTCTCCTTTGATTGAGGATCACATTTTCTTCAATCCTGAAAGCAGTAAAAGATGTACGGCATTTTTGATTATTACATCTGATCGAGGCTTAGCAGGAGGATATAATAACAACATTGGAAAACTACTTCAACAAGAAATTGCTGACCTGAAAAAGGGTGAGTATAAATTATATATGATAGGTTCAAAAGGCTTCGATTTTGCCAGAAGATTTGAATTAAAGGTAGAGAATAAGGGTCTCTTTATTCCAGACGACGTAATATATTTAGACGCAGAACCTATTGTAAAGCAGATAATTTATGATTATGCCCATGGCCATATTGATGAAGTTGTTATTCTTTATAATCATTATGTAACCCAGTTACTTCAAGAACCAACGAAGAAGCAGGTACTACCTCTGGAGAAAAAGGTAGAAAAGCAAGCAACTAACGATATTTATATTTACGAACCAGGTGAAAATGAAATTGTTCAAGCAACCCTAATAAGATATATAAGTAGCGCTATTTATGGAACTATTTTAAATGCAAAACTTTCTGAGCATGCTGCCAGAATGGTAGCTATGCGAAATGCAACAGATAATGCATCAGAAATAATTAAAGATACTAGATTAGAATACAATCGAGCTCGCCAAGCAGCAATTACCCAAGAGATTAACGAGATTGTTGGTGGAGCTATGGCAATACAGTAAGTACGATTAAGAACAATAAGGATATAGAAAAGAGGATTGAAAAATGGTAAAAGGGCGTATTGTGGCCATTATTGGACCTGTAGTTGATGTGAAATTTGAAACCGAAGAGTTTCCATCTATTTTTAA
>JGI20163J26743_11538138_pt1 | contig 14358 bp, 13 predicted proteins | sample TergutCu122P1_FD_26743 | JGI IMG/M metagenome (IMG submission 26743) | reverse complement strand
AGCATGCTATATGAATATACCCTAACTGCAAACAAACACCATTTTTATAACATCACTCCCCAAGTTCGTGAGGCCATCACAAAAAGTAATATTACAAGTGGCATTGCCATTGTGTACTGCCCTCACACTACAGCAGGCATTACTATTAATGAAAGTGCAGATCCTGATGTGGTACATGACTTGCTACTTAGCTTAGACACTGCTTATCCTGAATCAAATAAGTTTCGCCATGCTGAGGGTAACAGCACAGCTCACATGAAGGCTTCAGCAATGGGAGCAAGTGAAACTATTATTGTTGAAAATGGCAGACCAATTCTCGGGACGTGGCAAAACATCTATTTCTGTGAATTTGACCCACCTAGAAATAGAAGATTTTATGTTAAAGTAATGTAGTTAGTAAGTACTCAAGGGAGTCCTCTCACACTGAGTTCAAGTGCGACTTGAAGTGCTTGGTCGAGATTCACCCGATCGGTACGTGGTGCTCTAGCTTTGCTGATGCTTGTAAGTACAAATCGGCGTCTATGCCCGTTAGGGTACCATCCAAGCAAGGCTATATCTCAGTAGGAGTCATCTTACACTGTGATATATTTTACAAGGGCTTCGCTTAACTTCTCAATTTGCTCCAAATCACAAACCTTATCTTTAGCAGTGTGTATGTTAGGAATATACAATGGACCTAATTTAGAGCGCTTTAAAAATGCAAGCATAACGCCTTTTGGGAAGTTTGCATGGTCGCTTAGATACCCATACATCTGGCTATTCTTTTGTGCGGTATCAAAACCCTCTTCTTGTAAGAATCCGGCTAGTTTTTCTCTTTCTTCCACAGCAATGTCCTTTTTTCTGGAGGCAACTACCAATACATCTCCCACGGCAATACAATCCAAATTAATGACCAAACTGTTTTCTTTGCCTGGATAAAGTTTTTTTCTCCATTTTGCAAATGCTGAAGAGCCTAGTAGTCCAACTTCCTCTCTATCAAATAATACAAAAGCACATTTCTCCCTTAGCTCAGAGTTTTTTGATACTATTGTAGCTACGTTGTAAACACCCAGGCAGCCACTAGTATTGTCATTGTGATTGTGGGGATTTTTAATAAAGAACAGATTTATAAATAGATAGGCTATTATAAGTAGCGAGAGAACTAAACCAATTATATGAAAGATCAGGGCTTCATCAACATCCATATCTAGTGCATTTACCACAATGCCTGGAGCATAAGAAATAGCTATCAAAATACCTATAATTACAGTCCCTAATAAAGTGGCTGGTATTTTCCCTACTACACTTGAAAAAGGCATTGCCATTTTACCATTTCGCATAGGAGTGTCATAATGAGCAGTAAAAATAATTTCAGCATCTGGCTTACCCACCACCAAATTGCTGCCTCCAAGTCGACTTTTTTGCATCATCATTTCTGCATCCGTATAGCCAATCTCTTGAAAGCTCTCTTTTACACACTTAATAAATGGTTCTTTTTCTTTACGCTTAGTTCTTATTTCAAATTTTGCAAAAATAGCATCTGCTAGCTTCGCCACATTGCTTCTAATCATTTTATGGCACCCCTTTCATAAATGTTTGTTTTTAAGTTAACTAAGTATAGCAGACTTTATCTGTATTCTCTAGACTTGTAATAACTGGGCAAGTTTATGTATTAATTACGTTGTTTTTTACTTTTGGAGGTGCTAAAATATAAACGATGTTAAGAGAGGTACTCTTTTATGACCCATATTGCTATTTGTGATGACGAAATAAAAGTATGCGGGGAGCTAGAACAAACCCTAATTGAGATATTGGATAAGCAAAACATCAAATACGAAATTGATGTGTTCTTTTCAGGGAAAGAATTAAAACATAAGATGGAAGCAGGCTATCATTTCGATTTAATTTTTCTTGATATTGAGTTTGCAAATGAAGAAATAAGTGGTATAGATGTTGGGCATTTTATTCGCACTATACATCAAAATTACCTTACTTCCATTGTTTTTATTTCATGGGAAAAGAAATATGCTTTGCAATTATTTGATATTCAACCTCTTAATTTTCTTGTGAAACCATTGAAATATGACAAGTTGGAAAAGGTCATAACAAACTTTATGAAGCTTTCTGGTCTTTGGTCTGGTGTTTTTACTTATAAAATAGGCCCTGATTCATTTAAAGTTCCGGCTAAAAATATTGTTTACCTTGAAAATCACAAAAGAAAGGTTATTCTCCACCTTTCTGATGGCAGAAAGGAAAGCTTCTACGGCTCATTAAAGGATATCTACGAAACTCAGTTACAAAAGTTAGATTTTCTATTTATCCATGCTTCTTACGTAGTTAACTATGACTACATAACAGCGCTGATGTTTAATCAGGTATTCTTGATTGATAGAGAGGCCCCCTTACCCATTAGCAAGCATCGAACTGTTGAGGTAAGAGAAAATTACTACAAAATAATGAAAAGACGGACGGAATGACATTATGAATCTTTTTACAATTGTATATCTCATTTCCAATTTTATTATAGTATTAGCCATTAATCGATTTATGGATGTTTGTTTTGAAAAAAGAAGGACACCTTTGTACCTTTTAATTGCTTCTTTTGCGTTGTATTATGTTTCAACTAGCCTCGGATTTATGTTTTTAGACATGCCAGCTATCACTACGATAATTGGATTGCTTTTTTGTTTTATAATCACATTAAACTATGAGGGACTTATTAGAAAGAAAATTGCTACTGTTTTTTCCTTTTACATACTTTTAGTTTCCACTGAAACTATTGTCTCATGCCCTTTTAGTGTGCTTAAGTTGCGACCTCTTGAAAACATGGATTACCAAATTATCAGCTTATTAGTTACAGGAATATTACTATATGGCATCATGTTTTTATCTCGTAATCTTGAAAACATGAAAAAGAGTAATATCTCTTCCCCTGCCTTTTGGAATATATCTGTTATTATTACAGGGTTTTTGCTGATTTTATTGTACTTATCCATATTTTACTTACCCCAAATCTTTGCAACTTTAGCTGCTATTATGATAACCACAATAACAATGTTAAGCTTTAATGTAAACGACATTCTTTCTTCTATGTATGAGGAAAGAATGCGTTCTGCTCTACATACTCAAGAAAAAGAATACTACTACTCCCAGTGCTTACTTATGCAGGAATCTATCGATAAAGTTAAGTCCATTCGCCATGATATGAATTTTCATCTAGTAACCACAAGAAACTTTACCGCCAGCAATAACCCCCAAGAGGCCACAGAGTACTTAGATGGTCTTCTAGGCGATATTAAAGAAAGTAAGCCCTATAGTGATACTGGCAATATTGCCTTTGACAGCATTATTAATTACAAGTTAAGGAATGCAGAGGATGAAAACATCGAAGTAAAGGTAAATATTTTTATTCCCCCCATTCTCAACATTGAAGTAAGAGATGCTGTTACAATATTAGGTAACCTTTTGGACAACGCTCTAAAGGCGGTTGCCCTGGTAGATAATAAAATAATTACCTTGGATATTGAGTCTCGAAAGGGCAATTTGTATCTAAAAATAACTAACACCTTTAATCCAAAGGCCAATGAGATAGCTAGACATAGTAGTGAAAAGGAAAGCCCCTTCTCGCATAAAGAAGAAGTGGAGTATGGTTATGGGTTAAGGAATGTAAAAAAAGCCGTTGATAGCTATAATGGGCTTTTAGACATTACTGTAGATGGCGATATATTCTCAGTAGGTATTTTGCTTTACACAGCAAAGTAAAATCTGGGCCATATCACCTATGCCTACACGGGATTCACTCCCGTGTAAGGATGCTCAGATGATTAACTGCTTAATCATCCTATGTGCATGGAAAGGAGAATCATCTTTATGAAAGAAATATACTTAGCTGGAGGCTGTTTTTGGGGAGCTGAAAAGTATCTTGCATTAATCAAAGGGGTAACCTACACAGAAGTAGGCTATGCTAATGGTTTTACTGAAAACCCAACCTATGAGGAGGTTTATCGTGAAGAAACAGGCCATGTTGAAACTGTTAAAGTTAGGTATGACCCTAATGAAGTAAGTTTGCCCTTTTTACTTGATTTGTTTTTTGATGCTATCGACCCCACTACTAAAGATAGGCAAGGAGGGGATGTTGGTGCTAGGTATCGTTCTGGGGTATACTATATTGACCACAGTGATTTGGAGATTATCCAAGCTGAAATTGACAAACTAAAAAGTGATTACACCGACCCAATTGTAGTAGAGGTGCAACCACTTTTAAGTTACTACACCGCCGAAGAGTACCACCAGAATTATTTGGATAAAAATCCTGGTGGTTATTGTCACATCGGCGAAGATATGTTTAAGAAAGCTAGAGAGGCTGTGGATACTAATCAGTGATGACTGTAAAATCATCCTTGTATACTTCCAAATAAAAAGTACGCCTCTCGTTTTCCTCAGAAGAACTATAAACACCTACAACTTCTATATATTCTCCTACATCTGGGAATTCTTCTAGATCGGTCCACCCTTCCTTCATCCTGATTTCAAAGCCTTGTACGCAACACCCTCCCTCATCATAAATAAAAATGAAGTGTACATAATCCTCAACATCTGGAGAAAAAAATCTAAAATATTCACCCGTAACTCTAATGGTGGTTTCTAGGTGCTCTTCTGGAGCCATGGTAATGTTTTGAATTACTGCAAATGACATTACAGGGCCCAAAGCAGACAAATCCAAATCTACCTCATCTATTGTTCTTCCTGTTGTTTCTTGTTGGTTGCAACCTGTTACCATAATAGAAAGCAAAATGCACATCACCAATAAGTAGATTGCTTTCTTTATCTTGAATTTTGTAATCATTAAACTCTCCTTCTCCCTAGCCCAATAAGTGAAAACAATATAAATCCAGCAATATTAATTGCCACAATTGTGGAGCCTACTGGAGTATTCCAAATAATGGAACCTACTAATCCTACAAGGGCGCATACTACAGATAGTACCACCGAACATATAGTTACTGATAGAAAACTTTTAAATACTCGCATAGCTGATAGGGCCGGAAAAATAATTAAGGCAGATATTAGTAGCGCTCCTACCAATCGCATGGCTAGGACAATTATTACAGCAATTATCAAGGCAATACATAGATTATAAGTTTTTGCTTTTACTCCTGTTGCTGTTGAAAAGTCTTCATCAAAGGTTACTGTAAATATTTTATGATAAAGCAAGACAAATGCAGCGGTAACTACTACTGACATAATGACACTTAACAATACTTCCTCAAATGACAAAGTAAGAATCGATGTGGATCCAAATAAAATAGCACACACATCTCCTGCCAGATTCGCCGAAGCAGCAAAGACATTCATAATTAAATATCCTATAGCCAGTGCTCCTACTGCAACCATTGCAACAGCAGCATCTCCTTTTATCTTGGAGTTTTGCCCAATATGAAGCAACAATACCGCAGATGCAATAGTGATGGGTAGCACTAGATAAAGGTTGTTTGTAAAATTTAACACTGTGGCAATGGCCACTGCTCCAAAGGCTACATTTGCCAAGCCATCACCAATAAAGGATAAGCGTTTAAGTACCAAGGTAACTCCAAGTAGCGAGGAGCATAGGGCAATTAATACTCCAACAATAAAAGCATACCTAACAAAAGGAAATTCGAAATATATAATTAATCTATTTAATATATCAATCATCTGAAACCTCCCTTATCCTTGTATATAGTTGCCCTACTTCACTGTTTTTATAATCTTCGGTTTTTCCGTAAAATAAAGCAGTCTGGCTCCCTAGATGTAAAATATGGGAGCCATATCTAATGGCACTATGAATATCGTGAGAAATCATAATAACTGTAATTCCACTTTTATTTAGCTCTTCAATTAATTCATACATTTCTGTAGTTGCATGGGGATCTAATCCTGCTACAGGCTCGTCCAATAACAACAGCCTTTCCGTAGCACACAGGGCTCTGGCAAGAAGAACTCGTTGCTGTTGACCTCCTGATAACTCCCTATAGCATTCTTTTTTCAGGGCTGCTATTCCTAGTCTATCCATGTTGTTATTGGCTCTTTGCTTTTCTGTCTTGCTATAAAATGGTCGAAGCCCCATTTGATTTAAGCAACCTGAGTGAACCACCTCACTAACAGTTGCTGGGAAGTCTTTTTGAATAGATGTTTGTTGGGGAAGATAACCTATTTGATTTTCCTTCACTCCATCACCCAATATTATTTGTCCTGTCATTGGTGATTTTAGCCTTAATATTGCTTTCATCAAAGTACTTTTCCCTGAGCCATTTTCGCCAACTATACACAGATAATCCCCTTGATGAACCTCAAAGGATAAGTCTGATACCACAGTTTTTCCCTCATAACCCAAGGTCAAGTTTTGACAAGATAATTGAGCCATTTTAGACCTCCTCTTTAATTAAGTGCTTGTCTAAGTACTTCCAAATTGCTTTCCATAATGGACAAGAATGTTACTCCCCCATCCACGTCTGAACGACTTACCGATTGCATAGAATCCAGTACTAGAATTTCTTGGTTACCACTACTGGTATTATCTCTGATAGTTTCTGCAATGGCAAAGTCAGAAGCCTCGGTAACTAAAATTGTTTCAAGACCCAGTTCATCCATTTTTCCAGCTAAATATACAATAACGCTAAAGCTTGCTTCTACTTCAGCTGAACAGCCATAAAATGCAGCGTAATAGCGGATATTATAATCATTCATTAGATATCTAAATGGAAATCTATCTCCAACCAATACCGTGTTTATTGATGCGTCTCGAATCATTTGCTCATATTCTAAATTCAAAGCAGATAGTTGCCCCAGATATGTAATTAAATTATCTTGGTAATATTCTGCATGTGCAGGGTCCATATAAGAAAGGGCCTCTGCAATTGTAGATGATAATAGTTGAGCGTTTCTAAGTGAAAGCCAAATGTGTTCATCACATTTTGTGCCATGGTGGTCGCCACAATCATGGTGATGATGGTCGTCACAGTCATCATGGTGGTGATGGTCGTCGCAATCATCATGGTGATGGTCATGGTCGTCACAGTCGTCATGGTGGTGATGGTCACTACACTCGTCGTGGCAGTGATGGTGGTCATCATCACAATCATCATGGTGATGGTGGTGGTCACTACAGTCATCATGGTGGTGGTCGCTACAGTCATCATGATGATGGTCACTACAGTCATCATGGTGATGGTCATGGTCATCACAGTCGTCATGGTGGTGGTCACTACAGTCATCATGGTGATGATGGTCGTCACAGTCATCATCCAATGGGCAATATGTCAACAGTGGAGTTGCTCTTTCTAATTCGTATATTAAATTTATTATAATCATGTCTTGGTTTATAGCATTTGCTAATGCGTCACAAGCCCAGTCATCAGAAACACCGCCAATATAGATAAACATATCCGCTGTGGAAATGGTGGCAATATCAGATACTGTAGGCTGGAAATTATGTAAATCAACAGCAGTATCTTGAAGAAGTATTAACTCTACGTTTTGAAGTCTTGTTCCTAATATTTGTCTTGTCCAATCGTATTGTGGAAATGTGGTAGCAACTATAGTAAATTCTATCACATCTTCTTCAACCGATTCTTCATAATCATAAGGATCTTCTTCTGATTCATCCACCGGCCCTTCATTATTTCCACATCCTATCAGTCCTACTATTGAAAACATAATTACTAATATGTATATTCCTATTTTTTTCATTTGTATAATATTCCTTTCTTACCTTAAAATTAACAATTGTTAGTGTAACGGGATTCACCCATATAAGCATGCTTTGATTGTTAAATACGTTATCCCACCTGTACGCAAAGTGACATAGTACAACTAGCCGCGTTGCACTACACTCTTCCATTGGTAAATTTTCCAACAGCATTAACAGGTTCAATTGTTCATTCTTATTTTAAGTTTTACAAGGGATTCTTGAAAAGAAAACTCCGACCTTTCGTTTCGAAGATGTGATTCTAATAGAGCCGCAATCAAAAGTACAACCATCTTTGTTGCTAAATCCATGCGGCTAAATAGATACTCTATATTTTGAATAGTTATGCAAACAGAACAACCATTGCTATCATTAAGATGTGAGTGGTCCACTTGGATGATAACAAAGGTTCTAAAAAGCATGAATGCTACCATTAGAAAAGCAATAGCTAGCAAGGAAGCAATTTTTTTCGATTTAACTATCTGTATTATCTTATTCATGAGTCCTCTATTCACAAAACATTAAAGTACGCAATGGTTTGAACAGTCCTTATGTTACATTTCTCCATTTAGAATATCAAAACATCCATTACAAGTCAAATGCAAAACTGATATTTTAACAATTGGCAAGCCCTCGTCTCTAAGCGCAGCGAGGGCAGGGGTATAGCTAGTTAGCAAGCAACTTTGTTTCCCTCTCACTGGGAGCTCACCTTAATCCTTCTTGACCTATACTTAGTATGCAACCACTTGTGAGCTTTTTCACTACCAGGTTCACCAATTAGATTATCATATATTTCTTTTACTATGGGGCTTTCGTGAGATTTATGCAAAGGCCGAGAGTCTTTTGCCCCTTTGTACAAAGCTTGGCTACGAAGTTCATTTATATTGGTATAACTCATGGCAAAACCATTGTGAATGGGTTGGCCACCTCCTCCTATGCAACCACCAGGACTTGCCATAACTTCTATAACGTCGTAGTATAGTTCTTTTGATTTTATTTTTTCCAAAAGCCATCCAACATTCTTCAAGCCAGACACTACTGCAATCTTTACTTTCTTACCTTTTAGGTTATACTCTGCTTCCTTGATTCCTTTCATGCCCCTTAACTCCATAAAATCTGTTTTATCTAGAATCTGTCCTGTTACCTTTTCCACAATAGTACGCATTGCCGCTTCTGCCACTCCTCCAGAAGTACCAAAGATATATCCAGCACCTGTTGAGATGCCTAGAGCCAAATCAAAGCTTTGATTGTCTAACTTGTCTAATGAAAGTCCTGCAGATTTAATCATCTTTGCCAGCTCCCTTGTTGTAATTACTACATCTATATCTGGCAATCCAGGTATAGCTTGATTATTAGGGCGAGTTATCTCTTCCTTTTTTCCTGTGCAGGGCATAACAGATACTACATATAAGTCTTTTGGATCAATTCCTATTTTCTTTGCGTAATAGACTTTAAGCAAAGCTCCAAGCATGATTTGAGGTGGCTTACAACTAGAGAGATTTGGTATAAATTCCGGATAATATTGCTCACAATAATTAATCCAACTACAGCAACATGAAGTCATAAGAGGAAGGTTCTCTCCTGTTTCTAGGCGCCTTATTATTTCTTCACTTTCCTCAATAACAGTAAAGTCGGCACCTACAGGTACATCAAATACTTTCTTAAAGCCCAACCGTCTCAATGCCGAAACCATCTTCCCCTCTACATTTGTTCCTAAGGGCAAATTGAAACTCTCTCCTAAGGCAACTCGTACAGCTGGTGCTGTAACAGCTACCACATATTTTGATTCATCAGCCAAAGCTTCATATACCTTTGCTGTGTCACTTACTTCAACTAATGCTCCTGTAGGGCAGACATTAATACATTGGCCACATCCTACACAGCCCATTTCGTCTAAGCTGTGATCCGGGGCGCATCCAATATATGTTTCTTTGCCACTTTCATAAGCATCAATAACCGAAAGGCCCTGCACTTCTTTACATACAGCTGTGCAACGACGGCAAAGTATACATTTAGAATTGTCTCGTACTAGATGAGGAGTGGTGCATTCTATTTGTGGTTTAGGTTGATCTTCAGCAAAACCTATGCTTTTTACCCCAAGGTCTTTTGCAAGGATTTGCAGTTCGCAATTTAAGCTACGGACACAACTTAGGCAATCCTTTCTATGATTAGACAAAATTAGTTCTAATTTTACCCGCCTAGCATCACATACCTCTTTTGTATTTGTGTAAACTTCCATTCCTTCCGCCACAGTGGTAATGCAAGCAGGACTTAAATCCTCGGCACCCTTAACCTTCACAGCACAAATCCGACAGTCCCCTATTTCGTTGATTTTTTTCATGAAACAAAGGGTTGGAATATTAAATCCCGCCATTTTAGCCGCTTCTAAAATCGTGGCATCTTTAGGGCATATAATTTCCTGATTATTAATTACAACTTTAACTTTATCCATTATTCCATCCTCCTCTCAACTTTCTCGTTATTTTTTTGACAACTTCATCTTATAGGATTATAATAAGCTAGTGTTGCTTTTTGACTTAAATGACATAATTTCGTCCTCAACAACATTTGGCCCTGTCGATTATCCAAAAAAGATGTCGTTTATCCATATGAGGCTGGAATCTGTCAACTTTGTTGACTGGAGGTACTATGACTTATTTAGCACTTGTAGGAGCTATTAGCTTTTGCACCTTTATGGCAATGAGCTTTAACAATATAATGATTCAAAAAATACCCAACCATAGAGAATTTATGTTGGTTCCTTTTCTTGCCCTTTTTGGTGTTGTATCAAGAATCTTTTTCCTTAACCCTTTTATATCCATTATTATAATAGGAATTTTAGCTTCCGCCTTTTTTGCCATAATATTTAAGGGCTTTAAAAAAGGAGTGGCTCTATGTATATATTTAACGGCTTTATTGTTTGGCCTAGAAGGAATTAATATACTAATCTCTCCATTGGTTGGGTATCAACATAACTACGTCTTCCTTATCCATATTTACATAGCAACGGTTTTAGTTGTAATATCCCTATCCTTTTTACTTAAAAAACTACTTGATAAATATGATGGTATGAAGATATTAAACAATCATACTATGGGATTTTTACTAATTAGCGCTAGCCTTGTCCTTGTCTTTACATTAAAGAACTTTGCTCTTCCTAATGTTTCAATTCATTTTGGCCCATGGGCTATAGATTTTAGGGACATTGCATATCTATTATCTTTTATTTCTGGGCTAGTGATGTTTATAATTATTTTGAGGTATATATCAAAGGAGACCACTCTAAAAACAGAAAAAATGCTGATTGAGGCCTCTAAAGAGTATGTCAGGGATTTGGAAGATTCTTACAAGGCCCTTCGCACTATTAAGCATGATTATGTAAATATCCTATCTTCTTTTAAGTTATACATTGATAATGATGATATGGCGGGCCTTAAAAAATACTACAATGATGAACTTTTTGAAATGAACAAAGACTTACTAAGGGGGGACCAACTAATGGGAAGCTTGCATAACCTTCTTCTCAGTGAAATAAAAAGCGTCTTGGTTTATAAATGTTCCATGGCTTCTTCACAAGATATTAAAGTAAGTATAGAAGCTAAGGAACCTATAAAAAGTCTTGGTGTATCCACAGCCATAGTTTGTCAAATGCTAGGTATTCTATTGGATAATGCCATTGAAGCCTCTTTGGAGACGGATGAAAAGGAACTTCATCTTGCTATTCTCAAGAATCCAAGCTCAACAGTTTTTATTATAAAGAACTCCTGGAAAAGACAAGATATCCCCATTAATAGATTCTTTGAATCGGGATTTTCAACCAAGGAACAAGGACGAGGGATAGGTCTTCATACTGCAAGAAGATATACTGAAAAATTTAAAGGTTTATATCTTGAAACTGAGATTAGGAACAATTACTTTACTCAGATACTTACAGCTGAGGATGAATGAAAGAAAAAGGATGATTGATTATGCTTAATATTTATATTTGCGAAGATAACACCCCTCAACGAAATTTTGTGACTTCTTTTATTTCCGATTACTGCATCTTTCGAAATCTAGACGCCATCATCGCTTTGGCTTCAGCTGATCCAAGAGAGATTCTTAATCACTACAAAAATAATTCAAATCCCTCTTTGTTCTTTTTGGATATTGATTTAGGTGCAGAAATCAATGGAATTGAGCTTGCACGGCGTATTAGAAACCAAGGTGAAAACGCCTCCATTGTTTTTTTAACAACCCACTCGGAGCTTGCTTTACTGACCCTTCAATATAAGGTGGAACCTCTGGATTTTATCATTAAAGGTAGTCAAGAAAATATTAAAAGAAAAATAGCCGAATGTATAAATGAGGTTTACGCAAGAAACACTAGCAGTAAAAGTGGTAAAATCATTAAGATTACTGTTGCTGACAAGATTATCCCTCTAGACATTGATGAGATTGTTTATATTGAAACTACTCCATCTAGGCACAAACTGCGCTTACATACTAAAACTCGAACCTTGGATTTTAATGGCGAGTTAAAGGCAATGGAGGAAAAATTACAACAACCTTTCATTCGATGTCATAAGTCTTATATAATCAACAAAAATCATATTGCTGCAATTAACAAAGGACAAAATACTGTTACCATGACTAATGGAGATATCTGCCCTGTTTCTAGAAGTGGCAAAAAATTGCTCTAAAGATTCCCACACCATAGGGTGGCTACCTCTATATCTTTAACTGCCTGCATTTTTGGCACTCTCTTTAGTGCCAAAGTTACAGGCAGTTTTCTTGTTTTCTATTGCCTTTCTCTATTATAATGGTCCTAGTAAAATAATAATTTTAGTTATGTTCATGGTATTCATGGTTTGAAAGGAGAAGCAAATGAAAGAAAGAATTCAAAAGTACGGTCGTTTTCTAAGTGGAATGGTAATGCCAAACATCGGTGCCTTTATTGCCTGGGGTTTAATTACCGCATTATTCATCCCTACAGGATGGTTGCCAAATGAGAGGTTTTATGCTCTTGTTGGTCCAATGATTATTTATCTTCTACCACTTCTAATTGGTTACATGGGTGGTTACAATGTCTGGAAATTTAGAGGTGCAATAGTAGGTGTTATTGCAACTATGGGTGTTATTGTAGGTGCTGATATACCAATGTTTATTGGTGCCATGATTGCCGGTCCTCTTGGTGGATATTGTATTAAGAAGTTTGACCAGCAATTAGAAGGCAAAATCCCCATGGGCTTTGAAATGTTAGTTAACAATTTCTCAGCCGGGATAATCGGATTTGTCTTAGCCCTTCTAGGTATGGTTGTTATTAATCCTGTCACAGTGGGAATCACAAATGCCTTAAGTGTAGGGGTGGAATTTTTTGTAAACCACGGCTTGTTACCTCTTGTAGCAATATTGGTAGAGCCTGGAAAAGTTCTGTTTCTAAATAATGCTATTAATCACGGTATTTTTACACCACTAGGAATAGAGCAAGCTGCTGAGGTTGGCCGATCTATCTTCTTTATGATTGAGTCTAACCCAGGACCGGGAATGGGCCTTTTACTTGCTTATATGTTCTTTGGGAAAGGAACAGCCAAAACTACATCTGCCGGAGCTGCTATTATCCATTTCTTCGGAGGTATTCACGAAATCTATTTCCCGTTTGTATTAATGAAGCCTAAAATGATTTTAGCTCCAATAGCTGGAAGCATTGTTGCAATTTTCATATTACAAATGTTTAATGGTGGATTGGTAGCTGCTGCCTCTCCAGGAAGTATATTTGCTCAACTTCTAATGACTCCAAGAGGAGCTGTTGCCGTTAATGTTATTGCTATTGCTGTTTCTTTGGCTGTTTCCTTTGTTGTATCGGCAGTACTACTAAAAACATCAAAAGATGATGATGACATGGATCTAGAAGAAAGCCAGCAAAAAATGCAAGAAATGAAAGCAAGTGCAAAAGGTCTAGACACTGCCACTGCCGAGGCTAGTGATGAGGAAGTTTCTATTAAAGTAACTGGCAATGAAAAGAAAATTGTTTTCGCTTGTGACGCCGGAATGGGCTCTAGTGCAATGGGAGCCACCATGTTAAGAAACAAGCTTAAAACCGCTGGTTTTGAAGATATCACTGTTATAAATGCTTCTGTTAGTGAAATCCCTCCAGACACAGATATTATTGTTACCCATAGAGAACTAGAAGAAAGAGCACGAAGTAATCACGCCACTGCCAAATTAGTGTTAATTACTAACTTTATGGGAGCTCCTGAATATGATACACTAGTAGCAGAACTAGTAGAAGCAAGGAAGTAATATATCACTACGTGATATGGCCGCTGGCAGATGACAGAGATTTGTACTTACAGTATCAGCGGGGCTGACCCAATTCTCGCCCAAGTACACCAAGGTGTACTTGAACATAACGTGATATGGCCGCTGGCAGATGACAGAGATTTGTACTTACAGTATCAGCAAAGCTGACCCAAATCTCGCCCAAGTACACCAAGGCGTACTTGAACAAACCTTCGAGGAGGATTTACATGCAACAAATCACTCCCAGACTACATCAGATACTCCATATCCTTCTAAACAACGGTAATGTTCCTGTTTCTGTAAAAGAAATAGGAGCATTACTGGGAGTTAGTCGGCGTACAGTTTTTCGAGAGCTAGAATATACTGATGCC
>JGI20163J26743_11538142_pt1 | contig 14416 bp, 13 predicted proteins | sample TergutCu122P1_FD_26743 | JGI IMG/M metagenome (IMG submission 26743) | reverse complement strand
ATGGTGGTTGCGCATGGTGGCTACAAATTCACCGATTATGTCAAAGCAGGTGTGCCACTCACTATTGTTACAGGTATGGTAGCACTTATCCTATTACCGATTGTGTTTCCGTTTTTCCCGTAAATGGCGAATACCAATATAGTTTTGCGAGAGGAAACAAAAGGCTTTCTTTATTCTTATTGTTAAAACACGTGAAACGAGTTAAAATATATATACTGTGGTTTTTTGAACATATTTGGCATCTGAAATGTAGCGAGATTAAAGATAGAAAGAAGAAAAGAAGAGGCGATGAAAGTTGCATTAACAAAAAAAATAGCTGAAGCAATGGGACTAAAGCTGACGCAGACCACTTGCAATGAAAACCCGTTATTTTCATGGACTGCAAATTGGACAAATACATTTGGCGACGGTGACGAAGACATGATTGTAATGGTTAATCATGCTACACGATTCACTGTTGCGATTTATGGTGTGAAACGAAATCAGTTGGCAGATATCAAAGCAAAAATGACTGAAGCTATTCGGAATACACTTGAGGCAATGAATATTAATTCCGAAATTATAGATGAATATATGAAACAATCCGGGGAAATTGAGTTTAGCATTAATAAAGAAGGTGGTTTGTTATGTATTTAAGTCCGCAAGATAGAGATTTGTTTTTTAAATTGTATTTTGATTTACTGTATTGCGTCAATGAGAAATACAAAATAGTTGAATCTTTCGGGAATACTAGGTTTCCTAAAGGCGTCAACACACATGATGCATATGAAATAAGAGAAGAACTATTTGACAACCTTGGTTGGATTGATGAGTATATTCAAAAGTATGAAAAAGAATTTAATGACACGGAATTGAGCATTCTTATCTCGTGGCGTAATGATTTTGTCAAAGGCAAGTTTTTTGTTATGAAAAACTTGGCAAAGTACTCAGTATTCATGAGCACTCATGGCGAGCAAAATGCAAGATTATTTGGTGTCACAGGACTCAACCATCCAATTTCAGACTTTTATGACAAACGCGATTTACCGATGATAGCTGATACGGTTATTTTGCCGTTTAAGGATAAGATAATCTATGACGGCATATTAATGGTGCAAAATATTCACATAGGTTCAAATATGCGAAACAGTCTCAATGCTGAATACAAAGAAGCAAAGGTAAAATATGGGATTGTAGAAACTTTGCCTTTTACAGAACTTCCGAAGGGTTCGGTAAAAACTTCATCAAAAAATAAGCCTGTGGCTAAATCGCCGACAAAACCATCTCAAGAAATCTATGATTCTATCGCGTCAGGCATAATTGAATTTTGCAATGAGAATTTAGATCAAGAGTACATTGATGTTTCCTTACGCATGTTAGATAAACTATATCGTAAACGTCCGTCTCCGCTTTTGAAGGGCAGACCGAATACATGGGCATGTGGCATTGTGTATGCAGTAGGTTCCAATAATTTTTTATTTGACAAATCACAAAGCCCCCATATGCGCGCATCGGATTTGGCGGCGAAATTCGGACTAAGCCAAAGTACAGCCGGCAATAAATCGGGCGAAATTAATAAAATCCTAAGAATATCCGTGTTTGACCCGGAATGGACGCTTCCAGGAAAAATGGCAGACAATCCTTTCGTATGGATGTTTGAAAATGAACACGGATTTGCAATCGATGTGCGTTACGCACCGCGTGAAATTCAAGAAGAGTTTTTCAATGCAGGGATGATTCCGTTTATTCCTGCAGATCGAGAAGTAATTACACCATCGGCAGAAAATAGTCAAAAAATCGAAGAAAAAGGAGTAATTTGTTTTGAAAAGAAGAAAAAAGATATGACTATTGAAGGTCAAATGAGTTTTGATTGAAATCGAGAAATTCATATTGGAATTTGGTCATGGGTTCACTTTCGTTGATAGACAAAAGCGAATGACAATGGACGATGATGACTTATAGACTGGACTTGCTCTTTTATCACCGGATTTTGAAACGGCTCGTAGCTGTCGAACTAAAGGTAGGTAAGTTCAAACCGGAATATGCGGGTCAAATGGAATTTTATTTAAAATGGTTAAATAGGTATGAAAAACAAGAAGATGAAAATGAGCCAATAGGATTGATACTCTGCACAAAGGCAAGCCGCAATCAAATCGAGCTTATGGGATTGGACAAGTCAGGAATCGCAGTTGCAGAGTATTGGACGGACTTGCCGCCGAAATCATTGCTTGAAGAAAAAATCAACGCAATTTTAAGCGAGACTCAGGAACGTATCGCACGGCGCAGATTTTTTTCCAATGGAGAAAATAAGAAGCAAATAAATTATTTTTTTGACCTAAAAGATGATGATATAGAGTGATGCTATGGAAAAAATGCGAAGCATATATACATCAGTTCAGTATGATTTATCTTAGATTATACGCTCGGAATAGTGACATAGAATTATTATTATGCTAAGATTCCTCCAAATCTATAAGAATCTATAAACGTCTATAAACATCGATAAACATCTATAAAAATCTAAAGGCGTCTATAGAAAATGAAAGGAAACTTCCTATGGAAATATTTTCGCAAATATATACAGGGAAAAAAGAGATAAGAGAATGGAGAAAGACGATATGAGTAAATGGGTAAACGTGACGAATTCTTTTGATGAAGAGGCGAGACATTATAAAAATCTCTATATGGAGATTAATGAAGTGTATGATGATGTTCTTGAGGTAAGTCTTTTTTCTTGCGAAGACGGTCCTTTTGAAATCTATTTTTCATATGATATTTTTCATGGCATTATTTATGTAGAAGCTACAACGGCTCATGAAAAACGCGAGGAAATAAAAAAAGAGCTTGAATTTGAATATCGCAAAAACAAGAAAGTAACGGACGAGTTTATTAATAGCTTTGCTGTAAAGCATGACGTGAACTTACCTAACGATATTTTTTTCGAGTTTGACCTGTCTAAGGAGTAATGCAAAAAATGCAAAAACCAGTCGTGGGAGGAGTTATTTGAAGGTTTTGATAACCTCTATGCGATTACATACTCTTCGGGTATTGATTCGTCAATAGAAGACTTGGGGATACTGATTTTTCTCCCGAGAACAATTTCGAAGTAATTTATTTAAATGATAATGACAAGAATGCGTGCAATCTATTTAATGAAAACTTTGGAATGATACCAGACGAGCGAACCATAAGAATATATTTTCTTTTTAATGCAATGCACTTGACATTCTTGGTTAGAATGGTTAGAATAGTGATAGAATGTGTTAGAATGCGAGGCGAAAGGAATTATGTTTTTAGAAAGTTCAATATTGGAATTAAAACGAGAGTATACCCCCGATATCAATAAAGCAGTAGTTGCCTTTGCAAACACAAATGGCGGTACAATTTATGTTGGCGCAGATAATGGCGGCAATGTAGTTGGTGTAGCAGATGTTGATGATACTATGCTTACAATCAGCAACACAATTCGAGATTCTATAAAACCAGACGTTGCGTTGTTTGTAGACTATCAAACGGAATTGGTTGACGGCAAAACAATTATTAAAGTCATAGTGCAAAAAGGCACATCTAGTCCTTACTATCTTGCCAGCAAAGGCATACGTCCGGAAGGCGTATATATTCGCCACGGGGTCTCTAATATTCCAGCCACAGAAACAGCTATTTTGCAGATGATTAAGGAAACGGATGGCGAGAGATATGAGGATATTCGTTCTCGAAATCAGGAGCTGACATTTGTCGAGGCAGATAAAGAGTTTAAAACGCAAAATGTACCTTTTGGTATGCAACAACAAAAAACGCTAGGCTTGATGAATGCAGACGGGATATATACTAATCTTGCTCTGCTAATTTCCGACCAATGCGTTCACACAATTAAACTTGCCGTATTTGAAGGAAAGGCGAAAGCTGTATTTAAGGACAGGCGGGAATTTACAGGCTCTCTGTTAAAACAGCTTAATGATGTATATGAGTTTATTGACCGTTATAATCGCAATCGCTCTGAAATAGAAGGTTTGCGCCGCATTGATAATAGAGATTACCCTGTGGAAGCCGTGCGTGAAGCTTTATTAAATGCGCTTATTCATAGAGAATATTCTTTTAGCGATAGCACACTTATTAGCATTTTTGATGACCGTATAGAGTTCACATCTATCGGTGGGCTTGTTAGAGGTATTACGTTTGATGACATGATGCTTGGTATATCGGTGGCGAGGAACAGAAATCTTGCTAACGTGTTTTATCGTTTGACATTAATTGAGGCGTATGGCACAGGTGTACCGAAGATTTTGCGAAGCTATGAAGGGCTTGGCGTTAGTCCGAAAATTGAAGTTACTGACAACGTTTTCAAAATTGTACTACCGAATACCAATGAAATTTTTGAAAAGTTGATTTTAAATGAAAATGAATCTGCTGTGATGGCGTTGTTTGCAGAAAATGATTCTATTGCCAGAAAAGATGTGGAAACAACTTTAGCAGTTTCGCAGACAATGGCAGTGCGAGTGCTTAAAGGACTAGTAGATAAGGGTGAGATACGGGCTGTAGGACAGGGTAAGAATACAAGATATGTAATTTCAACAATATCAAAGATATTACAGGATATCGCGTCCGACAACATATAAGGAGGCAGGAGAATGTATAATAAAGGAGAAAAGATGAAAAAGGAAATTACTTTGGATGAAATATTTAGACAACTGCGAGGCGAATCTACAGTTTTGTTTTATCAACCAAGCACAAATACAGTCGGCAATGCCGCAACATTTTACGAACCAAAAGGAAAGCGATTAACCGAAGAAGAGTGTGAAGAAATAGGGAATTCTCTTATGTTTATTAATGGGTTGAAGCATGAAGAACACAAAGAAATTATGTCCAGTTTTGTTCACAACTTTATTGATGATAAAGAACAACGTAAGAAATTATTTGATGCGTTAAGACATCGCACGGATTTTTACAGTCGCTTCGAAGATGCATGTAAAAATTACGGCATTTATGAGGATTATATGAATTTTTCTAAAGATATTTATATTGATATTGCTCGAGACTGGTATGAGAAACATGTAAAGAACGATTTGGTGTGAAAGCCAACTTATGCTTTGCGTGCTTTCTTTTAAAAAAACATAAAAAGAAAAAAATGAAATTGTAAGGTTTGTCATAGATTATTCGCTCGAAATATTGACATAGAATTATTATTATGCTACGATTCCTCCAAATCTATAAGAATCTATAAACGTCTATAAACATCTATAAAAGTCTAAAGGCGTCTATAGAAAATGAAAGGGAACTTACGATTGCAGCGGACATGGTATATGACTGGGAAAATAGCCACTCTGCAGAAAGTAGCGGTGAAATTCAGGCTTTTTACGACAGTTTTTTTGAGAACGACGAGGATGATAGTGAGTTAACCTAAATCGACGAAACATAAAACATTTCAACAAATAATTATGAAAGTCGAATTAGAAACAAGTAAAGAAAAATAAAAGTAATAACAGCAATAACAGCAATAACAGCAATAAAAGCAATAACAGTTAAAGAGTCAAAAGAGCAATAAGTGCAATATCAGAAGTGAAAGTAAACTGATACTGCAGCAGCAGTACAAAAAGATGCTACTGTCGCTGCTGATACCGCTGCTGCTGATGATGATGCAGATGGTGGTGATGCTGCTGATGATGCAGATGATGATGCAGATGGTGACAATAAGAATGGAATGGTGGTAAAATGACGGATAAAACAACAGGAGCTGATAAAAAAAATGGCGGTGCGAAAGCTATAGCTTGGCTTGAAACGATGTTTGGTCGTAAGAAAATGGTACTTGCGAGAAAACCTCACATCAAAGAATACAAAAAAATTAGGAAATTACATGCCGAAATTCTGGGAAGTATGATGGAGTATTATTACAGCGGCAAGTTTGATTGTGGAGGAATCTATAATGAATTTGACTTGAATTCTGACGTGGGAACGCAAGCATTTGTAGATGCTGTTGTGTATAAAAACACGAAAAACACCAATAGTATTACTAAGGAATTTCTTAAGGGAAACCGCTACAAAAAACCCGAAAAAATTGAACTTTTGCAAAGCATGGCAGAATCTCAAATAGGTTTGTTTCGTGTTACGGATGTGGAACCTGCGGAAGGATATGTTTTTATTGAAGAAGTATTTAATGGTATTAAGTATAAGATAATCGATTTTGGAGGAATTACTGGATTAGGGTATAATGATTTTCACATATATACAAGGATAATTAGCTTTCGCGGGGTTAATTTTAGTACATGGCAAGATTTTATTTGCCTTATAGACGACCCATTCGTAAAAAAGTTTATCAAAAATGAAAAAAAGAACTACTCCCCGGAAAAAGAGTACGAAAGATTTATAAAGCTATATAACCATTTTTATGAATTTGAGAAAGAAGAAGAGTTATCCGAAACTGAAGAGGAAGAACTACCCGAAACGGAAAATAGAAAAATTTTCTCGAAATACAATCCGGTAACTGCGGTAAAGCATTGCCCTAAAGGACGTGCTCATGTTCGCAAATTGCTTGATGTTTACGCTAAAGCGGCGGTTAATCTTTACGGTGTAATTAGCGTAGAAGATTTCGTAGAAATATTTCACAGTCAAAATGAAGAGCAAACAAATGCAGATGAAGTTTTTTCGCTGCTGTTGCCGCTTGTGTTAAAAGACGAAGATTATTGCTTTTATAAGAGTTTTATCGTGCATTATTTGGCGATTGAGAATTTTGAGTATGCTGACAGTTGGCTTGAAATTCAAGGTGATAAACCGAGGTTTATTCCCGAAAAAGACGAATTTTTGAATTTTAAAGATGAGCACTATTATGATGACACACAAGATTTATATTGGGGAGAGCTTCTCGTATTTATCGGAAAGGAATGGCCTGACAATCAACAGCGATTCCGCTTTTATTATTGGTTGAAACAATTCTCGACTTTCAATCCGGGTGCTGCCGAATTAAGTGAGCTTCTTGAAAAATACGGGATTGTGTTCGAAAGCGAAAAACAGGCGCAGTCGTTTTTTGATTTGTATATTAACGCGCAAAATAATTCCAGGATGTGGGTAAACAAAGGTCACACGCCGGTTGAACTGGCGAAAATAACGGAAAACCAAACGGCTAAAAGAGGTTCATCGGAAATTGTGCACCAAAACAGAAAGAAGATCGGACAAAATGAACGTTGCCCTTGCGGAAGTGGGAAAAAATACAAAAAATGTTGCAAGATGACTGAGGATGCGAAAACAGCGCAGCTTTCTCGGAGCGAATGCGATTTGTAAGCCCTGCACATTGATTTCACACATGTTGTGTCGGTTTTCAGTTGTTCAAAGCGCAAGGTTTTGATGCAAATTGTGAATAAAACCTTGCGATGAATCTCAGGAATATCAGTACAAGAGATTCTAAAGACCCTAATTATTGGCGGCTGAATCCACAAATCCACTAACAGACAAGGATTTGTGGGGTCATAATGAGCATAGCTCATATGACCGAACTACATAGTAGTTCATTCAGCAAGCCCTAAATAACGGTTAGCGTAACCAAAAGATGATGCCATAGAGAACTAGTTAAGACTGGAGGAGACAAACTTGGATACTGACAAAAAACAAACAAAAGAACTAAAAATTTACCCGGAATGGTGTAAGGGCTGCGGAATTTGTGTGGAGTTTTGCCCAAAAGATGTTCTTGAAGTAAAAAAGGGAAAAATTGAAGTTATTAAGTTGGAAAATTGTATAAAGTGCGGAATCTGCGAGAAGTTATGCCCGGATTACGCTATATATTTTATTGAGCATAGTGGAAGTTAATTCACATTTGCATTTAAAATAATGCCTTGAATATTTCAAGTGAATTTAAATGGTGGAAAGTGAAGATTTAACAAGATAAATTGCAGGTCACTTTTTTAATAGCAACGGATTTAATAGCAACGGAGGAGAAGTAATGTCAGAAAAAAAACTAGTTTTAATGCAAGGCAACGAAGCGTGCTTAGAGGGCGCAATTGCGGCAGGAATGCGTTTCTTTGGCGGATATCCGATTACGCCGTCAACAGAGATTGCAGAATACGCAGCACTTAGGCTTCCTAAAGTCGGAGGCTGCTTCATACAGATGGAAGATGAGATAGCAGGAATGGCAGCGGTTATAGGAGCTTCGGTCGCAGGTTTGAAATCCTTGACGGCAACAAGCGGACCGGGATTTTCGCTTAAGCAGGAAAATATCGGATACGCAGCTCTTGCTGAAATTCCGTGCGTTATCGTAAATGTACAACGCTCAGGACCGTCAACGGGAATTCCGACTGCTCCGTCTCAAGGTGACGTGATGCAGGCGAGGTGGGGAACACACGGCGATCATCCGGTTATTGCAATAAGCCCATCATCAGTTGCAGAAGCATACGAGCTTGTGATACGTTGTTTTAACTTATCGGAAAAATATCGCACGCCCGTTATTTTTTTAATGGATGAAGTTGTGGGGCATATGCGTGAGGGCATATATATTCCTGACGCTTCGGAAATACAGACCATTGACAGGGCGAGACCCGACCCTAATGATAAAGATTGGAAACCATATAGAGTGTCGCATGATGCAGATATTCCCGTGATCCCGCCATTTGGAGAGGGATGGCGTTACCATATTACAGGGCTTGCACATGATGAAAACGGATATCCTACGAGTGATCGTGAGATTGCACATGCGCTGTTTTCACGCGTTATGCGAAAAATCGAACAGAACGCAGATGACATTATTACATATGAGGAGTACGAAATGCAAGATGCAGAAGTGGCAGTTTTGTGCTATGGCTGTACTGCAAGAAGTGCTCGCAAAGCGGTAAAGTCAGCAAGGAAACAAGGAATCAAGGCAGGAATGTTCCGTCCGATAACGATTTGGCCTTTCCCCGAAAAGCAAGTGAAAGAATTGGCAAAAAAAGTTAAACATATAGTAGTTGCGGAGCACAATTATGGTCAGATTGTTTATGAAGTGGAACGTATTGCGAAAAATGATTGCAGTGTTTCGCATTTAGGCAAAATTGACGGAAATGTGATTACTCCGGCGGAGATTGTGGATTCAGTAAAGGACGCACTTGCGAGAGTATGACGAGATGAGCTAATCGAGTTATGCTAAAAGAGAAATTGTCGAAATGGCTTTTTAACCTTTTGGATAATGTGATGCTAATACTATTCCCAAATTAAAAGTGTGACAAAATTTGCAACAATTTTTTTCGCAATACAAGGCGTGAGAAGCGCGAATACTGGTGGTATTTAAGCGACGAACAACAAAGTAGTGCGGAATAAAGATTGCAAAGAAGGTATGCTTTTAATTAGGGATTAGTATAGATATAGAAGGGACAAATAAATGGACAACAAACTGATAAAAAACTATTTACGTGAAGACATGTTGCCGCACATCTGGTGCTCAGGTTGCGGAAACGGCATACTTATGAGAAATATAGTAATGGCGATTGAACAAAACGGTCTAGATAAAGATAAAGTCTGCATCGTATCCGGGATAGGCTGTTCTTCTCGAGCAGCAGGTTATATGGACTTTAATACTATACATACGACCCACGGCAGGGCTATTCCTGTTGCAATCGGCATGAAGCTGGCAAACGACGATCTTGAAGTTATAGTGATAACAGGCGACGGCGACGCTACTGCTATCGGTGGAAATCACTTTATTCATGGCGCACGTCGAAACATAAAAATGACTGTAATTATATTTAACAACAACATATACGGCATGACCGGCGGGCAATATTCTCCGACTACGCCATCCATGGAATACGGAGGAACGGCACCTTACGGTAACGTTGACCAAAGCTTTGACTTGGTAAAACTTGCAGTTGCATCGGGTTCCACATTTGTAGCACGCGGAACCGTTTATCATGTGGACAAAACGACCGAACTTATTCGCCGCGGAATCTTGCACAGGGGTTTTACGGTTATAGATTGCATAAGCACTTGCCCTACATATTACGGCAGAAAAAATCGCAAAGGAAGCGCGGCTCAGATGCTTCGCTGGCAAAAGGATAACTGCATAGATGCAAAAGTCGCTGAAAATATGACAGCGGAAGAGCTTGAGGGCAAACTTGTAATAGGCGAATTTCATCACGACAATCGCCCGAATTACGCGACACAATATAAGATGCTTGTTGAGAAATATAGGGAGGATAGGGAGGATATAGTAGATGAATAAATCGTTTGAATTACGTTTTGCAGGCTCGGGAGGACAGGGCGTCATACTGGCGTCGATTATTCTTGCTGAAGCAGCGTTAAAAGAACCTTTAAATGTTGCCCAATCCCAATCATATGGACCTGAGGCTCGAGGCGGAATGTGCAAAGCTGATGTTGTAATTGCAAATAGTGACATTGACTTTCCGCAAGTGGAAGAAGCCGATTGTCTTTTGGCTCTTACGCAGGAATCTTTGGATAAGTATATGAATATTGTTCGCAAAGATGGCGTGATTGTTACTGATTCAAAGATGGACATTTCGCAGTGTAAAAATGGTGAAAAAATCATCGCAGTTGCGATTTTAGATACGGCGTCTGAAGTAGTAGGAAACGAGATGACGGCAAATATAGTGGCACTCGGAGCGTTAAACGCTGCCATGAACCTGGTTAGCGAGGAAAATCTCGAAGAGGCAGTTTTGAAACATGTACCTGCAAAGACGAAAGACTTAAATATCCGCGCCTTGAATGAGGGCAGGAAGTTGATTTTGGGAGGGTAGATGTTACTTTCACACATTGTCGGATTTGTGGCTAAATGGCTCTTTTCGCAATCTGTGCGTGGTCGCTTGTTTTCGCGTTTCTGTTGTGTTATGATGTAGATGTTTCAAGGAAATAACCTTTGAAAAAGCAAATAGACTTAGAAAAACAAATTGACATTGAAAAGCAAGACTTAGAAAAAACAAATAGGTCTGGAAAAGCAAAAGGAGGTAAAGAAATGACGCTATCAAAGTATTCATTTGCCCTGCCAACGAGAGTAGAGTTTGGCGAAGGCATCATCGGCACTGTGGGAGATGAGGTAAAAGCTCTCGGTGCAAAGAAAGTTATGTTGGTTACAGATAAAGGTGTTCGCGGCGCCGGATTAACAAAACCGGTGGAAGAAATTCTTACAAAAGAAAAGTTGCCGTTTATTGTGTTTGATCAAGTGGTGCCGAATCCGCGAGATGTGGATTGTCACGCCGGGTATGAGCTCGCGAAAAAAGAAGATGTTGACGTTCTTGTTGCGGTGGGCGGCGGCAGCTCGATGGACACTGCAAAAGCAATAGGCACACTTCTTACAAACGGTGGAATAGTTCAGGATTGGTGTGGTTTCCAACTGCTTAAAAAAGAAATAACACCTCTGATTGCAATTCCCACGACTGCCGGAACAGGAAGCGAAGTAACTCCGTTTGCAGTTATTACCGATACTAAAGAGCATGTAAAGTTAAATATTTTTGACCCGAAAGCGGCTGCGAAAGTGGCACTCGTCGATCCGGCTACTCTACTGAATTTGCCGTCTCATATTATGGCATCAACGGGAATTGATGCTATGACGCATGCGGTCGAAGCATATACTTGTAAAGTTGCAACGCCACATACCGATGCATACGCACTTTATGCCATTGATTTGATTCAAACACATCTTAGAAATGCAGTCAAATCGCCTGATATAACTTCCTGCACAGGTATGATGTTGGCAAGCACCATCGCCGGAATTGCATTTGGTTACTCGGACGTTGGCGCGGTGCATTGCATGGCAGAAGCTTTGGGCGGAAAATATGATACTCCTCATGGAATTGCAAATGCGGTACTTTTACCGACCGTTACAGAATTTAACATGTCGTCTGATTATGAAAAACATGCTAATATCGCAAAAGCATTGGGAGTTAATATTTCAGGAATGAAAATTGAAGAAGCGGCGAAACATGCAGTTTCCGAATTAAGCAAACTCAGTGACGATGTTGGAATTCCGAAAATTAAAGACATAGACGGAATTAATCCTGATGACTTCCCGGCACTTGCGGAAGCGGCAGAAAAAAATGTATCAACTCCAAGCAACCCGAGAGAAGTGACTGCAAAAGACTATTTGGAGCTTTTCCAAAAGGCATATAATGCGTAGCTCGTTTTACGATTTTAAGTGTAAGTTTGTGGAGAAATAGTATAAACCGGGAAACAAAAGGACTTGCATTCGGAAAGGTGGCTACAAGCCAGCTAAATACAGCATTGTAACCCTTTTCAAAAAAAAGGTTGACAGCGTTTATTCCCCTTGATATAATAAAAAAATCATATCAGGGGGGATTTTTTTATGGGAAAAACATCAAAAAAATTATCAATACGCGAACTTTGCTATATCGCAATATTTGTAGCAATTATATCGGTAAGCGCGCAAATCGTTGTGCCGATAGGACCTGTTCCGTTTACGTTGCAAGTTTGGGCGATTTCCCTTGCAGGTCTTATTCTCGGTCCAAAAAACGGCACGTTGGCAACCCTTGTTTATATAATGCTCGGTGCCTTTGGCGCACCTGTTTTTGCGGCAATGACCGGAGGGCTTGGTGTTATAATGCGACAAACCGGTGGCTTTATTATTTCCTTCCCGCTGGTATCACTTCTTGCAGGGTGGGGAGACCGTAAAGGCGGTATCGTTTGGATTGTACTTGGTCTTGCGGCAGGAAGTATAGTTAATCTGGCTGCCGGTTTGCTTTGGTTTAGCTTGGTAACGGGATTGAGCCTTGCGGTTTCGTTTGGATATGCAGTTGCCCCGTTTATAATTATAACCATTGTCAGAACCGCAATGTTGCCGCTTATAAGCAAAAGCATCAAAGCTGCCCTGAAAAAAGCAAGAATCACTCTGTGAAATTAAGAGGATTACGGGCGGTTTACGACCATTTTTTTGGTTTACAATTTTTTAAGGTTTTTTGCATCCTTGATATTTTCTTTTCAAATTTTTTTGCAGTCTCGCATCGTCGATGCGAGACCGTTTTCGTGTTATAAACGTTCGAAATTACACATCCTTGACGCAAATCAGCCTCTTTTATACACAAAACAAACAGTAAAAAGTTTTTGGTAATTTTATAAAAAGTCTTGCATAAATAGTAAAAACCATATAATATAGATGTGATACGCAGGCATGCTTGAGGTATGCTGCGCAAATAATTCGAAACTCGAAAGAGATAACGAAGTTTACGGGAGGAAAAAATGAGGAAACACTTACGAGCTTTTAGACGTCATTTTTGCCTTGCATTAGCACTTGTGATGGTGCTTACCGGTCTTCCGCCGGATGTTTTGGCAACAGATGAATATGATGTAACGGCGAACGTAACGCCGCTATCAGCCCCAATTGAGATCAGCAGACCGGCAGATCTTTTCGCATTTCTGCAAGGTCAATGGGGAAACAATCAAGATTTTGTCTTGACGGCTGATATCGACATGATAGGGTTTGGTCCAACACAGGGCCGAGGTTATGTCGGTGGATTACCGTTTACGGGAACGTTTGATGGTCAGGGACATCGCATTTCAAATCTGCGATTTAGACCGATTTATCATGACCCTGAAATCGCAACGGGTGTTCCAAACAACGACAATAACGTCGGTTTCATCCGTTCTGCCGGAAATGGTGCAGAAATCCGTAATGTAATTTTCCACTTTGATGGGCATACAAACACATTGGAGGGTGCAACGTACTGGGATAATGTCCTTGCACCATGGAACACTAACCCAAGCAGAGCAGGTCTTGTCATAGGTCGTGTTGAAGCGGGGACAGTGACAGTAGACAATGTACACCTTACAGGTAACATATGGATGCGTATGCAAAATGCAGTGGCCGCTTCGCGAACTACAGCACGCAGAATAGGTGGTTTCGTAGGAAGCGTTGATCTTGGCGCTACATTGAACATAAGCAATATTTCAACAGAGAACTTAAACATGAGATTCCACGGACGTCCGTATGGCGTTGGTGGCGTTATCGGTTCTTCGCTTGGCACAGTTAATATGACCGGAATGAATGCAATAAATGTAGATATTCGCGGTAACACTGCCGGTGCTGCAGCAAACAATTTCGCGGGAGACGTTTCTACGCCGATACATGCGAGCTGGAATGCTCAACATGCAGGGGGCGTTATTGGTCGTGTCGAAGGCGGAAGTACAGTAATACAAAATGTACACGTTAACGTTAATGCTGACGGTACACGTACGCGTGAGATTCGTGCTTTGGTTAGTACCGGTGGCGTTGTTGGTTGGACCGCGCCGGCAAGTAGCGTAACCGTAGCAAATGCAATTAACGGTTCATTTAGAATATCGGGCGCACGTACTACAGAACGTATTGGTGGTATGGGTGGTATCGTTGGTGCTTCACACGGTTTGGGACCGGGCGGAAGCGGTCTTGTGATACGAAATGTAGAAAACCGTGCTGATATAAGGAGAGAAAACGTTAGTAATCACTCCAGTGTCGGTGGTGTAGTCGGTAGATTATCCGGCT
>JGI20163J26743_11538145_pt1 | contig 14510 bp, 13 predicted proteins | sample TergutCu122P1_FD_26743 | JGI IMG/M metagenome (IMG submission 26743) | reverse complement strand
GGATTGTTGTTACTTGCAGCGGTTATCTTTGATGTATTAATGAAAAGTAGAGTGGAGAAAAGGGTGAGGAAGCCGGAAGCTGAACAGTCCGGGGAAGCAAAGGCATAGGAAGGTATAACTCTTTTGCGCTTGCGCGAGAGTTCTACCCCATAGAGGAGAACCTTGATGAGTATTATTAGAGGAAATATCAGGCAGTTCGGAATGATAAGTGCGCTAATTATAATAGCGATTTTGTTTCAAATTTTAACTGGTGGATTCATGAATAGAGTAGGTGGTGGATTCTTCGGTGCATTAATTGGTTCATTTGAGAACGGATTAATGTTTTTACCACGAAACATTGGAAATTTAGTGGTTCAAAATGGTTATATTCTCATATTGGCTATTGGAATGATGCTGGTCATCATTACGGGTAGAGTAGACTTATCTGTAGGTAGCTTATTGGTATTTGCCAGTGCCATGGGTGGTATCTTAATCATCAATATGGAGTGGCCAGTGTGGCTAGGAATTTTGATTGTACTAGGAATTGGTGCCGTATCAGGAGCTTGGAATGGGTATTGGATTGCTTATAAAAACATCCCCTTCTTCGTGGTTACTTTGGCAGGTATGATGGTCTTTAGAGGACTGACCATGACAGTGCTGGAAGGAGGAACCATCAACCACTTCCCTGATGGTTTACGAACCTTAGTAACAGGAAATATCCCAGACTTTTTCGGAGGAGCGGATATCAATCTAACGGCGGCGATTCTTTGTGCGTTGGCGGCTCTTGTTTATGTGCTTGTGGAAGTAAATGGCCGTAGAAGTTCTATCAAATATGGGGTGAAAGTCTTGCCACTTTGGGCATTTCTTTTCAAAGTGATACTTGTGGTGGCTGCCATTAACTTGTTTGGTTATTGGTTTGCTATGGGTAGAGGAGTACCTAATTTATTAGTGCTCTTGGTGGCCTTAGTAGTGGTCTATAGCTTTGTGGCCAACAACACAGTAATGGGCAGGCACATTTACGCCACTGGAGGCGATGCCAAAGCAGCAGAGTTAAGTGGAATAAAAGTGAAACGTGTTGTTTTTTGGGTGTATGTGAATATGGGAATTCTAGCGGCTTTAGCAGGCTTGGTCTTTGCCGTTCGTCTCAATGCAGCAACTCCGAGAGCAGATGCGGGATTTGAACTACAAGCCATCGCAGCTTCCTTCATTGGTGGCGCAGGAGCTTATGGTGGCGTGGGGAAGGTAACAGGAGCTATTATTGGCGCCATGATGATGGGAGTGTTAAGCAACGGACTAGGTCTGATGGAAGTAGGGACAGAAGTTCAGCTGGCGATTACAGGTGCCGTACTTCTCATCGCTGTTATCTTTGATGTTTCTACCAAGCGAGCTCAGGTGTAAGGGATACTGAGTGTTATCCCATAAAGAGGAATTTACAAAGTTTGCCTAATTTAATGAGGCTGGTGTACAGAATGCCAAGACTTTGTCAATAAAGAAAAGTAAAATAACCATATTCTGTTCACTCTATGGATGAAGTGAGAGAATATGGTTTTTTTGGCGATTCGATTCCTGCTAATTTATAAGCAAAAGATTTTATGTTCATAAGAGGGTTTCATTTGTTGCCCTATCAATTTGTTAAGGAGAGAAAAACATATGATGATAAAAGACGTAGTAGAGAGGGCTAGAGAAGAAAAAACAGTGATTCCTGCTTTCAACATCCCTTACCTTCCAATGATGAAACCAATAATTCAAGCCATTGAAGACGAAGACTCTGTGGCAATGATTCAAGTGGCCAGATTGGAGTGGGAGAAGTTTCATTCCCATAGCCTAGAGGCAGTGGCAGAAGAATATGGGAAATATGAAAAACCAGACTTTACATTCTTGCATTTGGATCATGTTCCAGTGATTGATGAAGAGAACAAAGTAGTTGATTATTTGCCGATAATAGAACGTGCATTAAAGGCAGGCTACCAATCTGTAATGGTGGATGGCTCTCGTTTGTCCCTCGAAGAAAATATCAAAGCAACTAAAGTAGTAACCGAGATGGCCCACGAAAAGGGCATTCCTGTTGAAGCAGAATTAGGGTCTGTTGTGGGGCATGAAGAAGGTGGCATTGGCATGAGTTACGAAGAATTGTTTCGCTCAAAGAAAGGATTTACAGATGTAGACGAAGCAAGAGCATTTGTAAAAGAGACAGGTTGTGATTGGTTAAGCGTGGCAGTAGGTAGTGTTCATGGTGCCATTGCCAAGAAAACTCGCAAAGAGAAAAAGCCAGAAGCAATACTGGATATTGCTCACATAGCTGCACTACGAAGGGCAACGAACAAACTACCATTGGTACTTCATGGTGGTTCAGGAATAAAACGACAATACATATTGGATGGGATTAAAAACGGCATTGTAAAGATCAATGTAGCAACCGAGATACGTCAAGCTTACGAGTTTGCTCTTGATGAAAGGCCAGGTGATATAGAGGTTGCAAGAGAGCAGGTATATCATCGAACCAGATGGGTACTCAGAGAATTTCTAAATGTTAGTGGCAATCGAATGAAAATTATTGGATAAAGGAGAGTGGAAATGATGATGAAAAGAATGACGTTCGCACTTTGTTTTGGTAATCGTGGGTTTATGCCAGGAGAATTAATTTTGGAGGCTAGAAAAGAAATTGTCCAGGCGGTAACTAAAGAAGGATATCATTACATCATGATGGAAGAAGATGCGACTCGTTATGGGGCTGTTGAAACCAGAGACGAGGGGCGTCTATATGCCGATTGGCTAAAAAAACATGAGGGACAATATGATGGAGTAATCTTTTCTCAGCCGATTTTCGTAGATGAAAACGGTGCAATTGCTGCTCTTCGAGACGCGGGGGTTCCAATTTTAATGCAGGCTTATCCCGATGAAATTGGTAAGATGGACTTCAAACATCGACGAGATGCCTATTGTGGAAAGTTTAGTGTGACAGATGTGTTTACACAAGCTCAGGTGCCGTTTACAGTAATGATGCCCCATGTGGTTCATCCTTTAAGTGATGCCTTTGCTAAGAATCTTCAAGACTTTGCAGCCGTTTGTAGAGTGGTCAATGGAATGAAACGATTTACTATCGGAGCTATCGGAGCACGAACCACTGCGTTTAAAACCGTGCGATTTGATGAGGTTGCCCTTGAAAAATACGGAATTACGGTGGAGTCCTTTGACCTTTCGGAGTTGATTCATAAGGTGAAAGAAATGGGTGACCAAGAGGAAAAGATTGCATCAAAAATAAAAAGACTTCAATCTTACACGGATGTGTTTAGTGTACCAGAGGAGAACTTAAAAACCTTAGCAAAAATCGGAGTGGTAATCGATGATTATATTGAAGAGTACCACCTGGATGTGATTACCCTACGCTGTTGGAACGAAATGGAGACCATTTTACGGGTATGTCCCTGTGTGCTCCTCAGTGAATTAAATGATCGAGGGATTGTGGCTTCCTGTGAAATCGATTTGTGTTCGGCGATTACCATGTATGCCATGAGTCTAGCGTCAGAAGAACCAACGACTGTTTTGGATTGGAACAATAATTATGGGGAAGAAGAAGACAAAGTGATTTTATTCCACTGTGGCCCTGTTGCCGGGTCTTTGATGACAGAAAAAGGAACGGTGACAGAACACAAAATGTTTGCAAAAGTTGACCCTGGATCGGGATGGGGTTGCAATGAAGGGAGGATTAGAGCCTTTCCGATGACCTATTCCAATTGTCAAACAAAGGACGGGAAACTCATCATCTATGTCAGTGAGGGAGCAATGACTGAGGACCCGATTGAGGAAGGATTCTTTGGATGTTGTGGTGTAGCAGAGATTCCAAATCTTGAGCAGAAGTTGATAAGGCTAGCCCGAGGTGGCTTCAAACATCATACTTCAATAGGGGTAGGTCAGATGAAAGAAGTGTTGGAAGAAGCGTTTATCAATTATCTGGAATATGATGTGGTTGAGATTGATTAAGGAGGAATCTGATGGCGATAAGTGGATTAGATATAGGGAGCACAGGAGCCAAGATTACCGTGATGGATACAGAAGGAAATGCGCTACACTCAGGCTATTGTGATTACCCAGTAAATAGGAATTCAAATGTTCATGAAATCAATGCAACAGACATCTGGAATGCTGTAAAGTCATTGCTAAAAGGTGCCATAAAAGCGGTGCCAGAACTATCAGCAGTTGGTGTTACTAGCTTTGGTGAGAGTTTTGTGTTGTTGGATAGTAAAGGTGAGGTGCTTTTGCCAGTGATGATGTATACCGATCCTCGCGGTGAGGATGAGGTTGACGTCTTACGAGCACGATTAGGAGATGACTTCATAAGCATGGTGTCAGGCACAGGGGCCCATGGGATGTATTCCCTGCCGAAGTTAATGTGGGTGAAAAGAAACAGGACAGAAGTATTCGCACAAACCCAATATGTTTGTTTAATTGTAGATTATCTGGTGTTCAAATTAACAGGGAAGCGATACATAGACTATTCTTTGGCAGCACGAACCTTAGGATTTGACATTCGTAGAAAACAATGGAGCCCTGAGATTTTCCAAGCTGCCGATATCAATCCAAAGTTGTTCTCCCAGCCTGTTCCTACAGGGACAAATGCAGGTGGATTATTGCCTGAAATTGCTAAAGAGCTTGAACTTCCACGAGAATTTAAAGTGGTTGTATGTTGCCATGATCAGGTGGCGGCAGCTGTTGGGTCTGATGTGATGAGTGCTGGATTTGCTACGGACAGTGGGGGAACAGTGCAATGCATGACACCAGTATTCTCTCCGATTCCCGGGAATAGTATTTTGCAAGAACACAATTACTCCATCGTTCCTTTTTTAAAGGAGGATATTTACTGCTGCTATGCATATTCTTTCACAGGGGGTGCACTTACAAAGTGGTTTGTAGAACATTATGCCAAGTATTATCAAGATGAGGCAAAGAAGAGAGAGTTGTCTATTTATCAATATATGGAAAGCAAGATGCCAGACAAACCTACCGGAATTTTAGTTTTGCCCCACTTCGCAGGAGCGGGAACCCCTTATATGGATGCAGGTTCACAAGGAGCGATACTGGGCTTGAATTTGCGACATACACCCATAGATTTACTAAGAGCAATTATGGAAGGTATTACTTTTGAGATGCGAATCAATATGGAATGTTTGGTCAAAGGTGATATCCAAATACAAGGTCTCAAAGCTACAGGAGGATGTGCAAAATCAAAGGTGTGGCTTCAGATGAAAGCGGATATTTTGGGAGTGCCAATCACTCGCATGAGTACAGACGAAGCAGGAACCGTAGGAGGGATTATGCTTACAGGTGTGGCAATGGGCGCATTTAATCATTTAGAAGAAGCTACCGAAATTTTTGTGAAGCCTTTAGAAACTTATTATCCACGAAAAGAGATGCTAAAGCAATATGAAGTACATTACAAACGCTATCAAAAACTATACGAAACGGTTCGCCCTATATTGGGTTAGAGCTATCATAAATGAGAAACAACGAGAAACAAATGTTTTGAAGGAAAAGGAAAAAGATGAAAGCAATCATGTATGGAGCAGGAAATATTGGAAGAGGTTTCATCGGTGCAACACTAGCACAGTCAGGCTATGCAGTTACATTTGTAGACATTTCTGAAGAAGTGGTGGAACATCTTAATGAAAATCATAGTTATCCTATTCGTTTGGTATCCAATGAAGAGGTGACAGATATAGAAATCACAGGAGTAGATGCCATCCATGGGCTGTACAGTGAAGAGGTTATATCCGCAATATCCAAAACGGATTTATTGGCAATCTCTGTAGGGGCGAATGTGTTGCCTTTAATTGCTTCGAATATCGTCAAAGGAATTAAGCGACGATTTAAAACCACAGAAGCACCCTTAAACATCTTTCTTTGCGAAAACTTGGTGGACGTGAAGCAGGTAATGGAAGGATTGTTGAAAAAATACTTGAATTCAAAGGAGCAATCCCTGTTTGATGAAAGAATAGGATTAGTGACCACTTCAATTGGAAGAATGGTTCCTGTACAGACCCAGAAGATGAAAGATGGCAATCCAATGCGAGTGTGCGTGGAGCCTTATGACTCCTTGCCTGTTGATAGAGATGCAATAAAAGGTGAGATGCCATCAATAAAAAATATGATTCCCTTCTCGCCTTTTGATTTTTACCTGAAGCATAAATTATACATCCACAATTTAGGTCACGCAGTATGTGCATACTTGGGGATGGTTGCGGGGAAAACTTTCATTTACGAGGCCATAGAGGAACCAATCATCCGTCATATTACCAAGATGGCGATGATGGAAAGCGGAAGAGCTCTTGCTTTGGAGTACAGCGTACCACTGGAAGAGATTTTAGAAAACATTGACGATTTGTTGCAACGCTTTGGCAATCGGGCACTGGGGGATACTTGTGCCCGGGTTGGAGGTGATCCGGTAAGGAAGTTGGCGCCAACGGATCGCTTAATAGGAGCGGCTGTGTTTTGTCAAAGACGTGGAAGCTCTTATGTTGGAATAACAGTTGGCGTGGCGGGGGCAATTTACTATTGTATTAGAGAGAAGGGAGAAATCCAATCTGACAAAAAAGCAAGACGAATTCTGGGGGAGCTTTGTCAAATAGAACCTGATAGCTGTCTTGGGGAAAGGGTGATGGGGTTTTACTCCATGTTATGTCAAGAGATAAGCTTAGAGGGTGTCTATCAAAGAATCCTTGAATTGGATGTCTTATGTTATTGAAAATGAAAAGCAATTGTCGTATAATCAAAGAAAACTTTTGAAGAAAGGGGTAGTGAATGATGTCTGTGAGCAGCGAAGCGATTCATGATATATTTAGGAAACTTTTTCACGAGATAGGGAACTTAGAAAGAAAGGCAATCATTACAGAGGAGTTCAAAGACATCAGCAACAAAGATATGCATGTTATCGAGGCCATTGGAATGGGTGTGGACAACACCATGTCCGTAGTTGCGAAAAAGCTAGGAATAACAGCAGGCTCCTTAACGATTTCGATAAATAATCTGGTGAACAAAAAGTACGTTTTGAGAAAGCGAGGGAAGGTTGACCGACGAAAGGTATATATTTCTCTGAGCGAAAAAGGTCAGAAAGCATTTAGCCATCACAAAAGCTTTCATAAGAAATTAACGGAGGCGTTGGTGAAACCTCTCAACCAAGAGGAAATGAAAGTGTTGTTAAAATCTCTCAGTGGTTTATTTGGCTTTTTTAAAGAGTATAGAGAGTTGGAAAGATAAGAAAACATAGGAGGAGGTAGAGATGACAGAGAAAATCACAATCAAAGCAGATGAAACTATGAAAATCGAAACCCAAGCAGACAAGATTAAGAAGATTGAAACCAAAGCCTATGAAATTAAAGAAGAGGACAAGGTGGAAGTGGAAACGGCATTATACCTTCAATTGCCAGGAAGAGAATATTCCAAGGAGGATTTGGTGAAGAAGGTGAAAGAGGAGTGGCGGGAAAGGTTCAAACGACAAAACCACGAGATTAGAACTATTGACATTTATTTGAAACCTGAGGAGAGAAAAGCCTACTATGTTGTGAATAAAGAGATAAGTGGGGATGTTGACATTTAGAGGTTAACCGTTCAAAAAGGAAGATTGAGAGAATATATGGGGAGAAAATGGAAAAGATACATAAAAGCAAATAAAATGTTTGCTTTTTTATGTGTGGTGGCAATACTGTTCTTAATCTATCTGATTCCTTCTTTTTTTTCAACATCTGATGATGGGAGAATCGTAGAAGCGATAGATAAAATCAAGGAAGAGAACACAGAGAGATTATATGTTGAAGAGATGACTTGGTTATTCATGGATCCATACGATGTGTCTCATGTGGGTCAAATCGAGAATCTGTATGTGAATGTATTGGAAGATAGAGGAGAATGGTTAAGAATAGGGATGCCACAAGGTGAGAGGTGGATTAATCTGAATTTTAGCCCTCCAACGGTAGAGTTGGAAATTTTTCTGCGTCAGTTTAGTACAGATGTGTCTGTACACTTTGAAAATATGGAGACAGGGTTCATTTACCAATACAATGCCCAGCGAATTTATCCTTCTGCCAGTGTAACAAAAGCGGTTTATGGGTTGTATATTTTTCAGCAGGCGGAGCGAGGATTGATTGACCTTGATAATACGGTTATCTATATCTTTTCCATTAGGGAAATTCTAAGAATGAGTATCAGTGAAAGTAATGATTCGGCAATCATCATGCTAGTTGAAGCATTTGGACTGGAGGGATATATTGATTTTATTGAAGAATTAGGTGGTAATGCGTGGCATGTGGGAGGGGTGGTCATGGACTCTCAGCTTACAGCTGTAGAAGCAGGAATTTTTACTCGAGCCATTTTTGAATATCTTGAAGGTGGTGGAACCTATAGTGAGGAATTCAAAAACCAGCTCTTGGCCAATCAATTTCCATTCATCGTGTCTGATTATCCAGTGGCTAGTAAAAGTGGTTGGTATGCGCCTTATGCATGGCATGATTTGGCCATTATATACGCTCCCTCTCCTTATGCCCTTGTCATCCTTTCTCATCGAGGAGGATGGGCGGAGCAAGATTATGAGGACTTTAGACAAATATCGATGGCATTTCAGGAATTTAATGACAAGTGGTTTGTTGGGAATTAGGGAAAGAAGTATAAGTTGATTTATCCTTCTCTCCTCAGACATAGAAATATAACCAAAAAAATGAATTGGAGGAGTTGTATATGTTGTATATCGGAGTAGATTTAGGAACTTCAGCAGTGAAATTGCTATTGATGGACGAAAAAGGAAAGATTCACAAGGTAGTATCTAAGGAGTATCCCCTTGAGTTCCCCCATCCTGGCTGGTCCCAACAAAAGGCTGAAGATTGGTACGAACAAACTCTCGTAGGGTTAAAAGAACTGCTAGAGGGAATTGACAAAGATCAGGTGGCTGGAATTGGTTTCGGGGGACAGATGCACGGACTAGTCATCCTAGACGAGAACGACCAGGTGATTCGTCCAGCAATCCTGTGGAATGATGGAAGAACAACCAAGGAAACCGATTATTTGAATGATGTTATTGGAAAGGATACCTTGTCTAAGTACACGGCAAATATTGCTTTTGCTGGATTCACGGCACCAAAAATTCTGTGGGTGAAGGAAAATGAACCGGAGAATTTTGCCAGAATTAAAAAGATTATGTTACCCAAAGATTATCTGGCCTATAAGATGTCTGGTACATTCTGCTCTGATTATTCCGATGCATCAGGGATGTTGTTGATGGACGTGAAGAATAAATGTTGGTCAAAAGAGATGGTGGAGATTTGTGGCATTACTGAAGAACAATTACCGACTTTGTATGAAAGCTATGATGTGGTAGGCCAGATAAAGCCAGAGATTGCAAAAGAGCTAGGTTTAGAGAAACCAGTGAAAGTAGTGGCTGGAGCTGGAGATAATGCGGCGGCGGCAGTGGGTACCGGAACCGTAGGGGAAGGGAAATGCAATATTTCTTTAGGTACTTCTGGGACGATCTTCATTTCCAGTAAGAATTTTGGCGTAGATGAGTTCAATGCCCTGCATTCATTTGCCCATGCGGATGGTTATTATCATTTGATGGGATGTATGTTAAGTGCAGCTTCTTGTAACAAGTGGTGGATGGAAGATATTTTACAAACCAAAGACTACGCCAAAGAGCAGGAGGGCATCTGTGAATTGGGTGAGAATAAGGTCTTCTATTTGCCTTACTTAATGGGTGAGCGTTCCCCTCATAACGACCCAAAGGCCAGAGCAACTTTCATTGGCATGACCATGGACACTACTCGAGAAGAGATGACTCAGGCGGTACTAGAAGGAGTAATCTTTGGCTTGCGTGATTCTTTGGAAGTGGCGAAGAACTTAGGGATTCAGATAGATCGTACGAAGATTTGTGGTGGTGGCGCCAAGAGCGCATTGTGGAAGAAAATGCTGGCAAATATTATGAACCTTAAGGTAGATGTGATCGAAAGTGAAGAAGGACCGGGGTATGGCGGTGCCATCCTTGCAGCAGTGGGTTGTGGCGAATACAGCAGCGTTGAAGAAGCAGCGGAGAAGTTAGTAAAAGTTGTGGATACCGTAGAGCCAGATCCCGGGTTGGTTGCCAAGTATGAAGAACGTTATCAGAAATTTAAAGAAATCTATCCCACATTAAAGGGGCTGTTTCAAGAGCTTCACTGAGTGGGGTTTCGAAAGGAGAACAATGGACAATAATTTACGTCTTGAAGGAAAGGTTGCAGCGATAACTGGTGGCGCCTCGGGAATTGGTAGAGAAACTGCCTTGTTATTCAAGCAACATGGCGCCAAAATTGCATTACTGGATATAGACCGAATAAGGTTAGAAGAAGTGAAAGCAGAAGGTGAATCAGAAATAGAAATTTTCCCTACGGATATTACCAATGAAGATGATGTGATGAAGACATTTTCTCACATAGAGAAAGTGTTTGGGAAATTAGATGTTTTAGTGAATTGTGCCGGCATATATGCTCCTGGTAAAGCGGATCAAACAGATTTTGATACATGGAAAAAAGTGTTAGGTGTGAATCTGGACGGAGCCTTTTTGTGTAGCAAATATGCTGTGAAGGTGATGAAGAAAAATGGTGGCGGCTCTATTATTAATGTGGCTTCGGAAGCAGGGATTGCGGCAATCGCTGGACAAGTAGCCTATAATGTCTCCAAGGCAGGGATGATTTCTATGTCTCAAAGTATGGGGGTCGATTATGCACTAGAAAACATTCGTGTGAATTGTGTATGCCCAGGCCGGGTGTTAACGCCACTGGTACAAAACATTATCGATGCTTCTGACGATCCGAAAAAGGCTTTTGAAGATTCAAGCTTTGACCGACCAATGATGAGAATGGGTAAACCTATCGAAATCGCCCATGCCTGTTTAAACTTTGCCGATGATAGCATGTTGTATGCAACAGGAGCGGTTTTTTCCATTGATGGTGGCTATACCGCACGTTAGGCTGACGAAAAGATGGATGACTAGAAGGAATCTTCAATGCAACTTATGAATGTTTAAATGCGCCAGAATGTGCATTTGAATAGAATCGATGAAGATTGTTATCGAAGCTGTACGTTATAATGTTATAACGTACCAATTTCGAGACAAATTGTTGACAAAAAGAAAGACTTGATGGTATTCTTAATGAAATGAAAAGATTTCAAAATAAACGGTCAAGTCATAAGTTTGGATAGTTTTGTATAGGCTTAAATTGTTGATGAAATGAAAAAAAAGGGAGGGAACTTAAAACTGAATATTGAAGAATTAAGCTTAAACAAATGTAATAAGATATGGTAGCAAAAAACAAAGAAAAGTTTAGGAGGAAAAGAATGAAGAAAATATTGATTTTGGTAATGGTACTTTCGTTGATTTTTGGGACAACACTTATGGGTTGTCAACAAGATGCACCAGAGCAAGGAGGAGGGGGAGAGTTGTCTTTTGGTTTTGAATTTGAACCTATGACAATCCGTTTCTTTGCTGGCGGTGAAGCTGGAGATGCCTTTGCATCTATCGTTTATCGTGGTGCTATGGATGCAGCAGAGATGCTTGCTCCTTATGGCGTTACAGTAGAGTATGTTTTTTCAGGCTGGTCAACAGAGCAAATGGTTTCACAATTGCGAGAGGCCATCGCCTCTGGAGTGGATGCCATCTGTATGATGGGTCATCCTGGTGATGATGCGATTCTACCCCTGGCTTTAGAAGCTAGAGAGGCTGGAATTATCATGATGTATCAAAATGTAAATGTACCGGAAGTTCGTGCACAATTAGGTGGCGGATATGTAGGTGTAGTGGATTTGGGCGACCAAGGGAGAGCTCTTGCACGAGCGGCGATAAATGAGTTTACGATACAACCTGGAGACCGAGTACTTGTTTTTGGAGGCTGGGGACAACCTGGACGATACTTACGTGAGGAAGGCTCTGCACTAGAATTTGAAGAGGCAGGGTTTATTGTGGACCGTCTTGAAGCGCCACCAGAAGCTGCTGCTGATCCGCAACTTATGCTTCCTGTTTTATCCGCTCAAATTGCCAGTCATCCAGAAACCGTATTGGTACTTTTCCCTGGTGGACAACAGCTTTCAGTAGCAGGAATGTACATGGATGCGTTAGGAAAGGCACCTGGTGAAATTTATATGATCGGATTTGACTTAAATGAAGGGGTTTTAGAGGCCTTTGAGAATGGATATGTTCAATTGACAGCAGATCAACAGCCTTACCTTCAAGGGTTCTTACCGATTTTAAATGCATTTTTAACCTTCCATTTTGAATTGGGATATCTTGAGATTGAAACCGGTGCCGGATTGGTTGATGTGACGAACTTTGGAGATGTAAGAGAGCTTGTAGAAGAAGGAATTCGTTAGTGGCACGTATATGCATATGGATATAAATTTATTTTTCTCCTCGCATTTGCGGGGAGAAAAATAATGAAAAGTAAAGAAAGTGGAGGTGACATAAGTTTGAAGATGTACATTAAAAGGCATAGCATTGAGTTCTCGGTATTTGCTTTCATGATGTTGCTATTGCTTATTTTTGCCATTAATAATCCCCAAGTTTTTTTGAGTTTTGGCATATACAGGGCGATTTTCACTGTTTTTCCAATTGCCTTACTTCTTAGTTGTGCCGTTGTGTTTGTTATTGCCAGTGGCGAGATAGACCTTTCTTTCCCATCAACAATGGGGGTTGGGTTGTGGATTTTTGCGGCGGTTTCCGATGCTACAGGGATAGCCACTCTAGGGCTTATTCTTGCCATTTTGTCGGGAATTCTGATTGGGTTTTTGAATGGTGTATTGGTTACAAAAGTGAAATTAAGCGCATTAGTAGTTACTCTAGGTATGAATTTCTTACTTAGGGGTCTGATTATGATTGGGACTGACGGAAGAGGGATATCGTTGGTTTTTCTGAATGAGACCTTCTTTAGTAATCTTTTTACAGGTAGAATTTTGGGTTTTCCAGTACAGATGATTTGGGGCATTGCTTTTGCAGTTTTGTGCCATTTTCTATTTAAGCGACATCGGTTTGGAGCACATGTTTGTTATGCAGGTGACAACATGACAAGTGCCAGGGAAACAGGGGTGAAAGTTGATCGTGTTAAAACGATGGCCTATATAATTGTAGGGATTGCAGCAGCATTCGCTGGTGTTTTAGTCGGACTCATTAATCACACCTTCTGGCCAACTACTGGGGATGGCTATCTGTTAATCATTATGGCTGCAGTATTTTTAGGTGGAACTCCCACATGGGGGGGTGTGGGAACAATAATTGGTGCAGTTATGGGCGCATTTATATTAAGTTTTTTGGAATCGGGAATCATCGCCATTGGGCTCACTGGTTTTTTTACACAGTTCTTCTTCGGTCTGATTCTTGTAATTGCACTGGTAAGTCACAAAGCTTCAGGAATGAAACGGAAAGGGGGATGATAAGATGGATGACAACACAATGTTAGTCAGTATGCAAGGCATCACCAAGAATTTTGGCACAATTGAAGCGTTACGAGGTGTGGATTTGGACGTGGGGCCCAACGAGATCGTAGGTCTTCTGGGCGACAACGGTGCCGGAAAGTCTACCCTTATCAAGATTCTAACTGGTGTTCATACCCCCACTGAAGGTGAGATATACTGGAAAGGGCAAAAACTTCAAAACTATGATGTAAGTAAGGCCAGGAAGTTAGGGATTGAAACCGTGTTTCAAGATCGAGCGTTATGTGAACAACATAGCATTTGGCGCAATATATTTATGGGTCGAGAACTGACCAACAAGTTGAATTTTCTCAAAATCAGAGAGATGAAGAAAGAGACCATCCAATTGATGAAGCATACCATGGGATTTACCTCTAGTGCCATTCAACCCGACAATGTGGTTGGTTTCATGTCAGGTGGGGAACGGCAAGGTGTTGCCATTTCTCGAGCATTATATTTTGACTCTGATTTAATCATCTTAGATGAGCCTACCACGGGACTTTCTCTAGCAGAAACTCAGAAAGTTCTAGGATTCATTAAGAGAATCAAAAGTGAAGGGAAATCTGCTATCTTCATCAGCCATAATATATACCATGTTTACCCTGTTGTTGATAGGATGGTACTGATTGATCGTGGAGAGGTAGCGTATAATTACAGAAAAGACGAGATATCTCTGCAGGATTTAATTGAAAAGATGTATATGGTTGCAGGCAAGGAGTTTACGCCAGATGATGAAAATGTAGGCGCGGGAGGATAAAAGCGATGACATCAAAAGAAAGAATGTTAAGCGTTCTACGGGGAAAGCCAGCGGATCGGATTGCTTGGGCTCCATTTCTTACTTATTGGTGGGATCAAAACTTAGTGGCTGACGCAGAAAGCCTTGGAGAGATAGGATTTAAGCGAGCCATAGGGGCTGACATCCTCATGCGAGGGCACAGAAATCGTCCAACAAATCTAGAATATACGAATTTGGAGATGTATTTGACAGAATATGGAACAACAAAATACACCGAAAAAGAAGAGGGCAACAGGAAATATCAGGTCTATGAGACGCCAAT
>JGI20163J26743_11538146_pt1 | contig 14537 bp, 16 predicted proteins | sample TergutCu122P1_FD_26743 | JGI IMG/M metagenome (IMG submission 26743) | reverse complement strand
TCACCATTTTAACCTGGGAGGATGTTTTCTTAAAGCCTTTAAGCTAAAGCTTTCTCATCACCACCGGCAGAGCCGGTGGTTTTTTCAAGCTAAAGCGGAAAGCAACACCCGGCGCAGCATGAGCTGCGCCGGGTGGGGTGGAACTAATTTGATACTGTTTTATGGTGGGACGGCATTAGGCGTCCTGTTTTTGTTTATTCTCTCCACATCAAGATAAGTAACATCATAACTTTTGTAACATCCAAGTAACTGCTACAACATTATTTTCTAAGTCATCACATTCATTAAGTTGACTTTGGATATATCCCTCAAATATTGCCCGCTTTTCCGGATATTTTTCTATTAACTCATTTGCACGTGCGGCAATAGCTTTATTATCGGAATCGAAGTCATATTCTTCTACATTTGCTACTTCTTCCACAAGCTTTAATTCGTTATCTTTAAATAAATCCAACCATTGTTTGTGTGTCAGGTAATCATAATTTTTATACTGTACATTTTCGTTACCTCCACCATCAGGCAAATATGCCTCATCAATTATAATATATCCATTTGTTTTGACTGTTTTCATCAGTTTAACCAAGGTTTCTTGTGGAGTTCCTAAAATATTTCCTGCTGCACCAAAAATAACACAGTCATAGTTTTTTTCCATATCAACAACTTCATTTGCATCATCAACAGCAAAATGGCACAATTTACCAACGTCTAATTCCTTTGCCTTTTGAATCGAATATTCTATAAATTCAGGAATTAAATCAAATCCATAAACCTTTACTCCAAGCTCTTTAGCTATATTAATTGATACAGCACCTTTACCACAAGCCAAATCCAATATTTTGCTATTCTCTGATATTGGCATATGCTTCTTTATCAGTCTTATCATATCTCTGGGACTGCTTCCCAATTCCCACAAATCTTGAAGTAAATAAGGCAAAAAAGGCAATAGTTCTGTCGTTTCTGCTGTTAGTGAACAAGCTAGTTTTTCTTCGACTTCTTTTATCATCTCTTTATTCTCCTTCAATTTTAAAATATAACTTCTTCCTTGATAGTTTCATTATAGCTAACATTAGCACTGTTTTCAAAGTAAACCAATTAGCCAGCATTTAAAGTAATATTATTACCACTTTCAACTGCCGACAACCTTTGGAAACCTGAAAGGTCATAGTATGCTTATGGGTTAATCTTAATTATTTAATGATTAACTTTAATTTGTTGTTGACATACTTAAAATATAACCATAAAATAAAACAGAGGTGAAAATCATGAAATGGTTTAAATTCTTTGTCAACGAAAAAGATGCAAAAGCTGTTGCCGGATTTATGAAATATGTTTGTCTTATTGCAATACTTTTTCATACCTTAAGTTTAATGCTGAGTTTTATTGGGCGGCAGACTTTTATTCTCCAAACTGGGGAAAAAACTTATATTAATGCTATTTTTGCTCAAAGACACCATGATTGGTGGAATTACAGTAATTTTCGCGGGTTCGCAGTAGGTTTGCCGGAGGAAATTCGTGTTATACTAATACATGATTATATTGAAGTCATAACACAAGTCGGTTTTTCAGCTATGTACGCTGTACACGTAATACCACTAATAATCGGTTTTTGGTTTTTAAGTCGGGTATTTAGCAATATAAATAAAGGACAAATATTTATTGAACAAAACGCCTTATATCTTCTTTATTATGGATTGATAGGTATTGCTACAGCTATGTTTGTTCCATTTATCAAGTTGGGTATTGCAGGGCTTACAAATATGGTTAGCAATAATACAGTTTCTATCTCATATATTAACTGGTCAGGCAGTACTTTAATTTCAAGTATCGCTTTTATCGTTGCCGCATATATAATCTATTATGGTGTGCAACTGAAAGATGAGGTTGATCATACACTATGATAATTATTAGACTTGATAGAGTTTTAGCAGATAGAAAAATGCGTCTAAACGACCTTGCAAAACAAATTGGAATGACTAATGTCAACCTTTCTAATCTTAAAACCGGTAAGGTTAGGGCTGTTCGCTTTTCCACTTTGGATGCAATTTGTAAGGTTTTGAATTGCCAGCCCGGTGACGTTTTGGAATATGTTGAGGATAAAGATAAACCTTAAAAAACAAGGATTTCTAACCCCCTTCATTATAGCCAATATTAGCATTGTTTTCAAAAAACAATTAAATACATTAAAGTAAATATTAGTTTTTTGTTTCGTTAAAAAATTGTTTATTTTAACCTCAAAAAATGATACATTATAGATAAGAAATCTTTACAAACAAGGAGGGGTGATTTTACAGTGGATAATGATAAGGTTTATGATTTAATGGAAAAACTTTACGTGGAAATGCAACATGGCTTTAAAGAAGTTAACGGCAAAATATCTGATTTAGAAAAAGAAATAATAAAAACCAACCTCACAATTGAACATGATATAAAACCTAAAATTGAAGTTTTATTTGATGGACAAAAGCAAACCTCAGACAAGCTCGACCGTTTAGATAGTAAAGTTGATAATTTAGAAAATAGGTTTGACCATTTAGATAATAAAGTTGATCGTATAGAAAGCAAAATTGATCGTATAGAAGTACAGGTATCAAAACATGATGAGCTTATTATGACAAGGATTAAATAACCTTTACCACAAAATAATACTCACGATTTCCTTTTAAAATCCCGCTAAGCAACGGGTTTTTCTTTTTATTCCTATATAATTATAGGTATTCTGACGACGTAGTGAAACAATAGTCTCCACATGAGCCGTTTGTGGAAACATATCAATTGGCTGTACTTCCTCTACCTTATAACATTCTGAAAGTACTTTTAGGTCACGTGCCAGTGTAGCCGGATTACAGGATACGTAAATAACTTTTTCAGGCTTAACATCTATAATAGTATCCAACAGCTCTTGATGACAACCTTTTCTGGGGGGATCAACCACAATAATATCCGGCTTAATACCTGTTTTAACAAGTTTTTTTGCTTCTATTTCGGCTTTTCCCAGGATAAATTCTACATTTTTCATATCATTTAAAGAAGCATTCGCTCTTGCATTTTTTACTGCTTCTTCTAAAGATTCTATTCCATAAACCTGTTTGGCTATTTCACCAAGCAAAATGCTAATAGTACCCGTACCACTATATAAATCAAAAACTATGCCTGCATTATCATATTTTGCAAAATTAATAACACACTCATAAAGTTTTTCTGTCTGTAATGAATTCACTTGAAAAAAGGAGTTTGCTGATACTATAATTTTTTTTCCGTTAACCTTCTCCAAAAAATACCCTGTACCATATAAAACACGGTTCTTTCCCTTCCAAGGTACTTTAGAGTCTGGTACCACAGATTCTATAATAGACACAATCTTGGGGAAAAGGTTTTTAATTTCCTCAGCAAATTTGCTAACCTGAAGCCTATCATGAGAATCATCTGCAAATATAAGCCCCAGCAAAAATTCATTGTTAAAAGCAGACTCTCTTATCAAAACCTTTTTTAGTTTATCTAAAGCATAATCATTAATCAGTCTTTCTAATTCATTAGCCAAAGCTTTTAAATCAAGTGAAACCAGTAAGCAATTCTTTCCCGGCACAAATTTATTACTGTTGTCTTCAAAAAAACCTAACTTTATTGAAGAATCTTTATCTTCACGGTTTTCTCGTCCTATTTGAAATATAATTTTATTCCTATATTCCCAGGGAATATCCATCCCCATACACTGGTTAACCTCAACATAAGCAAAACCACCAATCCTTTTCAAAGCATTAGCAACAATTTTTGTTTTTTCAGCAAGCTGCTCCTTATATTCCAAGTGCAATAACTGACAACCGCCACACCTTGTGTAACTGGTACACGACGGCTCAATTCTATGAGGCGACGTTATAATAAGTTCTTTTAAAACTCCCTCCGCATAACTTTTTTTGTTTCTACCTAAGCTGACTCTTACCAACTCCCCGGTCAAAGCACCTTTCACAAAAACAGCTAACCCCTGATATCTTCCAACTCCTTTACCCTCATGGGTTATGCCCGTTATCTCCAATTCTATAAGAGAGTTTTCCATTAAATTCACCTCATAAAGCAACAAATTTAAAATCCGGCAAAATAATCAGCTGAATAATATAATAAGAAAATCATTGTACCATTCCAAAGCCCATGAGCCAACATACAAGGAAATAAGGAATTTGACTTTTCATAGATATAGGCCAATACTACTCCACTTAACAATAATGGTAAGAACCTAAGTGCATCAAAGTGTAACAATGAGAAAAACGCACCTGAGATGACCATTCCTGCTATCAGACCCCACTTTTTCTTAAATGCCGGATATACCATGCCTCTAAAATATATTTCCTCACCTATTGGTACCAAAATTGCACCAATAATTAATAAAATAATCAAATCACTATAACCCATTGCTCCTAAAACAATTTCTGCAAATGGCTGTAAAGAAGAATCCGTTGGAAAAATCAACTCCGTGATTAATCCTGTAATTACTACTAAGGCAAGTATAAAGATGCCTCCAAACACACCATATTTTAATACTTTGCTCAAACTTTCAGTTCTAATTCCAATTTCCTTCCATGTTACTCCTTTTATAATATTAAAGTACACCACAATTAAAATAATAGCTGCATTTTGAAATACAATACCAATAAGATGTTTTTGAGTTATTACTATGTTTCCTATCAATAAAGGCATAAGCCATTCGAAAATTCTAGTTAATATAACAACAAAAACCAGCACTAACAATACATCTAAAATACTCCATTTGATCTCATTTTCACTACTTTCACTATTTCCGTTACTCTCCTCATTATTTTCATTCGTACCCATATTTTCATTTGTATCCACCTTTCTGCACCTCTCTTATGTAAGGATCACTCTGTTATATAGTTACTTAACTTAAAAAATTGACGTTTTTTAATCGATATATAAGTATTTAGCTCATTAATAACCTGTATAATTACACAATTTTTGCGATTAATTGTATAATATTAAAATACTTACCATCTTCAGCTTCAAGTATCCCTCTATCTTTTACAGCATAAGGATTTGGGCTTTCCAACCACTCTTCCCACGCCTCTCTGCAACATAACATCTCTCGACAAGTTACAAGTTCTATACCTTCTGCCTGTTCCCAGAGCTTTTTCCACCAATCCAATGTTTGGAATGTATCAGCTGCGTCGGGGGTTTCTGTTCCTTCATCTGTAAAGTATTCCGCTAGTTCATCCGGAACACCATTTGTCATCTCAAATTTCCAGCCCGGAATCGCAACAGCAATATATCCACCCTTTTTCACATATGGAATTAGAGACGGTAACATTTCCGAAGTTCTGCCAAAATAATGATAAGCATCTACACTAAATAAAATATCGAAATATTCATAAGCAAATGGCAGTCCTTTTGTAGCATCTGTGTAAATAGGTATAGCTTTATTTTCAATTCCTACTTCTTGAAAACGCTGATAATTTTCTGTTGGTGAAATCCACAAGTCGGCAGCAAATACCTCAGCACCATATTTTTTTACTAAGAATAATGTAGATAAACCGCAGCCACAGCCCAGATCTAATATTCGCGAACCTTCTTTAATTTTTAGAAAAGAGGCCATTTCTTCAGAGATTCTCATTGCATTAGGCCCCATCATAGTATCTTTCAAAAACTTTAGATTACTTTGATTAGAGATAAATTTATTTGTAAATTCATACACATAGATTCTTCCTTTCCATTTTAGATCTTTGCACACATTTCAAAAATTCACTTAGGAAAGTTCTCCCATTGATTACGACACGCCCTATGACCTAATGAACAGTATTTATCATTTTTGCATACAAACGTATTCAACTAAAGTAGCAATTGTTGACTTATCTATAAAGTCAACTTTTTTGCCATAAGTTTCAAGTATAAATTGATCATCACTTGTACGTTCAGCCGGAGATTTTTTCTCAGCCAGTTTCTTAATCACAGCCACCATTCCTTTATGAATCATACTTAATTTTTCATAATCAATATTTCCACGCAAATGAAATATTTTTATTTTAGATAATTCTTCTGGTGTAAAGTTTTTTGATAAAACAGCTGAATAATCGCTAGTCTGAGGATCAAAAATTCCTACTGTAAATACAATAAGAGATTTATATGGGGTTTTTGTCACAAATTTTATATCATTAATCCCGTCTGCATACAAACCCCCACCATATATCACTATATCATAATCCATCAACTGTGAAGATTTAATGTTTGAAACTTCAAAGAGTGAAGCTTCAAGAGTTTCTGCAATCCATTCTGCATACTGTTTTGTTGCACCATATTTCGATTTATATATAACAGCAATTTTCTTCATATTCTTACCTCCATAAAATTTATTCACTAGCTCAATTTCTATGGAACCTATCAATCTATTATCAATTTTCTACTCTTAGCTACAATTATCGGTGATATAAGACACACAATAACAACAAGAAGCCAAAGATTCCCTGTAGTAACATCGAATGCTTTAAAAAATTCTATTATTGGCACGCCTTCAATAAAGAATATTATCAAATCAAATAGGTTTGTTAGTGTAAACCATAACAGTCCAATAAAAATATACTCTATGGATTTTCCCTTGCCAAGCTTTGGAAGTAAGAAATACGCCAATAAAACTATTACAATGCTTAGAATAATCCCGCTTAATGGTAGTGCAATATTCTCCCCCAATAATGGCTCTGTAATATAAATTCTCAAGCCACCGTTTAAAATTGCAAATGGAATCATTAAAATCCAAATTAAAATAGATTTTAAGATTAACACCTTATCTCCTCCTGTTATGTTTTTCAAACTACTAAATCATTTTTGACGCTGTTATTTTATCGCTATAGTAAATATTTGTCAAGTGATACCACTTTAGGATATTGTTGCTTTTCTCACTTTAGGATATTGTTGCTTTTTTGTGCAAAATTGTGTGTTTTATCAAACTCTTCTACGTTGACTACTGGGAAATTTATAGTTCAAATCGAAGTAATATAACTTAAGGGCTGTCTGTGACAGCCCCCTTATTTGACTATTTCGCCAAATACTCTTTTATTAAATTGTTAAGGAGTTGGGGATTGGCCTGACCTTTTGTTTCTTTCATGATCTGACCAACCAAAAATCCTAAGGCTTTTTCTTTTCCATTATGGTAATCTTCTACTGACCCGGGATTGTTTGCTACAACTTTTTCGATAACAGCCTGTAATTGCCCTTGATCACTAATCTGAACATAACCTTTTTCTTTAATAATCTCTTGAGGTTGTTTGCCTGTAGCAAACATTTCATCAAATACTGATTTAGCAATTTTATTGCTAATTTCACCCTTATCAACGCTTTCTAAAAGGGCTGCTAAATCCTTTGGCTTTACCTGACTCTGTAGAGGTGTGGTTTGAGCTGAATTTAACAATTTCATAAATTCAGCCATTATCCAGTTACTAAGTTTTTTAGCATCTTGATAGTCTTTTAAAGCTTCTTCAAAAAATCCTGCCAGTTCTTTATCTTTCGTAAGAACCTCTGCATCATACATTGGCAACCCTAGTTTTTCAATAAATCTTTGCTTTTTCTCCCTTGGTAGTTCAGGGATTTTGGCTTTTACAGCCTCTAACCAAGCATCATCAACTTTTATATATACATGATCGGGATCTGCAAAAATCCTGTAGTCAGGAGCTTCTTTGTTTCTAAGAGATAAGGTAATTTCCTTATTTTCATCCCATGTTCTTGTTTCTTGAATTACCTTTTCACCTTTTTGCAAAACTTTTATTTGCCTATTTATTTCGTACTCAAGTGACTTTTGTAATGATTTAAAAGAATTCAGGTTCTTTATTTCTGTTTTTGAGCCAAATTCACTACTACCCTTTGGTCTAACTGAAATATTGCCATCACATCTTAAGGAACCCTCTTCCATTTTACAGTCTGATACCCCTATATATTGCAAAACTGCTTTTAGGTTATCCAGATAAGCAACAGCTTCTTCAGGAGTTCTAATATCAGGGTCTGATACTATCTCAATTAAGGGAACCCCTGTCCTGTTTAAGTCCACCATAGAACCCTGGGCAACTGAAATGGTTTCTCCTTCGTGAACAAGCTTGCCTGCATCTTCTTCCATGTGTATCTGCCTAATGCCTATTTTCTTTGTTCCTTCTCCCACATCTATTTCAACATGACCTTTTAAACCTATGGGAGAATAAAACTGGCTAACTTGATAACCTTTGGGCATATCAGCATAGTAATAATTTTTTCGATCAAACCTACCGTATCTCGTTATATCACAATTAAGGCTAAGAGAAGCCAACATAGCATATTCTACTACTTGTTTATTTAATCTTGGAAGGGTGCCGGGCATACCTAGGCAAATAGGACAAACTTGACTATTTGCCTCAGACCCAAACTGTGTGCTACAGCCGCAAAAAATCTTACTCGCTGTCTTTAACTCCACATGTACTTCCAATCCTATAACAGCTTCATACATTGCTATCCCTCCTATAACAGATGTCAGAGGTCGGATTTGTTACCCGAAACTCTTTCTAATCTCCAATGTCTTTATATTTTTTTAAATTACTCACTATTTATAAGCCCACCTAAAATGATTGTCTTATTCAATACTTTGCTCACATACATAAGCAGCCCTTAAAATTGTCTTTTCGTCAAAGGCTTTACCTATTAACTGTAAACCAATTGGTGAACCTTCATTAAAACCACAGGGAATAGAAATAGCTGGTATCCCTGCCATATTTGCAGGCACTGTAAACAAGTCAGCCAAATACGTTGATAGCGAATTACATTCTTTTTCTCTTATGTTAAAAGATACAGGTGTTAATAAACAATCATACTGATCAAAGGCTTTATCAAAATCATTTTTTATAAGAGTCCTTACCTTTTGAGCTCGTATAAAATAATCTTCATAACGACCTGAACTTAAAGCATATGTCCCTAGCATAATTCGTTTTTTAACTTCCGAACCAAAACCCTCTTGACGTGTTTTTGTGTACATATTTAATAGATTTTCTGCATCAATATCTCTATAACCATAACGAACTCCATCAAATCTAGCCAAGTTTGAACTTGCCTCAGCAGCCGCTATTATATAATAAGCAGCAGGGGCATATTCCGTATGGGGTAAGCTACATTCCTCCACTATGGCACCCATACCCTCAAGCTGTGCCACCGCTTTTAATACAGCTTCTTTAATTTGAGGATTAAGCTCTGGAGGAAAATATTCCTTAGGAATACCTATCTTTAAACCCTTAATATCTTGATGCAAATATTTTCGATAATCATCAACGAGCATATCTGCCGAATTAGAGTCAAAAAAGTCTTGTCCGGATATTGCTTCCAGTACTATAGCTGCATCTTCGACAGTTTTTGTTATTGGTCCTATTTGGTCCAAGGAAGGTGCAAAAGTAACTAATCCATACCTGGATACCCTACCATAAGTAGGCTTAAGACCCACAGCTCCACAAAGTGCAGCCGACTGGCGAATGCTACCTCCTGCATCTGACCCAAGGGTGAAAAATACTTCTTCTGCTGCAATACTAGTAGCAGCACCTTCTTTAAAAAATCCTGAATTTTCTGTGGAAGAACTCATTGCAAATTCGTCCATATTAAGCTTGCCCAAAATAATTGCTTTTCGATGCTTCAGTTTTTCTATAACTGTAGCATTATATGGAGCTGTAAAATTTTCAAGGATTTTAGAGGCACAGGTGGTTTTTACACCATCTATACAAATGTTATCCTTTACAGCCATGGGAATTCCGGCTAATGGCAACAGCTCCGTACCCTTATGTAACTCTTCATCTATCTTTTTTGCATCTTGAAGAGCTTCTTCTGCTGTAATTGTAATAAAAGCTTTTATTTTACTATCAAGTTGTTCAATTCTTTGCAAAGCCGATTGAGTAACTTCTGTAACACTTACTTCTTTGTTCTTTATTTTATCCTGTATTCCTGTAATAGTATAATTATATAACTCCATACCCTGCCTCCTCTTTACACAATCTTAGGAACCCTGAAAAAAGAATCCTTGGCTTCCGGTGCATTAGCCAGGGCTTTTTCTACGGTAAGTGATGTAGCAACTTTATCTTCTCTAAAAACATTTGCTATGGGAAAGACATGGACCGCAGGTTCAACTTCAGAAACATCCAACTGTTTCAGCTTTTCAACCCATCCCAACATAGAACTTAACTGTTCTGTATAACTATTTACTTCATCTTCTGACAATTGAATTCGAGCCAATAATGCAATATGCTCAACTTCTTCTTTATCTATGGACATAATTTCACCCTCTCTATTAATCGAAAGTCGTAAATCGGAGATTAGAGGTCAGACTAAATGTCAATTTATGAGAGCAACTATTACCTGACCAATCCAATTTAACACTTGCCTCTACAGGCAAGTTAAGTCATTCTATCGCTTAATTATAGCAAAACAAATATTCCGGTGCAACTTAAAGAAAGGCTTGTCTCAAATGCTACATACCCTTCTTTCACTATCATTTCCATTATTCATAAGACTCAGATCTAGAGTCAAATTCTACAATTGTCCCGTTTTCAACTCTGACAATTCCATCAAAGGAAAAATGGCTGGTTTCAATGCCATGTTTACCTCCTACTAATACTTCAAAAGAAGAAATTCCCGGAAAACTGGCAATAGTTTTTAAAAGACGGGTCCCTCTATCCATGCTGCCTGTTGTGCCTTGATTGAAAAAAATCACTTCTGTTGAATGTAAATCTACATATAACTTATCTCCTTCAAACCATAAATCCCAAACTCTGATATCTACATGCTCATACATGAGTCTAATAAACTCTTCCCAAAGGTATTCACCGGATATTTCTTCCGATATATATAAGTATGCTTCGGGAAGCAGATTGAATTCAGGGTCAATTTCATTGCAATGATAATAAAAATTTATGATTACGCTTTCTGCAGTGCTAAGATTTCTGGGAATGCGAGGTTGAAAATAACGTGTACTTATATCAGTATCTACCAAGACCCAATCAAGCATGTCCAGGTAATCACTGTCTAGCAACTTCCAATTAATACTATAAGACTGTCCCACGCCTCTTTCCACTTCATAGGACAACAACAGTTCAAAAGTTCGCCCATAAATTCCATCTACAACATGTGCCAGCACATATTTGTCACTTACATTCATACCTTCCACCCCTAAAAAGCGAGGCTCTCTGCCGAAAATCTCCCCTAAAAGAAGCCTATCACTCGCTTGTATTAGCTCTTGCTTTACTTGAGCAGCAGTTAGACCGTGTTCAAACACATTGTGCATAGCTTGCAACAGATCGCTTAGAGTTGCAACTTCCACTTGCATTGAATTGATTATTCGGGTTTGTTCTTGTAGTAATTGACTAAGTTTATAATTATCCGATTGGGCTTCATTTAAAAACCACATCTGCAACTGTAAGAATGCAAACATTATAATAATTATTATCCATGCCAGTACTTGAACATTTCTGTTTTCAAACATAACCATTAAACCCTCCATTTTCACTTCTATTATTTACTACTTGTCTACTGTAGATGAAACTATTCTAGCACAAATTCATGGTCTTTTTCTATGTTCTCTATAATGTTTCAAAATAAAAAAAGAGGCAGCAAAAATGCCACCCCTAAAACAGTATAAACTAATCATCTTTCTATTTTACTATCTATTATACACCACCCAACTTATCTTTTAACTTTCTGACAATATTTTGAAAACGCTGATTTTCATTCAGGGCAATTAACGCAGGATTATTGGCTATCGCATCTATCATGCTTTGTTTTATTGAAGCTTCGTCTCTAGGCAACTCTGCTGTTCCAAAAGCAAGCTCTTCTGTGGAAACATCTACAAATTTAAAGAACTCATCTTTTTTTAATAATACCAGCGGGTAGGTAATACTGGTTACAACTGCTAAATATTCCTCAAGCATTTCGAGTGCTTTTTCAACCTTTTCATTTGCTAAGTAGCCCTGAATAGCAGCTAGGTAAAATGGTAAAATACCTGTTGGGTAAACTTCTTTCATGTTAAATAGTTTAATTAGCTCCTTTGTTCGTCTGCACATTTCTTCAAAATGCTCAACATCATCGGCACAAATAGCAAGATACGGGGGTATATAGCTAAAAAGTCCCATAATACCATCATAGATACTACCTTGTAACTCTGTTTTTGCTTCTTCCATTTTACCCATCATTATATAGGCTTGAGAAAGTAATACTTCATTAGAAGATGCTGTATATTTTTTTGCATCTTTAAGCAAGTCTACCACGATCTTGGGTTGGCCTAACAAAAGCTCACATAAAGCTTCCATATAAAGAGCAATTTGCTTAAATTCTGCATCATCACTTTGTTCTTTCACTCTAACAAAAAGTTCTTTTGCTTCTAAAACGATAGCAGTCTTTTGTTCATCATTTAGAGAAGCAACTGTGTAATAACCATAGTTTATATACAGTACACCTATTTGAAAAATTAATGGAAAACAAGAAAAATATTTTTTAGTAATATCACGACAACTGTCCATAACTTCATCGAAAGGTTTTACAGTAAATTCAACTGACAACTCTTTGTAAAGTTTGCGAATATCATCGTTTGTCATTTGTGGCTCGTAACCCATTAAATCATCAATACTAATATTAAAATATGCTGCCAGCTTGGGAAGCAAGACAATATCGGGATAACTTTGTCCTGTTTCCCACTTTGAAACAGATGCTTTTGATACTCCAATAAAGTCTGCAAGTTCGTCTTGTGTAAGCCCTTTTTCTTTCCTATTGTTTAAAATAGTACGTGCAATATTTATTTCATTCATAAGAATAACCTCCATTTTTCATATCTAACGTTATAATACCTGTTGCAACAAAGAATTATATTCTTATTATATGGGTTGGCAGCCAGATGCTCAATGGATTTATAGTTGACTTTGGTTTAAAAAATCAACCAACAAGAAACTTAAGCACTACTAATATTTTAAAGAAAAAATACTACCTCCTGGTAGTACTTTTGTTGTATTATATATTTTAAGTGGAAAAAACACACAGGTATCTAACCGGAGGTTTATAAGTTGACTATAAAAAGCACTAGTCAAGATAATCCAGATATATCTTATGAAAATAGAGGGTTTAAGGAAGGTTTCATTGCCTCATTACCTATTGCTATAGGCTTTATACCCATTGCCATTACCTTTGGGGTCATTGCCCAGACAGCAGGTTTAGATTTTTTTCAAACTATGGCAATGTCGGTATTTATATTTGCCGGAGCTAGTCAGCTTGTAGGTGTAAACCTTATTGCACTGGGAGTTCCTTTTGCTGAAATAGTCCTGACTACCTTTATGATAAACTTTAGGCATTTTCTGATGAGTTCTTCCTTGGCAACTAAACTTGCCCCTATAAAAAAAAGAACCCTGGCTATAATCGGCTTTGGCGTAACTGATGAAACCTTCGCCTTGGCATCTATGCAGCCCGGAAAACTTAGTGGCGGCTTTTTGCTGGGTCTAAATCTTACAGCTTATGCCGCCTGGGTATTTGGTACAGCACTTGGAGTACTTCTTGCTGCAGGAATGCCTCCTGCTCTTCAGGCCAGTATGGGTATCGCTCTTTATGCAATGTTTATAGGTCTTTTGATTCCCAATATGAAAAACTCTTTAAAAGTAGTTATAGTTGTTGCTGTTGCAGGGATAACTAATATAATTTTACTTAATCATTTTTCAGTAGGTTGGAGCCTGATCATTGCAACAATTACAGGAGCATTTATAGGAACCTTTTTCTTTAAAGGAGGTAGCAAATAATGAATCCTTTCTTACTGGACAATTTCTATCTGCTGGTTTTAGCAATGGCAGCAGTAACCTTTTTGCCAAGAGTATTTCCATTAATCTTTTTACACGGAATAAAACTTAGACCTAACGTACAGCAATTCCTGGGTAATATTCCTTTTGCAGCCCTTGGTGCTTTGATTATACCCGGAGCATTTTTTGCTGCAGATGGCAATTTCACCTACGGTCTGGTTGGTGTTTTTACTGCTGTAATCTTGGCATACTTAAACCTCAACCTATTACTCGTGGTGATTGGTTCTATATTATCGATTTTTCTTTTCCAAATGTGGTTCTAAAAGCTGTATAAATTCATCTTCGTTAATAACTCTCATGTCGGGAGCTTTTCCTTCTTCAATTAGCTGTACTGCTTTTTGAGCTTTGGAACCGGCATCTTCACCAACAATAACGTAATCAACAGCCTTACTTACAGAGCCTGCAACTATTCCTCCCACTTTCTCTATAAGTTCTGCTGCTTCATTTCTACTAAAACCCTCCAATTTACCTGTTAACACAAACTTTTTACCTGCCAACTCCGAACTGTTATTTGTATCACTAAACAAGTCTTCCGGATTTTGTGGTTCAATACCTTTATCTAAAAGATTTTGGATACTTTGATGAACTCTTTTATCCTGGAAAAAATTAATAATGCTATCTGCAACTATATCACCAACATCCTCTATATCTACTAATTCTTCATAGCTTGCATTCATAATTCCATCAAGTGATTTAAAGTTAGTAGCCAATGCC
>JGI20163J26743_11538148_pt1 | contig 14548 bp, 11 predicted proteins | sample TergutCu122P1_FD_26743 | JGI IMG/M metagenome (IMG submission 26743) | reverse complement strand
TCCTGCATATGCCGCAATTATCATATCGTCGTTTCTCCTTGATTGTAAAATGGCACCGCACCACTCTCTCCAACTAATAACAAATCATCACGTGTCTTGGACAATTCATGCAGGTGTGGGGTAAAACCGCTGATAGAGAAAAGCACAAACATCTCTTGGCGGTTTTCTTTTTTCCACGGTACAAAATCTTTTTTTCGCAGTAAGTCATAGAACACATCCGTATCCATTGGTTGATTACGGTATTTGCACTCAGCGAAAATAATATCTTCACCGGTGCTGTCAAAAGCTACGATGTCGATTTCTTCCTTACTGTTCCACCAACGACCTATAGTGTTAAATTGCAACTTTTCTGCAAACGCAAGCCGCCATAGTTCGCTGCGGCAAACGTATTCATATATATGGGCTACATGGTTGTCAACAAAATTTGCTTTAATTTTATTTAATACATAATCTGATTGTCCAAGCTCTAAGCGACTGCGCTCCGGGTAAATGAATCGGAACCAGAAGCGTAAAAAATTATCCTTAATTTGATACAGGCTTATTTTACTTTTTTCGGGGTTCGTTTCGGTAACGGGAACTTCGCGTTCAATTATATCCAAATCCATTAGGGTTTTCAGATATTTAGGCATACTGGTTTGTTTTATGCCTATGTCGGCACAAATTTTCCCCGGCTTATGGTTGCCGGCGGCGATACTTTTAATAATAGAAAAGTAGCTGCCGATTTCCTCAACTTCCCGGCGAAGTAAAAACTCCGGTTCTTCATATAGAAGGCCGTTGTTAGATAGCATCAGCCGGTCTATTTCGTCAAATAGCTTTTTGTCTTTATCGAATAGTTCAATATACCTTGGAACACCGCCTGTCACGGCGTAGCGTTCAACCAAATCTTGATAAGCCATCTTTTCATAAAATTTATCGTAATGCAAAAAGTCAATTTGCCTTAGTTTAATTTGACCTGTACGGCGGCCGTATAGCGGGCTAGAATAATTTAACGTGTATTTCTCCATCATATGAATTAAAGAGCCGCATAGAATAAGCATGACGTTTTCATGCTGAAACCATTCGTCCCATATCCACTGTAGATTTGATGGAAATGCTGAGTTTGCATTTGCTATAAAAGGCAATTCGTCGATAACAATTATTTTCTTTTCGTCACTTTTATAGTCTTTTATGAATCGGAAAATCTCGTGCCAATCATCGTGTATCATTTTGTTGATATAGCTTTGACAGGTGTAGTCGGCCACTGCTTTTGCAAAACGCTTCATGCAGGTTTTCGAGTCCTCTTCTTCTGCTAAGAAGTATAGCGCGTGTTTATCTTTTATAAATTCTCTGATGAGTGTAGTTTTACCAACTCTGCGGCGACCATATATTATCATTAGCGACGCGCCCGGTGTGGCGAATTGTTGGTTTAGTGAGTCGAGTTCGCGCTCACGGTTAATGAAACGTTTCATGAGTGTATCAGCCTCCATGCATTTATTATACCCTAAAGCATTATTCTGTCAAGCATAATTATTTGAAGTATAATGATGTGAAATGAAAAATAGTCTTTTATATATGCAGTCAGCTATTCTAAATCAGTATTGCGTGCTAATGAATGGGAAGCGCATATAGTTCCCTCAAACAAATGTGGCTAATTTAGCCATATTCCATTTTATAAATGTGGCCAATTTAGCCATGTTTAAGTTCGCAAATGTGGCTAATTTAGCCGCTAAAGTGTCCATTGATTCATGCTTTTTATCTGCTATAATTGTATTGTTGAAATTTGCGCATGTGAGGAAATAAAATTATTGGGAGCAAAAGGTTCATATATACGAGCTGTTGCCTCCACTTCAATATAGCTTGTGTGCGACATTCCATATTAGTTGTTTATGGATGGAATAGTTAATTCTGCTTATCTATTTTACCATATGCTACCGAACGCCCGGCACCAATTTTAACGATATATCCGCTTTTTACAAGCGCAGTCAAAGTACGCTCAATCGTTATTTTGCTTATGTCGGGGCATGATTCGATTATTTCCTTCTTCGTAATTTTGCCAATTTTACGGTCAATCACTGCTTTGACACGTTCGGGCTTGGATAGTCCCCGATGTTGTAAATGCGTTACCCTCTCTTCAAATTCATGATATGCTTTTTGCAAAACACCGAGATAGTAGCGGACGAAGGGGGCGTAATCACTTTTGTTTTCATGCCAATTTAGCGAGCTGTCAAATAATGTTTCATAATAAATGTCTTTGCTGTTTTCAATCAATTTTTCCAAGCTGATATATTTACCGACAATATATCCGGCGCGGTAAAGCAACAGCAATGTCAACAGGCGGCTCATACGCCCGTTGCCGTCATTAAACGGATGAATACAGAGAAAATCCAATATAAACATGGGGATAAGCAGAAGCGCATCATGCTCATTTTTTTCTATGCTCCCGATAAAAGCGTCACAAAGGCTTTCCATTGCGTTGGCAGTCAAATATGCCGGCGTAGGCTTGAAACGGAGTTTTTCATTGCCGTCAGCATCCGTTTCAGTGATAAAATTATCGTTGTTTTTATACGACCCACCTATTGCGCTTTGTGCAAATGAAAATAGCTGCTTGTGTAGTTGTAAAATGACATTAGGGCGTGGGTGGATATAGTCATAACTTTCGTGAATTGTGGCAAGTACGTCACGATACCCGACTATTTCTTGTTCTGAACGATTGCGAGGCGCAGATTTTTTTCGCACCAATTCTTCCAATCGCTTGTCAGTCGTATGGATACCTTCGATGCGGTTAGATGCACCTGTACTTTGAATTTTCGCTATATCCATTAGCATGTTAAGTGAATCTGCATGGGCTTCAATATATAGTTCCTGCTTTCCTTTATGCTCATGAATACTGGTTAGCATAGCCACAATATCCGGCGTTAGCAGGGTTTTTGGAATGTTCTTATAATCAAATATTTTCATTTTTATTCTCCTTCACGCTTTGATTATCTACATCATTATACCATGTAATGATGTAGATAACAAGAAAATGATAAAGATATATATATCTTTGTAAAAAAACAAACTCGTGAGTTTGCAACTTATGAGTTTGATAGCTGTATTCAATAATCTTCTTTATTTGAAGATGTTTTTACAAACCCGAAAAACATCGTATTTATGCCGCTTTCAGCATTGTGCGTGTCCAAAATAGTCACGATTTTGTCCAATTTTTCTTCAAAAGTGTCCAATTTTGAACCGAAAGTGTCCAAAATTTTTCGCAAAAACTGTGCTATACTGTATCTGTAAAAATTATTGCCACCATTCCAACACGGAGCGGTGGCTTTTATTTTAGCCATAACGGGGCGCATTCTTACAGGGTGCGCCCGTTAAAATTCAATGGCGAGCGACCCATTGCACCATTCCTCAACCTTTGCGATGGGCGTTGAAACGGAGATGATTAATGAGGAAAGAAACAGCAATTTATGCAAGTGTACAAACAAGCGGCGCATATGCATCTAACAGAGGTGATTCTGTGAGAGACAGGTGCGACAGAGTTCATTGCAAAAGCATTTTTAAAGACAGCACGAGCATTCGCATGTCATTAAGCGCACTTTGGGTGAAAGTCATCAATCAATTAGAGCAGGCCAAGTACATATCCGGTATTGAATCCGACAGTAGCGCGCGCTATAATGAAGATGTGCAGAGTCGCGATTACCACAATCAAAAGATTGAGGTGAGCGACCAATGAAAGCAGCAATTTATGCGGGTGTTATAATAGGAACAAAACGCAGAAAGGCTGAAATCACTGGGGTTTTGCCTAAATTGATCCCATAAAACTTTTGAATCAATCAATAAAACCAGTATAGCATAACGACCGGAGCCCAATATATTTCAGTCGTTATGCTGTACTGGTTTTATATTTTCCTTGAACAAGTAAGCCACAATGAAACAATGTATTCTAAAAACAAGGGTGACATACACTTAATCGAATCTGTCTAAGGTGAATTAAAGATAATATGGATAATGCACCGTTCATTTTTAACATATGGGGTTCGATTTTTTGAACCGCCTATATCAGTATCCACGACTACATATTAATTCGTGGATACTGATACAGGTAATAGCCATAGACAATAATCACAATATTATACTTGCATAATTCCTTTATACTACATGATACTCAAGTTTTTTAGGTATCAATTTCCAATATTCAATATAATGTCTGGAATTTGAGGCAATACGGGTAAGAGTTTCGCAAAATCATTATAGATTTTCGCTATTTCCTGAAGCCGTTTAGTTCCATCATGTAACTTCGTTATTTTTTTTGATATATCAGATTCCTTGTCACTTAGCTTATCTCGAAAATCATTTATTTTACCTATTAGTCCTTTTTTGTTCAGCTCATTAGAAATTTCGTCACCAGTAGACGAATTATCAATAATGTCTTGAACATTGTCCATAATTGCGATGACGTTTCCAACATACTCTGTACTTCCTTTACCCTCTTTTTCCAGTCTACGAGCAAGTGCTACCAATGCGTCTTGTAACTTTAATGTACAATCACGTATTTCAATAATGCTATGAGTTGAATAGTCGTAATTTGTTATGTTTTTTTGATTGTTATTATGAACATGAATGTCAATTTTATACAGATTAACTGTATAACCCAGTGGCACACGATTTTGATACTCGTCAATATATTCTTGTTTTTGTGATGCGAATGCTTTAATAATTTTTTCTGATAATTCAAAAGCATCCTCCAAAGACGAAATAGACTCAATATCTTGTTCTCTTCGTCTGTTGGGAGGGAAAACAGTATACATTAAATTGGGCTTTATCAATTTATAACTATCAAATATATTTTGAATTGTCTTACGTAAACTCACTATAAACTCAGTTTTATCATCTCCTTTAACTTGCACAATAATACTTCGACCATCATCAACAATTAGAGCAATTGCAGATGAGCTTTTTTGGGATTTGTTTTTTCTGTAATATAATACAGCTCCTTTGCGCCATAATAAAGTCTCATTAAATACTTCTGAATGCCGCTGAACTATGATTCTTGACACAATATTAGGTGGCATAGTTTTTTTAACTTCAAAACGCATGGTCAGTACACTGCTGTCATTTGTAAGAAATGGTGGCAGATTGTCTGGTTGGTCTAACGGTAATATTCCCGGTACAAAGATTTTACTACCCGTTTTAAAAAATGCTAATTCGTATAATCTCATTAACTCAAAGATAAACTTAACCTTTTCTTTCGGATATTTATATCGTTCATCATTTTGTAAGATTTTTGCACCATCAGAAATCGTTAGTGAGTGTTTTTGTTTGTTGTAACCTTCATTAATAATTTTATAAATCCCATTTGTTATCCAGTCGGGATTAAGCACAAGCGTGTTAATATCTCCCATTTGTTTTTCACTATACCAAAGACAAATACCAAGAGCGTGCAAATCTTTCAAAATGCCCGTTAGTTGTTCTTCATAGGCACCATTTGTAATTGCAATATCATTAAACATTTCGCGTGTAATGTGAGGTGTCTTTGTATTTTCAAAATACTTACGAAGTTCGTTTTTAATTTTATATGCTTCTAGTGAAATAATTTGATTATTCCACGCAGGTGTGGTACACACTATTTTTTTGACAACTTGACAAAAATCTTCCAAGTGAGATGTGTCTTCACTGCCTATATTTACACGATAAAAGCCCTTTATGGATGTATACTCTTTTAACAAGGTTTTTTCTTCTATATCGGACTTGTAACCATCTTTTTCATTAATTAAGAATAGTACGGGGGCATTTCCACCGTAAATTCTAGCCTGTTCTAGCCAATAGGTGGGGTCATTATCCCGCTCAATTCTCCCATTATACACGTAGATATATAAACATCTTGCAGACATGAAACATCGATGTGCAGAATGAGTTATTGAATGTCCAGCAAAGTCCCAAACATGAGCGTTCAAGTCATTTCCTTCTTCATCAGAAAAACGCCATAAAGAGGTTTCAACGCCATCAGTGCTCTCATCTATCCTTGGCAATTCAGCATTTATATTGAGCAGTTTACGCGCAAGGCTAGTCTTTCCAGCACCCTTTTCGCCTAAAATGATTATTCGTGCTTCATTTAGGCGTTCAATTTTACTTCCTAAACGCTCTAAATATTGACCAACAGAAGCTGCACCCTCTACTATTATCTCATCGGGAACGCGACGACGACGGTCAAGTTCATTTTCGTCAATTACAAATTTATTTTTAAATAAATTTGCGTACAAACGAGCCCAGTATCCGCATCCAACTGCCGTTAGGTCATGAAGAAACTTTTGCCAAACATTATTATATAGATGATATGTATCGTTTGAGAAATCATTAAAATTCATGTCTTCTATTTTACACACGTCGTCAAAAAGAATATTTGAAAAATATTCTTTATTCTTTTTTAAACCGCCTCTTACAGTATCAAAACACTCCCAAGCACTATTAACAGCATTAGCTATCATATGCAGATGATTTCTAGTATAGGGAATGTCAGAAATATACGCTATTGTACTAACAACATTGTATGCTGTTGCATTTGCTCTAATAATATCTGCAGCGGTGTCTACATCAATAGCATCAAAATAATGATTATAATGATGGGTTATGCATGAGTTTTCATCCCATGTAACAGAAGAGCTATCTATAGCGTTAAAAACCGCATACAAATAATTCTGCAGTTCACGCTTATCCCAATAATTAAATAATCCATTGCCAATACTTAATAAAGGCAAGATTCGCACTGCGCTTAACCATGTAAGTAAAATATTTTGCTCGTGAGAAAAACACTTTACCATTTCAGTGTTAATAGCACCATCCATGTTATACTTTTCATTACGACTCATCGCGAAACACCCCTTTTAGATCCATGTTAAGTATTGAACCATGGTTAAATTTTTTATAAATCCCTGTGTACATAAAAAGAATATCTTGTGGAAATTTAATATTGCGACAGAGCAAATTTAACCTTCGTCCAACTGCCGATTATAGCCAAACTGCACCGCTAACTGAACTACCGATTATTTAATCTTGACCTGAAATGTAATTATAGTAGCATTATAGCATACCAGGACAGACATATATACCCTCTTTCAATTTTCATCATTTGAGTATCGCATTATAGCCAATAATGAATCAATAGACCAATACTTATTTATTATACGACATGATTTCCGAAAATTCAATCTTACTACATTTTCACGAAAGTTAATCTGCTATGATTTTTTTGTTCCTAACTTACCGCTATCTTTATAATTAGGAACAAAAACACCAAAGCCCGAAAACGCGGGGTTTTGCCGCTCTAATCCCATTACTTAATATCATTGATTCGATAAATTGCTACCCATATACAAAAATGACCGAAGCGAAATATTCTAGCTCCGGTCATTTTTGTATGTGGGTAAGGATAAATTATTTCACTCCCCTAGTAATCTGTAATATATACTCCTCGCTCACAGGAACGATCTTAAACCATTTGCGCGGGGCCACAAATGACTTGTAAAGCCCGACGAACCAAGTTAACATCATACAAATGCAAATATATATTCGGCTCAAAAGGCAGTAGTGAATTGCTTATAATAGTTTCGGCGTTGATACACCTGCTTGAGTGCACAGACCATATCACCAACGATATAAATATTAAAGAGTATTGTTTTCGTATTGAATTACGCTAAATAATTGTAAATGTCAAGTAAAAAAACAGTCAGAAATTATAAATGAAAAATCAGCCATAAGAAGAACAAAAGGCTAAGAAAAAACCTTCTTGGCGTCCGTATAGCTGATTTTTCAATTAATAAATCCATTTTTAATGCAGCAAAACAAAAATCCAAAAGAAATGGAGGTTGAAAGGTTGAACGAACACGATAATAACAATATAATCGACCCCGATTACGAAGGCGATAAGTTTGACGATGAGCCCGATTACAGATTTACCCCCGCCAAACATCTGCCGGTCGGATGGGGCTGGCGCGAATGGGATGATGGCAGCGGCGGATTGGTATCGCCTGATGGCAAAACCGTCTTAGAATTTGATTACGCCACAAAAGAATACAAAGTTAATGGTACATGGTTTGATGAAAAGTATTTTTCCATGAAGGGCTGGCATTTCATGGACGGTGATTTTGACAAAAAAAATTGGGAGAAGCGCTTTAATGATAAATTCTTTGAGCCGGACAAACCAAGGGATGTTTATCGCGGCATACAGGGTTTGCCCGATGAATACGGTAAATTTAAGACAAAATCACTCCATGTGTCCAAAGACCAATTTTGGCAAATGATTGACGATGCAAGGGAAAAAGCCGGACGATGGCAGAATATGTACGAACCGTTGCGCGATGCTCTTTCGAAGCTCACTCCGCAGGATATCATGCATTGGCAGCAGATATTTGATGAATATCAGAGGCTTTCATATAAGAAAAAACTTTGGGCTGCCGCGGCGATAATGCTTGGCGGCTGTTCCGACGACAGTTTTGATTACTTCCGCGGTTGGCTGACCGCGCAGGGCAAAGAAACTTTTATGGCTGCGCTTGCCGACCCGGAATCATTGGCCGATTTAAAAGCAGTTAAGGCATTTGGACGCGAAACTTGTGCTTCGTTCTACACACCGCTCAAAGGGTATTACGAAGCAGCGCGTTTTGGGAGTATGCTGTCTGTCGGGGTGGATGCTTACGAACGCAAAACAAACAGTGACTTCTATCGGGACGTTGCTAAATACTCCCTGTCCGATCATGAGAAAGCGAACATCGCAAGCGATATTGTTTACGCGGATGATATCGATGTCGAATGGGGAGGTTATGCAACGTCATGGATTGAAGACAACGCCGTGTTGAAAAAAATGCTTCCGAAGCTCCACGCACTGTTCAATAGCGACATTGATCCCGGATATGACGGTGTAACCTTTTCGATTGTCGAGAAAGTTTGCGCCACCACTCCTGACGGACGCCACATGCTTATCATTCAGGCTTCTTGTGACGAAACTAAAAAGACCGTATGGGCTATTGGTGACGATCAGGTTTGCGCTGTTACCCACGAGGATTGCATCCGCAATGATATTCCGTATAACAGCGTGCTGATAAAGGAGTTTCCGTACAAAGACCATTCGCCGCAGAGTGTTGGGAAATGGAAACCTCTGATAGAGGCACTGGTTGAAATTACGGCGGAAAGTTACTTGAAACATGACGGATTATTTCACACATATCCTCAATGGCTCCCGGCAGAAGCTTATGAGCATCTTGGCAAAGAGTTATTTAACCACATGGCTGAAGGCTGCGACCACATCATACTGCGGGATAACAACAGTATGGATTTTGTGCTACCCCCTGACATAGCCGCTGCGCCTCAGCGTTCCGGCGATAAACCATCCGTACTGGTACAAATCGCCGAGGAGCGAAAAGCGCAACGAAACGCGCCACCCTCAGACTGCAAACCACCCACACCCGGCAAGAAAAAGTCAGACCCTGAGCTATAAAAATCAACACAAAAACAGTATTGGCAGCGCCTATTAGCAGGCCGGGCCGGGCAGATTTCTTTTAAGCCTTGACATACCTATATAGGTAATTTAAAGTTAAGCTATAAGCTGTAAAATATTGGTTGGAGGAAACATCATGAAAAATTTCCAAATATTAAATCAAGACACGCCGGTTTTGTCCTTTAAACATGAGCGGACTTTGCTTGGCGATATTTACAGCGATATAGTTGTACATGAGCCAAATCAATTGCCGGTCAGACTCAAAAATAAGTGTAGTGACGCGCACCTTGCAGATTGGATTAACAGACGCTCTGTGCCTGTTAACCGTCATCACATGAAAGCAATGCTCAGAGCGCTGAACCTTGAGAAACCCTTTGACATAATGAGATACTCCCATGCCCTAAGCCTTAATGATACCTTTTGGATGAAAGAAGAAAGCGAAAATATAACCTTTGCAGAAATTAATCTTTATGATAACCGCTTCGATGAAGCCTTGGGGTGGATTGCTTTTACCGGGTTGCCAAGGGATATTTCAGGAAATTTAAGTACACCGGAATTAACTACTGCCGGGATGCTGCCAAAGTTCTGGCAGCGCTTGGGTATTGAAGATATAGTTCTTGTTAAAGGCGGCACATCGGGATATTCCAATGCAGGCTTTGAGCCTTATCATGAGGCTGCGGCTCATATCATAGCAAACAAACTTGGCATATCCACGATTCCGTATCATTTAGAAGAACACAGCAGCAAGACAGCGTCTGTTTCAACGCTTTTTACAAGTAAAGAAATAGGCTTGATGACGGGAAGCGAATACCTTGATTACAAGCATCCGGAATTGCGGTACAAATCTCTGCCGCTTTTCTTGCGCGCAGCCAATGAAGACGGCATAAACCTAAAAGGCTTTTATGAAATGTGCTTTCTTGATTATATAATCGAAAACTTCGACCGGCATTTAAATAATTGGGGATTTTCTGTAGAAAATCATACCCAGCGGATACTTGGTATAGCCCCTATATGGGATAACGGAATGTCCCTTGATTTTGACAAGCCCTCAGACATAAGGCGGAAGTTTGATTTCGCAAGTTTCAACCTTAAGTATGATTTTATAAAAGATTGCCCCCATACGGGTGAGTTTCAAATGAAAGCAAATAAATTGCTTGCTGCCATAAAGTCCGGGGAGCTGCTTGAGGAAATATACAATGCTGTAAGAGATCATTATCCCGACAGATGGCTTATCCAAAAAACAGTTTTGTTTGTAAAGGAACGCTGTGAAGAATTCTTGAAACCTTTAGATTGGGGCAGATAATCTTATGGCATCCACATCAAAAAAACTCAGGGCCAATTATGACAAAAAAACATATAAGCAGTATATATAACCTTAGTCAGAAAAGACACTGTGTGAACCCGCGCAGTGTCACTTTCATTTTACAGAATTTCTTACTTGGGCTTGTTTTTAGCAAATCGGGAGATATGTTGTTATTTCGATTACTCCGACAAAAAGGCAATAAAATCTCATTACTTTAATTCGTCAAAGCGCTACAAACCACACGCCATTCCCGCCTAAACATTATATATAAATTAAACCGCAAATGACTTGTAAAGCCCGGCGAACCAAGTTAACATCATACAAATTCAAATATATATTCGGCTCAAAAAGCACGGCTCTTCATGGGCTGATAGGAGGGATGAAATGAAATTACTTAAACAACAAGCACTTAAATGGCTTTGTTCAGACATCAACAAATTAACACGAGAAGAATACGTCTTGTACGAATGGTCTAAGAACACACTATCACTTCTGTTAGATAGCTTAATAGTCTGTGATAGATTTGTAACTGAGAACCTTAGTGATTTAAGTGCCATTGCAAAACTGTTTGAGAAGTACCAAATAACTGAATTTATTTTGGATTTAAACTCTATAAATGGAATGACTTATAGAGAAAGAAAAAAGAAGGAGGAGAAAATAATACAAGCTTTTGAAACAGAAGGGTTTATACAAAAAGAAACTATGAATTTTCCTTTACACTATAGGGATGGTTTGTTTTATGAACGACCAATAAAAGGGGTAGTAATGATTAAACAGACCGGCTATTAAAGTCCAGCGGATAAAGGTATGCTTGAGCCATATGTCTTGAAAGGGACTACGGTCCTTAGGGGGAAAGCGGTGGCAATACCGCTGACCCACCCGACTAATTATAGAACTACTCACTGCTTATGAATGTCAGTTAGCTCTTTTTTGTACGGGCTAATCGTCATTACTATGAGATAGAGGATGATAAAAAAATGAACGACACTAATAATTATATATCTTGTAATATTGTAGAAAAATTCGGGGACGATGATTTCTCGCTTTGGACGGTGGATATAAAGGAAGCCAATTATAAAGATGCAATGACAGATTTTGTGCGAGTATCGGGTGATCCGGCAACCATCCTAAATAATTTGCCAACAGAGAAATCAAACACCGCAAATGTCTTGCATTTTATGTTTATCAATTCAAGCCGGTCTGAAATTATCTCCATTGAGGTTGCGGATGCTTTTATCGCATATTATCACAATCAGGGATGTTCGGTGCGCGGTTCCTTAAAAGATATAATGGATGAAATCAAAATCTCCGGCCGCTTAATCGTAGAAAAGGAATCCGTAATACAAACTATCCGCGATTCCAAACAAAACCCATCCCCGCGTAAAAACTCTAAGGTTCGGAGCAAATCCGAGCCTGATTTATAAAGGCCGTATTTATATACCATCTTTGAACAGCCTTACAAGGGAAGCGCAAATGAATTGTGAATAATCAAATACACCTATTTGCCGGCCTTACGCTCGGCAGTTCATTTGACGGCATAGGCCGCCTTTCCCTATGCCGCATCTTTTTTGGGGATAAAACCTATATGGGCAAGGGGATGGGTTTACAAATCAATATAAACGAGCCGTGATGCTGACAAAAAAAGCTTTTTGCTTTGATAACCTTGTTTTTGCGGTGTTTTCATGTTAAAATCGCCTTATAAAGCTACTGCCATATTAAGGGAGGTGCCGCCGGAATGGAGGAAAACAAGCCACACCGCTTTATAACCGGAGATGACTTATCTAACCTTATAATATCACAAACCAACGACGGGAAGTTTCTTCGCCGTGATTTTGTAGAGCCCCTTATTCAGTTTTGTGCGGACGGAGATTATACAGCACGGCTTGGGATTGTTTACGGGCTGCGTTCAACAGGTAAAACCGTAGGGATGCTTCAAGCGGCTGAGGAATTAACACAGCAGGGTCACAAAACCGCATACGCGAGGTTTAATTACAAAGAGACCGGAATGCGGGATGTGAATGCTGAAATTACAGCTTTGTTCAAAGCCGGTTACACCCATTTCTTTGTTGATGAAGCAACATATCTTGGCGGTTTCTTAAATGCCGCCGCTGAATGGGCGGATACTTTTGTACCCCTTCATCGCATCAAAATCATCATATCGGGAACAGACAGCTTTTTATTGTGGCTTGCGAAAGGAACATCACTGTTTCACAGATACGCTGAATTTTCAACAAATTGGGTCAGCTATGAAGAGTTTGTACGGGTACAAGCTAAAACATATGCTGATTATAAAACCGGCGGCGGAATATTTACAAATGAATCAATGCCGGATTTTATCAGAAGCGCTTTGGTGGAGAATTTGATTCAGAGTCTTGAACATTATTTTGATGATGCGAACAGAACAAATGAATATACAAGCAGGCTGATGGGAATTGACGCTGCCGTGGTATATAAGGCGGTTGTCAGTATACTCAAATGCGCTGTTGAAACCGATGTAATCAGGCATTTTGTACAAAACGCCGGCAATAAAAATATCATGGATTTAGGAAGCGCGGTTAGTGAATGGTCAGCAAATGAAAAGCGTGATATTAAGGATCGTGTTGCCGAGGCCCTTGATATTTATTCCGGCTTCAGCGGTATAGAAAATCCCCAAGGAGTAATTGAGGCGCTTGTCAGTTTTTTGGTAAAAACCGGCTGCTTGGCTGAATCATCCACCGGAGTTTCCGATAACGGCAAAGCCCGGATATCCTATTCATTTAATCATAACGCATTGATGAACTATGCAATTGAAGAAACAGTTCAGGGTATATTGAGTCTCAAAGATGTCAATCATCCCGATTTTGCAGCCGGAATCAGGCAGGCGGCTGAAGGCGCTGTAACCGAAGCCATTGTGCTTGCTCATATATTACGATCCGCAAACAAAGAGAAGAAAGTTTTTAAGTACCGGGATTTGGAAAACCGTGAAATTGATGTGGTTATTATCAACCGCAAAGCAAAAACCTTGTACCTTATTGAGATTAAAAGTAAATCGAAAATTGATAATCAAAGGGTGTTTATCCACGAGGCAAAGCATTTGTTTGACGCCGGGGTTTTGGATAATATCGGGGTTGATGACAGTTTTACAGTAACGCGGGTGCTTGCGTTCGGGGGCAGCAACGGGTATGTAATACATCGTGACGGTGTATTGCTTTTGGCGAATATAGAGGATTTATTGACTCATTATAAAGATTTGGAAAGCTTCCTTGGCAGATTGGCAGTTCATTCGCAAGAAAAGTATGCAGAAAAATATCCCAAGACAATTGCTGATGAACTGCGTGAGGGGATGGCTGATATAAAGCGTAATTATACTCCGGTTCAAAAAGCGGCTCACAAGCATGAGCCGGATATTGGCGAATAACGAAATTTTATACTTAGTTGTGCCGGTGTGATAACCCGGCATACTACACATATAAAGCGGTAAAACAAGCCAAAAGATTGACATTCAATCGCATCCGAAAGACTTGTAATACCCCTCCGGCCCAAGTTAATATATGAACGGGTTTATAAGTAAATCTCTTATAAATTCAACAATTTTAACGAGGTAAGGAGGATTTTTCATATGCATTTCAAATCTAATCAAAAAATGGTACAGCACTATTTCCTTGAATTGCTTGCCGACGGGCAGGATCATTCCGCTGCAGAAATATATCAATATATCCATAGCAAAAACGGCGCATTAGGCATTGACGGCAAGCGGCTGACCGATGGAAATATCAGGAGCGCTGTTTGGTATAACATCCGGCACGGTA
>JGI20163J26743_11538151_pt1 | contig 14588 bp, 12 predicted proteins | sample TergutCu122P1_FD_26743 | JGI IMG/M metagenome (IMG submission 26743) | reverse complement strand
CGAAGGAATTAAACTTGGACGCTATGGAATTCGACTTGATAGTGGCGATTTAGCATATTTATCAAAGCAAGCCCGCAAAATGTTGGATGAGGCTGGTCTTAATGATGCCATTATTTCTGCCTCAAATGACTTGGATGAAGCCTTGATTCACGATTTAAAAAACCAGGGGGCTACAGTTGATACCTGGGGAGTAGGCACTAGTATGATTACTTCTAAAAATTGTCCTGCTTTTGGAGGTGTTTACAAATTAGCCGCCATTCAAAATAAGGATGGTGCCTTTGTACCTAGGGTCAAGCTATCAAATAACATTGATAAGATTTCAAATCCAGGTAATAAAACTGTTTATCGTGTTTATGAAAAGGCAACAGGAAAAATTAAGGCGGATTTAATATGTTTTTATGATGAGGTTTATGATACTTCCGAAGATTTATTCCTATTTGATCCCAACGCCACTTGGAAAAAAACTCTTTTAAAGGGTGGAACCTATGAAATGAGGGAGTTGCTAGTTCCAATCTTTATAGGTGGAGAGTGTATCTATGAATCTCCATCCGTTACTGAAATTGCTGCATATTGTAAAAAAGAAAAAGAGACTTTATGGGAAGAAACCAAACGACTATTTAACCCCCACCAAGTATATGTCGATTTATCTCAATCATTATATGACACAAAGAGAGAGTTATTGGAGGAATTTAGTATATGAAAATAATTGTACTGGCAGGAGGTCTTTGTACCGAGCGGGATGTTTCATTAGCTTCTGGAGGCATGATATGTAGGGCTCTTTTAAGCAAAGGTCATGATGCATTTTTATTAGATGCTTATCTAGGTTTACCTGAGGCACCTAGCAATCTTAATGAGGTGTTTACACTTCCAGGTAATGGACTAGAGATTGCCACTAAAATAACTGGGATTGAGCCTGACCTTAAGGCAGTAAAAAAAATGCGTACAGAGAACCTAGAGTGCTTTTTTGGGCCTAATGTTGTTGATTTATGCCAGCTTGCTGACATTGTTTTTATTGCTTTACATGGTGGCGAAGGTGAAGATGGCAGAGTACAAGCCACTTTTGACTTACTAGGAATACGATATACTGGTTCTAATCATGTAGGTTGTACGGTATCTATGGATAAAGGATTAACCAAGGAGATATTTACAGCAATGGGAATTAGCACTCCTAAGGGTATTATATTAGCAGAAAAAGACAAGCAACTGCCTATTATGAAAGGAACCTATTTAGATACCAGTAGCTGCTCTCCAGTTCAAGGAGTTTCCCCAATGGATTCTCCAGTAGTTACCCTTAATTTACCATTGGTAATTAAACCTTGTAATGGTGGCTCTAGTATTGGAGTTTATATTGCTAGAACATCTGATGAATATTATGTTGCTCTTGACAAGGCCTTTAGCTACGAAGGCGAAGTTGTTATTGAGGAGTATATAGAAGGCCGTGAGTTTTCTTGTGGCATACTATCAGGAGAAGCCTTGCCCCCTATTGAGATTATTCCTAATGTTGGATTCTTTGATTATGTAAATAAATACCAAGAGGGAGCCACGGCTGAAATCTGTCCTGCTGCCTTGGACTATAATAAGAATGAAGAAATAAAAGAACTTGCATTAAAATCCTTTCAAACTCTTAAGCTTCAGGTTTATGGAAGGATAGATTTTATGCTAAGTAATAATGGCACCTTATATTGCCTTGAGGTAAATAGCTTGCCAGGAATGACCCCAACAAGCTTATTGCCTAAAGAAGCTTTATCCATAGGTATGAGCTATGAGAATCTATGTGAAACTATAGTTGAAACATCTATCGCTGAAAAATATGGAGATATATCATGAAAAATATGACCTTGAAAGAAATTACCTTAGCCTGTAACGGAACCTATTACGGTGACGATACAAGTTATCACAAAAATGTTGCCTCTGTAGTTATCGACAGCAGAAAGGTAGAAAAAGATAGTCTTTTCGTTGCTATTCGTGGCAAGAGAGTTGATGGACACACCTTTATCCCTGAAACTATTAATGCAGGTGCTCTTTGCGCCGTGTCCGAAGAATTAATTGATAATGCTAATTTTCCTTATATTAAAGTTGCCTCTACTGAACAAGCATTAAAAGATATTGCCGAGCATTACCGCCAGGGCTTTGACTTAAAAGTTGTAGGTATTACAGGTAGTGTTGGTAAGACCAGTACTAAGGAAATGATGGCTTCTGTCTTAAGCCAAAAATACTCAGTCCACAAAACTCCAAAAAATTATAATAGCGAAATTGGACTTTCTCTAACCGCTTTCTTAATTGAAGAGCACCACCAAGTTGCTGTATTGGAAATGGGAATTAATGATTTTGGCGAAATGGAACATTTGTCAAAAATTGCTAAACCTGATTTTTGTGTCATGACTAACATTGGAACTGCTCATATTGAATTTTTGAAAACCAGAGATGGTATATTAAAAGCAAAGTCAGAAATATTTAGATTTATGAATCCTAAAGGCAAAATATTCTTAAATGGTAATGACGACAAGTTAATTTCTCTAGTGCCATTTAATGGCATCTCTCCTACATATTATGGGATGGATTCTAAGTTTCCATTTTATGCTACAGACATTAATCCTCTGGGCCTAAAAGGCACTACTGCTACTTATCATACCCCCAAATCTTCTTTTACAGCTCACGTAAATGTGCCTGGTGCATTTATGGTTTATAATGCTTTGGCCTCCATTGCAGTGGCCTACTCTTTGGATATGACTGATGAAGATATTATTAAAGGCCTAGAAGCATTAAAGCCTATTGCTGGACGAAGCAATATTATCGAAAGTGATAAGTATACCATAATTGATGATTGCTATAACGCTGGCCCTGTAACTGTTAAAGGAGCTTTGGAACTGCTATCCCAAGCTGACACACGTAAAGTAGCTATCTTAGGAGACATGTTTGAACTAGGGCCTGAGACATGGGAGATTCATTTTGGCTTAGGAGCCTATGCTGCTGAAAGTAATATTGATGTTCTAATATGTATCGGTGAATTATCAAAGCAAACATATAAGGGAGCTAAAGAGCATGGTTTTACCAAGGCTTATTATTTTGAAACTAAAGAAGACCTGTTCAAAGAAATGGACACTTTACTAGAGCTAAAGGATACCATACTAGTTAAGGCCTCTAATGGTATGGGATTTGCCAAAATAGTGGAGGTGCTTAAAGATATCTGATATAATGGATAAGAAACCACTCAAACAGTAAGAACAAAAATGGAAACAGTACTACAAAAAAGTGGAGGTGACATCGTTGAAAAAAAGAAAGAGACAACAATTGGATTTAAGCAAACAAGTAAAAATTGCTGATGGTGTGTTTTGGGTTGGCTCATCACAAAAAACTGCAACTCTCAATAGTAACCCCTACTTAATTGTAGATGGTGATGAGGCAGTTCTTATTGACGGGGGTAGCCGCTTCGACTTTAGCACAGTGGTCTTAAAAATCATGAGAACCGGTCTTGAGCTCAAACAAATCAGTAGATTAATCTATCAAAATTACGGCCCCGACTCATGTGGCAGTCTACCTTACTTGGAAGCTCTAATTGACAGCCCAGATTTACAAATTATCTCCCACGAGGAAAACAATACCTTTATTGATTTTATCTCTCCTGGCATTCCAAAAGAATGCATAGAAGCAATTGACCTCCAGTACAAATTTAAAAGCGGGCGTCGCTTATATTTCTATCACGTTCCTTACGCTCATACTGCAGGAAGCTTTTTAACCTATGATACCAAAACAAAGATATTATTTACAGGTGATCTATATAGTAGCTTAGATGGCAGCATGATTCTTTATACAGATCTTCAAAAAGATTGTAACACATGTGAACCTACTACTGTTTGTCCCAGAAGCAATATGCCCTGTGAGTTAATTAGTATTGCTGATTTTCACATAAAGATGATGACATCTGCAAATGCACTAGGATACGCCCTTAACCAAATTAGCAAACTAGATATTTCAATGATTGCCCCAAGACATGGAAATATCCTACACACAAAGCTAGCCATAGAGCTAGCAACGAATCAGCTTAAGACCATTAAGAGTATTGGAATTGACCGCTATACCTAAGTGTGTTCAAGTACGCCTAGATACAGCCCCATTGGATGGCAGAGAGGAGGTCTCCTATGAATAGAATCGAAACCATACGACTTAACATAGAAAATGCCCACAAAAAAAAGTTTACTGATTCACAAATTCTGTCTTTATGTGAACATTTTACAAGCCAATATGATGAAGAACACTTAGACTCTTTTACATCTACTTTAATGTCAAATTATTCCAGGCTCTCATATGCATTTGAACGTGGGCTTCCAGAGACAGGTATCTCTTTTGTTAATGATGATACCTTTGTATCTTCAACTGAAGATGATAGCCCTATTTCCCACCTTACCACTCTCACTGAGCTGGCAAGTGCTGCCGAAATCCGTAGCAGTTACACTTCAGGTCATGTAAAACGAATAGCAGCATACTGCCGCCTTACAGCCGAAAAGTTAATTGCTCATGACACACAAAAAGTGCTTGGAGACGACTTCCCTAGTGTTATGGCTACAGCTAGTACCTTTCATGATATAGGTAAAATGGGAATTTCAAAAAGCATTTTATCAAAAACGGATAAATTAAGCTTCGGGGAAATAGAGATTGCAAAAACCCATGTGGTTTTGGGTTATAACATCTTAGCAAGTGCTTTGGAAATTAACCCAGAATGTAAAATTCTTAAAATGGGTTGTGATATAGCTTTATACCACCACGAAAAATGGGATGGTAGCGGGCACATATCAGGATTGAAAGAATATAAGATTCCCGTTTCAGCAAGAATTGTGGCATTAGCAGATGCATATGATGCCCTGCGCTCCAAGCGCCCTTACAAAGAATCTTATCCTCACGACATAGCCACAGAGGCAATTATTGCAGGCAAAGGTACTTATTTTGACCCAACTTTGGTGGAGATTTTTGAAGAGCATAACGTGGAGTACAAAACTATTTTTGATAATACTCCTTAGATGCAAATATTTATCTCGAAATAAGTACAAAATAATGGTATAATAATTTAGACTTCCTGTGAAAGTGATTATTATTAATACATTTTCTTAGTTGAAACAGATAGGAATAAAGGTTATAATGCTTACTGGAGACAAATTTTACTCGAAGCAAAGGGATGATATAGTATGATAGGAGTATATAATTACACAGTGGCATTAACCTACACAGGATTTTTGGTTGCCGTTGTTGGAATTTATTTTGCAATAAATAATAGTTCGGATGCTGCTATTATATGCCTTATGATATGTGGATTTTGCGATATGTTTGACGGCAAGGTGGCTAAAACCAAAAAAGATCGTACCGAAGAAGAAAAGCAGTTTGGTGTCCAAATAGATTCCTTGTGTGATTTAGTGTGCTTTGGAGTATTACCAGCATTTATTGGATATTCCGTAGGACTGACTGAAGTATACTTTTTCCCAATACTCCTTTTCTTCCCCTTGGCAGCTCTCATCCGTTTAGCATATTTTAATGTAACCGAGTCAGAAAGAGTTAAAAATGATGATGGTGAACTGTTATATTGTACTGGATTGCCAGTTACAACAGTAGCTCTTTTTCTGCCTATTGTATATTTAACAAGACCATTTTTGAATTCCTACTTCATATTTTTATTTGCATTATCTTTATTAATAATATCGGTTTTGTTCATAACACCCATCAAACTAAAAAGATTCAAAATGAAACAATATCTTATATCCATTGTAATAGGGTTAGCAATTATTGTACTTATGGGGGTATTTAGGTGAAAGGCGAATCTAAATCACTAGACTTTTTATATAATAATCCATTGGGGCTTATAATTCTTAAAGTAATTTATAATCCCTGGTTTTCTGTGCTTATGGGTTCGTTACTTAACACAAGAATCTCAGCTCTAAAAATAGATGGTTTCGTAAAGAAACATAACATTGATATGCCAAGATTCAAAAAAGTCAGATACAAATCCTTTAACGAGTTTTTCATAAGAGAACTTAAGGATAACACTGTTGTTCAAGATGATGAGGTTTTTATTAGCCCTTGTGATGGCAACTTATTAGTACATGAAATAGATGATAATTCCGAATTCGAGATAAAGAATTTTACATATAACGTAAACACCTTATTAGGAGTTGATAACGACAAGTACCACGGCGGATTGTGTCTAATCTTTCGACTAGAAGCAACAGACTATCACCGCTATTGCTACATTGATAATGGTGTGAAAGGGGACAATATTTTTATAAGGGGCAAGTTACATACCGTCCAGGATATTGCTTTTGATAAATTTGAAGTTCATCACACTAATTCCAGAGAATGGACTGAAATGAAAACAGATAACTTTGGAACCATTATTCAAGTGGAAGTAGGAGCTTTGGTAGTTGGCAAAATAGACAACTATCATGAAGAATATTCCTTTAAACGAGGTGAAGAAAAAGGACGTTTTGAGTTTGGTGGTTCCACAATCATAATGCTAATAGAAAAAGATAAGATACAGATAAATGATGAAATACTAGCTGCAAGTAAAAACGATACTGAAACTCATGTATTCTTTGGAACAAAAATAGGTGTAAAGCTATAGGGCTCTACACCTTTTTCATTTAGGCTATTAAAATGGAGGCTGGCTTTCATTGAAGTTTTTTAGTACTTCATCTCTATCATCCCTTCTAACCTTAATCCAACTTTCACAGTTTGGACAACGTATTACGGTTTTAACCCATACGGGAAAGATAGGAAGGAAAAACAAAGTGAACCATGTCCATACCTTAACCAGCTCCCAACGACTCTCAAGTCCACATACTTCACAATAGGATATATCATCTGCAACGCTCTTTTTCATATTAAAGTCTCTGGTTCCAAATATAATCATACTTCTTCTCCTGTAATTTTATTTTGCGCCTTTTCAATTTTCTCTCTCAGGCTTTGGATATTTTTTTTACGTATTCCATAAGCATGTATCTCTTCCAAAAGTCCTTCTTGATTTACTGCCTTTATGAGGCTTTGCTTTCCTACTGGAGCTCCCATAAAGGTGCTGCGGACCTTTTCTTCAAAAATAAATGCAGTGGTTAAAATATCATATTTTCTACGAATCTTTTTACCTTGGTCTATTGATAGTATATTTCCTTTTAAGGAAATCTCAGTCATTTTCCAAAAAGTTAAATATATGGCAGATCCTATTAGGGAAAATATCAATACAAAGCCATAAGCACCTCCCCACCCCCATATTAAGTGGTAAAAGAATCCCTCTGACCCTATTAAAAACATTAGATACTCTATAGGTCTAAATATCATCCTTAGCAGATGCTCAATATGTAGGCGTAAAGAGAAGCTTACCAAACCAATAATGTTGATTGCTACAATATAAAGGAAGAAGATTCCAAATGCTCTTTTGATAACATTGAGCAGGTGCAATCCCATTGCTGTTTTATAAGTAACTTCAGGAGTTTCAGGCAGGTTGGCCATATGCTGTGTCAACTCCCCATAATTTTCGTCATCCCGCTCTTTCGCATCATCATACTTCATAAAATCTCTCACTCCTAATCTACAATGTTGTTGTTTTTTCACACATATTTTACTTGCAATTTTGACGCCAGCTCCGTCACAATTTGAAAATCATCGAATTTTTCAGCAAAAAGTATCATTCGGCGTAAGTTGGTCGTAAATTTTTCTTGTCACTCTGAAACCCATGCGAACACTGTGCTTTATTGTTTTTCACTCTTCAGTGTCGGGAACAGCAACACGTCTCTTATAGCTGCTGAATCTGTAAATAACATAATCATTCTATCTATACCAAACCCAATGCCTCCTGTTGGTGGCATCCCGACTTCAAGAGCGTTTAGGAAGTCTTCATCGGTGGTGTTGGCCTCTTCATCTCCTTGAGCCAGTAAAGCCTCTTGAGCCTTAAAGCGTTCTGCTTGATCTATAGGATCATTTAACTCTGTAAAGGCGTTTGCCATTTCCCAACCATTCATAAAGAACTCAAACCGTTCTGTAAAATCAGGCTTGCCAGGAATCTTCTTGGCTAAAGGCGATATCTCAATAGGATGCTCTGTTACAAAGGTTGGCTGAATTAGCTTAGGCTCTGCATATTCGTCAAAAAATGAAAACAGAATATCTCCTTTACCATGTCTCTTTTCAACCTTTATATTATGCTCCTTTGCTAAAGTCCTAGCTTCTTCTAATGTCTCAACATTTCCAAAGTCCACACCTGCATATTTTTTCACAGCTTCAATCATTGTAATTCGCTCAAAGGGTTTTTCCAAGTCCATCTCTACACCTTTATAGGTAATGGTGGTGGTTCCTAGCACTTCCATAGCAACATGGCGAAACATGTTTTCAGTTAAGTCCATCATACCGTGATAGTCGGTATATGCTTGATAAAGCTCCAGTAAGGTATATTCAGGGTTGTGCTTAATGCTTAATCCTTCATTCCTAAAAACTTTACTCATTTCATATACTCTTTCTAGGCCACCTACTACTAAACGTTTTAAATATAATTCCAACGAAATCCGCAATTTAAAGTCTTGATCTAAAGCATTAGAATGTGTCGTGAATGGCCTTGCTGCTGCCCCACCAGCATTACTAACTAACACAGGAGTCTCAACTTCAAGAAACCCTTCTCCATCTAGATAACGGCGAATTGATGAAAGAATCTTAGAACGTTTAATAAAAGTTTCTTTAACATCTTTATTCATAATTAAGTCTACATATCTTTGGCGATAACGAATATCTGTATTAGTTAGGCCATGGAACTTTTCAGGTAGTATCTGTAAACTCTTAGTCAGCAAAGTAACAGAAGAAGCTTTAACAGAGATTTCTCCCATTTTAGTTTTAAACACCTGGCCTACTATCCCTACAATATCTCCCACATCTAATTTCTTAAATTCTGCGTAAGATTCTTCCCCAATGCTATCTCTAGCAACATAGGATTGAATGTTGCCTTCTTGGTCTTGGACATTGCAAAAAGAGGCTTTTCCCATAACTCTCTTTTGCATAATGCGGCCAGCAATGGAAACTTCCTCTCCTTCTAATTCATCAAATCTATCTTTAATGTCTTGACTATGGTGAGTTTGATTGTATTTTGTTATTAGAAAAGGATTTTTATTATTATCTTGTAGCTCAGCTAATTTTTCTCTACGAACCTTTCTAAGCTTATTTATATCCTGTTCTTCAACTTGATCCTGCATTGGGTTTTGCTGCTCACTCATTTTCATCTCCTTCATATGCAAACTTCTACATTACTACTTCTTTTCAGTTCTATTCAACAAGTTGACAGCCATCTATGGGATTGGACATTAGTAGTTATACAGCCCGCCCAATCTCCAAAACCTTATATTGAATTGTGCCTGCTTGGGTATCAACGTCAACTAGTTCCCCTACTTTTTTGCCAAGTAATGCCTCTCCTACAGGCGATTCATTAGATATTTTACCATCTAGGCTATTGGCTTCTGTAGAGCCTACTATTTTAAAATCTTTTTCCTCATCAAAAGTTATGTCGAAGACCTTGACCTTGCACCCAACGTTAATTTTATCAAAGTCAACTTCATCTTCCACAATAACTTCTGCGTTTTTCAAAATATGTTCTAGTTCCTCAATGCGAGCCTCGATATCCCGCTGCTCGTCTTTGGCTGCATCATACTCAGCATTTTCCGATAAATCCCCTTGTTCTCTAGCTTCCTTTATCTTCGATGCAACTTCTTTTCGTTTTACAACTTTATAGTACTCTAATTCCTTTTCGCGCTCTTTAAGTCCTTCGTAAGTTAGTAATTTTTTCTTAGGTTCTGTCATATCTTTATGCTACCTCTCTTCCTAATGTTAACAGCCTCCAAATAGGCTTAATATAGAATAGCCATCACGTGTTTCATTGCATCAAGCACAAAATGCAACTTCTAGCATCGTGACAGCATTTACAATTATTTTATTTTCAAGTACGCCTTGATGTACTTGGGCAAGAATTGAATCAGCCACGCTGATACTTTCAATTACAATTCTTTGTTATAAGTATTAACACAGGGATAATGCATAGTCAAAACCAGCTTTAGCCCTCTCACAACCTCATCATTATAACGAATGAAAAAAGCTATGTCAAGGCTTTGATAACTTTTCTAACTTTTCGCAAACAGGATGAGAAAAAACCAAAGGCTCCACCCTCTGGTTTTTCATAACTTAATGCTAACTTATGTGATTAATCCAACATACATTCAAGTACGCCTTGGCGTACGTGGGCGAGATTTGCGGAAGCCACGCTGATGCTGTAAGCACAATTCTCTGTTATATACTTCGTATTGTTTTGCTTTCCGCAAGTTCTCCAATTTGTTTTTCTACAATATCTTTCACCTGCACACTACGTACATTATAATCATCTAGCTTTTCTTGCTTTTCCTTTTCAGATATTACAACCTCCAATTGCTGTTCTTCCACCGGGCTTTCTGCTTTCTTTGGGCTTTTTGTATTCTCAGATTTCTTATTGGACTTCTTTTCACCCTTTGCCGGCTCTTGCTTTTGCTTCTTTTTCCCATCTGCCGATTTTTGCTTTGGCTTTGGTTTGTCTTGAACAGCTTCTGGCTTTTGCTCTAGCGGAGCAATTACAGTTTCTGGCTCTTGCATTGGCACAGTGTCCATAGGCTTCATTCTTCTCTTCTTTTCAAGACTTTCCACTTTAACTTGACGTTCTAGCTCATTACGTAACTCTTCTGCTTTTCGCCTCTTTTCAGATCGCTCAAACTCTTCTTCTCGTTTCTTCTTTGCTTGTTCTAGTTCTTCAGCCTTACGTCTCTCCTCTGCTCGCTCAAGCTCTTCTTTTAGTCTCTTCTCTGCTCGTTTAAGTTCTTCTGCCTTTCGCCTTTCTTCAGCCTGCTTTTGCTCCTCTGCCTTTTGCCTTTCTTCAGCTAACTTTTGCTCTTCAGCTTTCCGTCTTTTTTCAGCCTGCTCAAGCTCTTCTGCTTTACGCCTCTTCTCTGCTCGGTCAAGCTCTTCCTTTAGTCTCTTTTCCTCTCGCTGAAGTTCTTCCTTTCGCCGCTTTTTGGCTCGGTCTAGCTCATCCTTTCGCCTCATTTCAGCTCGCTGAAGTTCCTCTGCCTTCCGTCTATTTTCCTCTCTCTCAAGTTCTTCTGCTATTCGTCTATTCTCTGCTTGTTCAAGCTCTTTCGCTTTTCGCCTACTTTCAGCACCCTCTAGCTCTTTTACTTTTCGCCTATCTTCAGCTCCCTCTAGCTCTTTTGCTTTCCGCCTACTTTCAGCACCTTCTAGCTCTTTTGCTTTTCGCCTATCTTCAGCACCTTCTAGCTCTTTTGCTTTTCGCCTATCTTCAGCACCTTCTAGCTCCTTTACTCTCCGCCTATCTTCAGCTCCCTCAAGCTCTATTACTTTTTGCCTATCTTTGGCTCCCTCAAACACATCTGCCTTCAATCTGCTTTCAACATCTGCTTTTTTCTCTTTGTCTCCGCGGATAGGGGTAGGCTCTGCTTTTCGTAAGATGTTTGGTTTTTGCTCTTCCTTAAGTGCATTCTCGTTCTTTAGTTCTCTTTCCCTAGCAATTGTCTCGTTAAGCCTTTCGATTTCATTGGCATATCGATTCTTCAAAGTCAAATATTTTTTCTCTACTTCCGATAAAAACTTTTGCTTATTCATCTCAGCTTCTGAAATAATTTTTTGTTCTTTTAGTTCAAACTCTACCTGGACTTGTCTCAAAAGATGTTGCAAATCTTTCTTTTCGGATTCTAATTGCCTTATCTCGTTTTGGAACACCTCTAGTTTTTGAGTAATCTGTTGTTTTAGCTCCGCAGATTTTTGCTCTGTTTCCAATATGTATCTTTGTTCTCTTGCTTCAATCTCTATTTTTACCTTGTTTAACAGATGCTCCAAATCTTTTTTCTCAGAGTATAGCTGTTTAATTTTACCTTTGAGCTCACCTACCTCTTGAGCATTTGCATTCTTTAATTCTACATTTTTTTGCTCTGCTTCTAATAAAAGCTTTTCGGCCTTTGATGAAGCCTCTGCTAAAATTACTTTTCTTTCTAATTCAAGATCAGCTAATACCTTCTTTTCCCTTAACTCAAAGTCCACCTTTAATTGATTTAACAGATGTTCTAAATCCTTCTTTTCTGTGTTTAGTTGTCTTATTTTCTCATCATAACTCTCTGATTCAGAAGCATTCCTTTCTTCTAATGCTATGCATTTTTGCTCTGCAGCTGCCAAAGCTTCTCTAGTTTCTTGCATGGTTTTTTGAGTCTTTGCCTCAACATCCAAGATAATCTTTTGTTCTAATTCAGCAGTCTCTTTCTTTAAGCTTTCTAACTGCTGCTCCAATCCTTCCTTTTCGGATACAACTTTTTTGATTTCTGACATAGCTCTTTTAGTTTCTGCCAAAGCTTTTTTGACTTCAGCTTCCATTTCCTTTTTAAGCTCTGCCATCTCAATTTTCTTTTGCTTTTCTGCTTCTTGAACTTTTGCAGCGGCTTCCGTTGCACTTCGGTCAAGTTCAAGTCTCAGTTTCTTAATCTCATTAGTTTTCTGCTTTTCAACTTCTTTGGCCTTCAATGCAGCCTCTTGAGCCTCTGCCTCCACCTGCTCCTTTAGCTTAATCACCTCTACATTTCTTCTAACTGCGGCTTCTTGCATTTCTTTTAATGCTTTTTGATTACTTATCTCAACATCCCTCTTTAGCTTAACAACCTCTTGTTCATATTGTATTTTAGCTTTTTGGGATTCTTCCAATGTCTTTTTTTTGTTTAGTTCAATTTCCTTTTTTAGTTTAGCAATCTCTTTAGCCTTTTTCCCGTCAGTCTCTTTCGCTTTTGCAATAAGCCTTTGTTTCTCTTGCTCAATATCCTCTCTAAGGGTGGCTAGCTCATTTCGCTTCTGCCCTTCTGCTTCTCTGACTATTTCCTCTACTTTATAATCTATTTCTACTTGAAGAGTTTCCACCTGAACTTTTAGCAGCGAAATTCTGAGGTCCCTCTCCCCTAAAGCATCTTGATACTCTTTCTCATTTTGTATCAACTCTTCCTTTAGTGCCTCAACTTCTTTCAAATAATCATTATCGTCTATATTTAGTACATTGCTACAGTTCGGACATTTCGACTCTTTCATTATAAAGGTCCCCTCCATTCACTCTCTAACAATTGCTACGTAAATAAACCTACGAAAACAAGCAGTATCTGTACTGCTTTAAATTACACCTGTTTGTATTGTAATATGTAATCTATTGCTCCGTCAATAACATTTGACCTAATCTTCTATAGCTGCAATCTCTTTTAATCTATCAATTATAGGAAGATGCTGAGTACAAGCTTCTTCACATTTCTTACAATGGATACATCTTCCTGCATCATCTTTTGTCGTTCCCCAGTGCCACTTTAGGCGATTGACAACATCTATATCTTTCCCCATTAATATTTTCGCATTGTAGGCATCCATATATTCTGGCACCTTAATATCTACAGGGCATACTCTACAGTAACCACAGCTGGTACACAAATTGTTTAAGGAAACACCTTCATGGGCATATTGTTTGACAATCTCTTTGGCTGGTTTTTCCTGGAGATTTTCAACAGCCTTTAGGGCATCATCTACATGCTCCTTTGTAACAAAACCATTTAAGGCAACTGTAATCTCTCTATGGGATGCAACAAATCTTAAAGCAGCTTGCGCTACCGTTAAATCAGTCCCTTTAGTTAAATATTCAAACAGCTTTGGATTATCTGGAATCAATCCTCCATTTTGAGGATTCATTGCCACTACACCCATGCCATTATTATAAGCATTTTCAATGCCGCTTTGACGGAATCGATAGTTTAAGGCATTATATCCAATTAACATACCTCTAAACTTATTGGTATCCAACACCTTTTCAATGTCATCACCTTCCATATGAGAAGAAAATACGATATTGCGAATTAATCCTTCGTCCCTAGCCTCTTCGAAAAATGTATAAAAAGCTTCCATTTGCTTTTCCCATGATTCGAGGTTAAGGATACACCACATATGATAAAAATCTATATAATCCGTTTTCAAACGATCCAGTGATGTTTCTAATCGTCTTCTAAACTCATCTCTGCCATGAGGTTCATCTATAGTGCCAAAGTTTGTTTTGGTAGATAAATAGACCTCACTTCGCTTCACTTTCTCAACTGCCAAACCGGTGATTATCTCACTTTTATCGTTACAGTAAAAGGGAGCTGTATCCCAATAATTAATTCCCTTCTCAAAAGCGTATAGCATTAAATCTGCACATTTTTCAAATCTTTCTGCCTTAACATCCTCTTCTACAAAACGCATTGCGCCAAATCCAACTGCCGATACTTTAATACCTGTGTTTCCATATTCTTTGTAATACATTAAGTTCTCCATTCTTCTATTCACGTTTCTTACATGTTCCTGTCTTCTTGTCTTCCTACTTCCTTGCCTTCTTGTCTTTACGTCTTCTTGCCTTCTTGTCTTATTGTCTTCGTGTCTTATTGTCTTCGTGTCTTCTTGTCCTATTGTCTTATTGTCTTCGTGTCTTCTTGTCCTATTGTCTTATTGTCTTCTTGTCTTATTGTCTTCGTGTACTGATACATCTC
>JGI20163J26743_11538154_pt1 | contig 14624 bp, 14 predicted proteins | sample TergutCu122P1_FD_26743 | JGI IMG/M metagenome (IMG submission 26743) | reverse complement strand
ATCAAGCAAAAAGCGTTCCACTAGGGATGCGCACGCTTCGCCAGTTGAAATTGTCACTAAAGTGACGCGAAGCGGCGCTAAATTCTGACTTTGTCAGAATTATTGTTCAAAAAAAATTTAAAAAAGCTATTGACTTACCTGGTCAATTAAGATATAATTGACTTGCCCAGTCAATGGGGTTATGTTTTTTAACTACAAATTAAAGAAAAGTGATAACAATTTAGGAGTCAATCTTGATTACAATGGTGACTGGCAACTTGATGATTATGGAGAGGAGGTGAGAGTATGGCGACACAGGAAAAAAATGAAAACATAGCTAAATTTCTTACTCTTGATATAGATAAGCAAAAACGCATTCTAAATGCTGCCATGAAAGAATTTGCATTGGGATACAAAAATGCTTCTACCGATAATATGGTTAAGGAGGCAGGAATATCTAAGGGATTGCTATTTCATTACTTTGGAACAAAGGAGCGTTTGTATAGTTATCTTATTGATTACGTAATAGAGATTATGCAAGAGGAGTATCTACAGCCAATGAGCAATGTGATACAAGCAGATGTCTTAGAAAGTGTTTGGCAGTTATCTCTATTAAAAGGAGAATTGTCTTTACGGTATCCAGCTATATTTGATTTTGGAGCAAGCGCATATGTTGATACAACTGCCCCTTGTGGCAATATTAGGCTAACTCGCTTTGGGGAAGTTCAGATGAATTTAATCAAGCAAATGTACGAAAAAGCCGATTGTGGGCTATTTAGAGATGACATTGATCCTAAAAAAGCAATAGATATTATTCTATGGACTATAGAAGGATTCGCAAATTCAGTTGTTGCGGCTATTCCAGGAGAGGGCGTAGGAGGCAAAGCTAGAGAAAATTATGATAAGTTTTTAGAAGAGTTTCAAGAAATCATCAATGTGTTACGACGATGTTTTTATAAACAAAATGTAGAGGTAAGTGATCTGTAAAGCATACAAGGAGGAATCAAAATGAACTACACAGTAGAAATCAACAATCTAACAAAGAACTTTGGTAAAGTAGCTGCGCTTCGAGGAGTGGATTTACAAATAGCCAAGGGCGAGGTATTTGCTTATATTGGGCCCAATGGAGCAGGTAAATCCACAACTATTCGCTGTTTATTAGGTATTTTACAACCGACTAGTGGCACAGTAAAAGTATTTGGAAAAGATGCCTGGCAAGATGCAGTAGAGATTCATAAGCGGATTGCATACGTGCCTGGAGATGTAAACCTATGGCCAAATTTAACAGGTGGCGAAGTTATTGATTTGTTTGTAAATTTGAGAGGCAGTCACAATAAAGAGTTGCGAGAAAAATTAATCAGAGATTTTAACCTTGATCCCACAAAGAAATGTCGTACCTATTCTAAAGGGAATCGACAAAAAGTAGCTCTAATTGCTGCCTTTGCTTCAGAGGTTGACTTGTATGTTTTGGACGAGCCAACAAGTGGGCTAGATCCTTTGATGGAACAAGTATTTCAGGATTGCGTTCTAGAGCAAAAGAAGCGAGGAAAAGGAGTACTTCTATCCAGTCACATTATGTCAGAGGTAGAGCAACTTTGCGATAGAGTAGGCATTATCCGAGAGGGCGAGGTTGTGGAAACCGGTACATTAGATGAATTGCGCCACTTGACTCGTTACAATATGAAGGTTATTACTAAGCAAAGTGTTGAAGGATTAACTAATCTTTCAGGAGTACATGATGTAGTGAAGTCAGATGCAAGCCTGGCATTCCATGTAGATACTAGTGAGATGGGTGCTGTTATAAATCATTTGTCCAGATTTGGTATTGTTAAATTAGAAAGCACTCCGCCATCTTTAGAGGAGTTGTTTATGCAGCACTATAAAAAGGAGGGGGCAGCAAATGGGTGATAAGTTCTATAATACAGGTGTACTTATCCGATTTATTTTAAGGCGAGAGCGGATAACTTCTACACTATGGATTTTATTAACAGCAATTATAGTAACCCTACTTGCAGTAGGGGTGGAAGCAGCGTTGGATGAAGCTAGTCGAATGGAAATGCTTCTGGTTATGGAAAATCCAGCAATGATAGCAATGATGGGGCCTATTATTGGAGGAGACAACTTTACTTACGGGGCTATGTATACTACCTTTATGTTGCTATTTACAGCCATTGCAGTTGTGGTAATGAATGTAATGTTAGTTGTTCGCCACACCAGAGGGGATGAAGAAAAAGGCAGATATGAGGTGGTTAGATCCTTACCAACAGGACGTCTTGCTCACTTAAATGCTACTATAATTGTAACAGTATTAGTAAATATAGTGCTGGCAGTGCTTACAGGATTAGGCTTATTCCTAGTAGGAGATGAGAGTATGACCTTTGGTGGCTCTATGTTGTGGGGAGCACTACTAGGTTCTGTGGGCGTTGTATTTGCTGCTATTGCCGCGGTATTTTCCCAGCTATCTTCTAGTTCTAAAGGAGCCATAGGTTACAGTTTATTTGCCATGGGTATTTTTTACATGATGCGAGCTGTGGGAGATGTAGGCTTGGAGATTTTGTCATTATTAAGTCCCTTAGGAATAATCCTTCGTGCCGAGGCTTATGTAAACGATTACTGGTGGCCGGTATTTGTATTAATTGGGATTGCCATTCCCATAACATTAATAGCTTGTCGGTTAAATTTGACCAGAGATATCGACCAAGGCCTACTGCCTGATAAGCAAGGCAAAGCCCATGGAGGAATGTTATTAAAAACACCTTTTGGTTTAGCAGTCAAATTGACAAAAACAGGTTTAATTGTGGGGTGTATCACTATTTTTGCCATTGGGGCATCTTATGGCACAGTACTAAGTGATATTGAAGGATTTATCGAAGCAAACGAATTCTATCAACAGCTTATATTGTGGATGGATGGTATTTCAATGCCACTGCTCTTTGGAGGGATGATATATTTTGTAGCAGGCATGATGGCTTTAATACCCATGCTTATTTATGTCCTTAAAGCTCATGGCGAGGAGAAAGATATTCGAGCAGAACTAATATTAGCAACGCCAGTATGTCGCTATAAATATCTAGGTAGCTTTGCCTTAATAGCTTTTGGCTCAAGCATAGTGCTACAGTTTCTTACAGCATTTGGGCTATGGGTTACAGCCATTGCAGTTTTACCAGATCCTAGTGAGTTCCCCTTTGGTACGGTGTTGGTTGGCAATCTACTTTATCTACCTGCGCTGTGGGTGGTTATCGGCATTGCTATAGTCTTAGTTGGTGTATTTCCTAAGGCAACAAGTATAATCTGGGCAGTGTATGGTGGAGTATTTTTACTAGGAATGTTTGGTAGAATGGACATCTTTCCAGATTGGATACAAAACATGTCACCGTTTGGTTTCATACCCCAGTACCCAATGGAGAGTATCAGCTGGTTACCTTTAATCGTATTGGTTACAATAGCTGCAGGACTAACTGTGGTTGGGTTAGTTGGATTTAGAAGAAGAGATGTAGGGGTGATGTAAATAACCGAGAATGAGATGCCCCCCTCCTATAAGCAATAGCGTAGGTGGTGGGCAACAAACTTCGTTGATTCGTTGAGGAGGCGTACTTGAACAAAGCTAAGTCCCTATGTACTCAATGTGTGAATTGGGTTATGCATAAGCGGATTCTGAGTGACTGCCAACTAGTTGACTGTAGTATGACTGAATTTTAATGAATACCCCTCTAGAAGAAATGTCAGAAAGCTTCTAAAGGGGTATTATATTTGGACGGACCTATGAAATTTTTCATTTAAGTAGAATCATGGTATACAATTTAGTTAAGAGCTAGGCCTTATAAGATTACTTAACAAACTTATCACTTATATCCTTGGGAACATTTAAGTTATTAGTTTCAGCTACAGTTTTGAACCAGTGGCCTGATTTTTTGATTGTCTTTATCTGAGTTCGAATATCTGTTGCAATAAAGCCGTAGCGGTTTTTGTATGCATTACACCAACTCCAACAATCAATGGGAGTCCACATATGGTAGCCAAAACAATTGCTACCAGCTTCAATAGCCTCGTGTAGATGATAGAGATGTTCTGTTACAAACTGGATTCGGTAGTTGTCATGGACAACACCTTGTTCATCAGTCCATCTTTCCTCACGAGAGATACCAATGCCATTTTCTGACACAAACCATGGAATATTGCCATAATTTTCTTTAATGTTGATGCCAATATCATACAAGGCTTGTGGATAAATTTCCCAACCTCTATCCATGTTCATTCGCCGGCCAGGCATTTCATAGTGATCGTAATATCGATGTGGCATCCAATCAGTTGCTAATGCATCTGCTGATATTTCTGGACTTTTAACTCGGAAAGGATGGTAAAAATTCACTCCTAGGTAATCAACAGTATTTTCCTTAATAACCTGATACTCGTCATTGCTTGCATCCCAGATAACACCATCATTTTCAAGGATGCTTAGAAGCTCTTTAGGATACTCTCCTAATACAGATGGGTCTAAAAACATCCTGTTTTTAAATAAATTTGCATGGAAAGATGCTAGCATATCCCATTCTATGGTGCTGGCAGGATAGGGTGGAGTAAGGTTTAGAACTATTCCTATCTTACCTGCAGGATTTTCATTGTATTTACGAAAAGCTTCGATGGCTTTAGCTGAAGCAACTTGAATGTTAAAAGCCGCTTGCATGGCCTTTTTGCCATCTACTATCATGGGGTAGTGATACTGGTATAAATAGCCACATTCGGCCACTACAATAGGCTCATTAAAGGTAAACCAATCAACTACACGAGCACTATATAATTCAAAGGCTTTTCTAGCAAACTTAACATAAAGCTCAATTACATGTTTAGATAACCAGCCCCCATATTTATGTTCTAATTCAACAGGCAAGTCAAAGTGGTTTAAGGCTATTACAGGGCGAATACCTTGCTTTATATATTCGTCAATAACATCGTTGTAAAACCGTACTCCATCAGGGTCAAGGGTTGCTGTTTCAAAGTCATCAATTAGACGTGCCCATTGAATAGATGTTCTAGCCGAATTAAAACCAATATCTTTTAGTAGCTTTATATCCTCTCTAAAGCTATTGTAGAAGTTGCTAGCTGTATTTGGTCCTACATTGTCATAAAACAATTCTGGTCTAGTATCATAAAGATAATCAAAATTACTAGAATGCTTTTTGTTAAAGCGCCCTTCAGATTGAGGGCCTGAAGAAGCAGCACCCCACCAAAAATCATTTGGAAATTTTTTCACCATTTGCAACAGCCTCCTCACATAGTTTGTAATTATATACAGCGCCTAATAGGTTGGCGTCACCCTCATATTCGCATCTTACAAGAGGGGGATTAACAATGGAAACATCAGAGCCAATATTGTTTTTAACAAATTGTAGTTTCTCAGAGATTTTATCAATTAAATCTTCCCGAGCACTTATAGCTCCACCAATAACGATTTTTTCAGGATTATATGTATACATTAAGCTAAAGATGCCTATGGCGATGCTTTCGTAGAATTGTTCAATTGCTTCGATACAATCCTCATCTCCATTTTCAGCATCTTTAAATATTTCCTCTCCTGTTAAATCATCAGGAGTAACTCCTCTTTTCTTGGCCACATAGCGAAGGATACTTCCGGTGGCACCTAAATCAGAAAATGTTTTAAAAGTTCCGGTTTTAAAATCAGCCCCAAGTATCAAATAACCAAACTCACCAGCTAGGAGATTAACTCCATGGTGAACCTTTTTGTCTTTAACAATAGCCCCACCAATACCTGTGCCGATTACAATAAATAGAGAGTCCTGTACATCTTTGGCGGCTCCCTTCCAAACTTCGCAAAGAGCCGCGCTTTTAGCGTCGTTTTCGGCATACATGTTAAGGCCTGTTTCTTTTAGCAAAGCTTCTCTAAAATTCGGGCCGTGTATATATGGTAATGCAGAGCCTCCTGTAACGATACCTGTGTTATTATCAGGAGCTCCAGGGGTGCTAAGGGCTATTCCTACAAAGGAATGTTCTTTTGATAATTGGCGATAAACTTCGCCCATAGATGTAATTAATTGGTCAAAGGATTTCTTGGGGGATTTAAATTTACCTTTTGATAAAATGTCACCGTCTATTGTAACAGCGGCATATTTTACATTAGTGCCGCCAATGTCAAATGCTAGATAAGTCATGTTTCACCTCTTTTACATAATTTAGCACTCTCATAAACTTGTATAAGTGCCAGTAGTACTATTTCTTTAAAGTAAGCCTTGTCGTTTAGAGAAGGGTACAATATTATTCTTTGTTATATGTTGCAGCCATTGAGTCTAATATTTTTTTAAGCTGCTTTCTTTTTGACCATCCTAATACAGCCCCTGTTAGCATATCATTATATTTTAACATTGGGCCGTGTGATTCTATAGTTTCTGTACAAATAACCTCACATCGATTGTTTGGTAACTCCTTGATTTTATAAGTTGTCATAAACTCTCGAATAGACGTAGTAGTCTTGAATTGGTATAACTCATTTTCAATAATGTCCACAACGTGGATTGTTGCTTTATGACCAGACGGAAAGGTTTTACTGTACTCATAACCTTTAAGTTCTTCTGGAGTCAGTTCTACTCCTGTACTTGTCTTTATATCATGTATAGAAGATTCAATTAGTTTGTTGTAAATAAAGGTTTTCGGAGCGTTTAATTTTCTACTCAGATTCATCTTGCTTATCCTCAACTCTCTCTAAATCTTTTTCTTTTTTTGTATCTTTATCCTTTTTATATCCAGCAAAAAAGACAATGCCACCAAGTGCCACTAAACCAACAGCCAAGATTAAAAGGGGAATGCTTTGAAGTTCCATATCGGGACTAATTGCACCTACCACAAAGATAATAAATCCAACACTAGCTATAAAAAGTCCGTTTTTAATCATATCCTTATCCTACCATCACATTAAAATAAAGTACAGTTCCCCAGGGTTGGGCTTTAATTAAGTTTTTGGCCTTTTTTCCAGCAAGTTCTGGGTCACCAGTAACCGTAAATTTCAGCTGAATACCTTGCTTACCTTCAAACTTGTAAGTGAAATCATCACCAACGTAATTTTCCAGTAGCTCAATTACTTGCTCTTGCTTTTGAGCCATATTAATAATAATCATGTTTTGTTGCCTCCTAGTAACATAAGATTAAGCTTGTTTCATGTTCATAATAACACTTTATCAACGTCATTATAACACTTGTTTTAGAAGAAGAAAAGGATGAAAGCAGTTATGCCGTCAAACCAAAAGCAATAATGCCATCATCCTTTCTAATATGCATAGAGAGGCTAAAAGCTGCCTCCTACTGGATTGTTCCTAATTTTAAGTATTATGCTTCATCTTCATCTTCAGCTTTTTCAAGCATAGCTTTTTCTTGTCCGTTTGCTGCAATTACAAATGGTGCATAAATCAAGAACGAAACAACGAAGCATACAAGGGTTACAATTGGTGCACGCCAGTCACCTGCTGTTGCTAAGAAGCTTAACAGGAATGGTGGCATAACCCAAGTAATACTCTGGGTAACTGGATTTACTAACCCTGCCATTGTTGCAAAGTAACCAATTGAAGTTGCAACAAGTGGTGCCAAGAAGAATGGAATAAACATAACTGGGTTTAGTACGATTGGTAAACCAAACATTACTGGCTCGTTTATGTTGAAGATACCAGGACCAACACCAAGCTTACCAACTATTTTGTAATCAGCTCTCTTAGAGAGTAAGAATATAGCAATAACTAATGTTAGTGTACCGCCACTTCCTCCAAACCAAGCATAAGCATCGAAAGATCCACGAACCCATGCGTAAGCAGAACCGTCGCCACGAGCGATACCTTCCATAACAGCTTGCAATCCACCCTCTTGGAAGGTGTTCATGTTTTCAACTTGAGCTACACCCCAAAGACCTTCTAGGATTGGAGCTAAGATATTTGGTCCGTGAAGTCCAAAGAACCATAATAGAGAAACTAAAATAGTGATAATTGCTACAGCTGGATAACCTTGTGATAACTGAAGCAATGGTCTAGCAATTACTTCGCTAATCCATTGTACAATTGTCATACCATCTGCTCCAATAGTTAACGAGAAGATGTAGTAAATTGTAGCTACAGCATATAGACCTACAGTTGCAGGAATAATGGCTGTAAAGGCTCTGGAGATTGCAGGTGGAACTGAATCTGGTAATTTGATTGTAATATCTCTTTTCATTAATGTAATGTAAAGAGCAATAGACAATCCACCTAGAATCATGGTTGTAAAGTAACTTTGAGCACCTAAGTGGCTAAGTGGTAACCAACCCCAAGGTCCATCTGGTACCATAAATGGTATCCCCATAATTAGAGTTGCTAAAGAGATAAGACCTCCTGGGAAAGAGTCTACGCCCCAAGCACGACAAAGGTTATAGCCCCACGAAAACGCGAAGATAATCCCAATAATAGCAAGTGTACCTTGCCACATAAAGCCGTTTATACTTATGATCTGAGCGATTACCGGAATGGAAGACGGATCATACCCATCAATAAATTGACCAGGCAAGTCACGAATCATCGCGTTTATCATAACGGCTAGAGAACCAGCCATAGCAGCTGGCATGGTTGAAACAAATGAATCACGCATAGCGATTAGAAGCTTCATAGATCCAAGCTTCGCTGCCATGGGAACAAAATGTCTCTCCATAAAATTTTGTACAGCAGTCATTCTTTTTTCCTCCTAAGACATAAAAGTGTTTAATATATCTGAAACTCCCTGCTTTTAATTTTTAGGAATAAAAAGCAGATAGACTTTCATATGTGGTTATGCGCCATCTAGATCATAATGCTGACTTTTGGGCCATCTAATCTTGTATAGAAGCGCAGGTATTGTTTTCGTGAAATCTATTTAAAGTTTGGCAGCCATTTCTTTTGCGCTTCAATCATTTCAAGTACAACTTCTTTTGCGACGGTATCTGATGGTGTTAAAGGATTGATAGCTAAGGCCAGAATCGCTTTATCAACACATCCCTCTACAGCCGCTTCTACAGTTAATGCCTCAAATGATTTCATTTGTTGGATTAAGCCGTTTACTTGAATAGGCAGCTCTCCAACTGATAACGGAATAGGCCCATCTTTAGTTATAATAGAACTAATTTCTACTGAACTATCAAGAGGTAAACCATAAATAGCTCCATTGTTTTTAGTAATAACAGTATGAATATCCTTTTTATCGTTATAAATTGAGTCAATTAAGTCACAAGCAGCATCAGAATAATGAGCACCGCCTCGGCCTTCTAATTGTTTAGGTTTATCTTTTAGGTTTTCATCTTTGTACAGTTCAAATAAGCCACTTTCCAATCTTCGAACAACTTGAGAGCGAAGATTACCTTCTTTGTAATTTTTCAACTCCTTTTCTAATTGATTACTTTGCTTATAATAATAGCTGTGATAGAAAGAGGGAATGACTCCTAAGGCCTTGATGAATTCGGGTTCGTATGGAATCAGTTCGATATTTTTCATTCCTTCTAAAGTAGCAGTTGCAAAGGTGTCTAAGGCTTTTTCGGTTATGTCTTCCCCATCTAAAAAGAGTTGTAAGCCATAAGACATATGATTCAGTCCTGCAAACTTAACCCAGATTCTACTTTTATCAACACCTAAAATATTAGCGATTTGATTTTCTACGCCAATGGGAACATTACATAGACCGATAACCTTTTTAGTTGCACCGTAGCGAAGTAAAGCTTCTGTAACCATTCCCGCTGGATTACTAAAGTTAATCATCCAAGCATCAGGACATAGTTTGGCAATATCCTTGGCAATATCCAATATAACTGGAATGGCTCTTAAGCCATTAAACATCCCTCCAGCTCCGTTAGTTTCTTGCCCTAACATTCCATGTTTTAGAGGAATAGACTCGTCAATTTCTCTGGCGGCTAATTGGCCAACTCTTAGTTGTGTGGTTACAAAATCAGCTCCGGGTAAAGCTTCGCATCTGTCAAAAGAAAGCACTACCTTTATTGGTAAGCCAGCTTTTTCTACCATCCGCTTTGCCAAGGATCCAACAATTTCTAACTTTTCCCGGCCTTCCTCAATATCCACTAGCCAAAGTTCCCTAATAGGAAGAGAGTCATAGCGATTTATGAACCCTTCAATAAGTTCGGGAGTGTAGCTTGAGCCTCCACCAATTGTAACAATTTTTATTCCATTCATTTTTCACGCTCCTAATCTGAAGAATTATGTTAATGTTTTATTTTGCAAACTGTTTTCCATTACAACAAACTCTGTTTTACAGTGTGAGATGACGCCCATCTCTACAGGTGGCGAGCAAGAAACTAGTCTAAGTCTGTTTTGGCGCAACATGTTGAGTACTAGAATACTACAATGTTGAAAATGAACACACCTGGTAGTTTGTATTGTCACTTAGAAAATCCTTTAACTCTTTACTGGTTAGTATTTCAAGTTCGAAAGTTCGTTGAATACTATAAGAGCTGGTTTTGTAAAGGCGGCTATCTACATATGCAGGGTGTAACATGATTTCAAGAGATTCCCCATCAAAATCTGTTATTATTTTTTTGAGGTTTTCAATGGTGACACCATCTCCATAAAACCCATCTGCAAAACCATCAGTTGTGTAAATGTCCACGCCCTTTGCTTCTAGCATCTGCTTGTCATACATCCGTACCTTTTTGATTTCAAATGCTTTTGCTACATTTAAGAAGGCATCAAATACCCCTGGAAGATGGTGAGTATGATGATGTGAATCAAAATGTACAGGAGATAGGCCTGCATCCAGCACCTTTTGTACTTGGGCTGTGTATTCAGTTTCAATCTCATCAATATTCAAAGTCCCTTCATTAGCTCTTTTGGTTATCTCGGCTAAAGACAGGAAATTACCTTCTGTGTCTGTTAAAGTTTTATATACGCCACCCAAGCTTTTGCCTGAGGTTAAGTTTAGGTGAATCCCTATTTTTAAACCTGGATTTTCCTTTGCCAAGATAACTCCATGATCAAAGGCAGCTCCATTAGCCATAATTGTCGCTGAAGCAACAGGTCCATTTTTATGGGAGTCAATAATGCCTAAGTTAATGCCTTTTGTAAGGCCATAATCGTCAGCGTTGAAAATAATTTTTTTTATGTTCATGTGTTTTCTTTCCCCATTATTCAAATACACCTTATCGGAAGCTTCTTTGCATGCTCTTAGATAACCAAAAGTTTGTCATAACATGCAAAGAACTTCCGATATAAACTATGTGAGAGGGCAGGAGGAGGTAAATGTATGGATGATTTCCTTCCCTCGAGATAAATATCAATATTCAAGTACGCCGTGGCGTGCTTACGAAAAATTACTTTCGCATTTTGCTAGTTTTTCATGTAGCTCGACGATTTCTCTTGCCATATCTTTAGCTAACATTCCTGTCATTAAGTGATCCTGGGCATGAACCATCAATAAATTTACTTCAATATCCTCGCCCCTTGCGGTTCTTTGGATTAAATCGGTTTGAATATGGTGAGCAGAGACCAACTCAGACTCAGCAGTATCAAGAGCTTCTTTTGCTTCTTCAAAACTTCCTTCTTTTGCTAGACGGATTGCATCCATTGCGTAGCTTCTGGCACTGCCTGCTCCCACAATTAATTCCATTGCAATCTCTACCATTTTTTCGTCCATTGCCATGGCGTCCACCTCATCTCTATTTCAATAAATCCATTATTTGTTGGAATACTTTCTTTCCATCCATTAACCCGTAAGTTCTCATTTCGATTACATCCAATTTCACATTGGTTCCTTCTAGGCTTTTTCTAAAAGGAGCTTCTAAGAAACGAACTTGTGGGCCTAATAATAGAACTTCTGCTTGTGCCAAATCCTTTTTTGCTTCTGCGTCGCTTACAGCGTAGATATTTAATTCCACTCCATTAGCGGCAGCTTCTTTTTTTACTTTTTCCACCAATAAGCTAGTTGACATACCAGCGGAACATACAAACATTACATTAATCATAGTTGTTACCTCCTTACGTTTTGTTCGGTTCACCTTTAGAGAGGTGTGTAGTTTAATTCTTGAAGTAATATACCCCGTCCAAAAATTAATCCACCAAATATTGCCACTTTATTTCCTAGAGCACTTGGGACGAATTGGGGCGGGAAGGGTAGCAGCTCCGTTAAGATACTTGATATTGGAGACTTAAGTGTTTCAAAGAAAGCCAAAAAGTCGCCTCCAAGTACAATTCTCTCAACATCTAAAACTGTGCTAATATTAACTAGTGCAATTCCTAAATCCTCAGCAAGGCCTATAATTAGATCAGTTGTGTAGGAATCATTTATATTTACCAAAGCAATAATATCTTCAAAATCGATACAGCCCTTTTTCTTATGAAGGTCTAACACATGATTAGAAGCTTTGTTTGCTTTAATATCTTTGTCAATTCTTTTTAAAATAGCGCTGGAAGTTATTCGATCTTCAATAGATTCGCCATTTTTAATAAGTTCACGATTGGTTAAAAATGATATCTCTCCAGCGGCATAGTTTTTGCCTTCGTATAACTTGCCACCAATGATAATTCCAGCTCCTAAACCGCTTCCGCAGCTTACATAAACCACATCGGTACAACCAAGTCCGTTGCCGAGGGTGAATTCGCCAAGGGCAGCGGCGCTCATGTCATTTTTGATAATTACTGGAACATCAAAATACTTAGTGAAGTCATCCCATAACTGAGCATCTACCCATTCATGTTGCTTATGAGCATAGATAAGCTTGTTATCGGAAGAGAAGAGTCCTGGAGATGTAATTACGATTGCTCCTATCTCTATGTTATCAGCATCTTCTATAAGCTTGCCGATGGAGGTAATTAACAAATCAAACTTTTGCTGCTTGTTACTTAATGAGCTAACAGGTAACTTAGTTTCTGCTAAGATGTCTCCTCCTAAATCACCAATGGCAATTATTGGGTGTTGTCCACTTAGACAAATAACAACAATGCCACGGTACCTTCTGTTAAAGCGAAGTAGCCTAGGCCTTCGGCCTCCCTTTGGCGAGGAAGTACCTTCTCCAATTTCAAAAACCAATTCTTCTTCAATTAGCTGTTCCACATTGTCGGCAATTGCTGGTTTAGAAATCTTTAGCTTTTTAGCTAGATTAGCTCTGGACATATCTCCTTCAAGAAGAAGAGTTTCGATAATCTCGCTTCTATAGCACATCCTGGCGGGTATTTTAAGTGATGTCATTTGTATTATCCTCTTTGCTATTATCAAAGTTAGTAAACATTACTTACTAACCATAATGTACCACTATTTTTAGGATATTTCAACTCTTTTTCAAATATTTTTTCGCAATTCAGGAAAAGAATGCAAATTTCGGCGTAATTAATAAAAAAGGAGGCTGCGTTTTGTGCATAAATACCTGTTAAACAAGGTAATTTCAGAAGTATTTAATCCACTATCATATATTGCTTCAATATAACTTAAGCAATTTTTGTCGCAGTGTTCCGTCACCTACTCAAAAAGTTTGCATGATTGCTCACAAAATTATATACTTAGATAAAGTTTTCTACATATCACATACTAACCATTTGTAAATCGAAAGGATAAAACAAATGAAAATATATGAACAAATATGCCTTGATATAAAGGACGGTATAGTAAGTAAAAAGTTTAAAGCTGGAGAACGATTGCCATCTTTATTAGCTATGAGCAAGGAGTACAACTGTAGCAAGGGTACAGTCCTTAAAGCTTATGAAGAATTGCGTTCTCAACATGTGATTTATTCTAAACCCCAAAGTGGATACTATATGGCTGACAATTTAATGAGAGAGGAAGACTACCGAGAAGGACTTCATCTAGATGACGGAAATCCAGTTGTAGGTTCCTTTTCCACAATGGATACCCACCACTGCTTGCATATTGCGGCGGATATGTACTCTACTTATTCCTTAAATATATCTATAAGAGGTACCCCTTCTTTAAATTCTATTTTGCATAAGTTCCTGGCCATGGAAGATGTTCATGCCAAAAGCGAAAATATATATCTAACCCAGGGGATAACCCAGATAATGACTCACCTTACCCACAGCCCATTTCCAAATGGAAAGAAAACCATTTTGGTGGAGTCACCAAGCTCCCAACATTACATAACTTATCTTAAGCAAACTGATGCAAGGGTTCTCACTATTAAAAGAGATGAAAATGGCCTTGATCTAAAGCAATTAGAGGCTTATTTTAAAAATGAAGATATTAAATTTTTCTACGTAATCCCCAGAAATCACAATCCTCTGGGAACAAAGTTATCCAATCATCAACGAAGGCACATCATGGAACTAGCTTTAAAATATGATGTCTATATTGTTGAGGATGACTATTTTGGTAGTGCTCATAAACTGCCTAAATATGTACCCATTTACTATTTTTCCAATCAGAAAAATTGCATTCATCTTCGGAGTATGAGTAAAGTGCTTCCGCTACTGCGAATTGGAATAGCCTTGATTCCAAAAGAATTTCATAGTACCTTTGAGGAGCTAGCTCATGAAGCGTATTACTATTCATATTTTATGCCAAGTTTAATATCCCAAGCGGCATACGAGGTATATTTAAAAACTGGAATATACGAAAAACACTATGCCCAGATTACCAGCTTAATTAGCAAAAAGTTAAGAATAGTTAAGGAAACCGTATCCGGGTGGGATCCA
>JGI20163J26743_11538156_pt1 | contig 14660 bp, 14 predicted proteins | sample TergutCu122P1_FD_26743 | JGI IMG/M metagenome (IMG submission 26743) | reverse complement strand
GCTTTCTTTTGGTCTTGCTTCGGATGGGGTTTACATAGCCCTTTCCGTTACCGAAAAGACGGTGGTCTCTTACACCACCTTTCCACCCTTACCTCATATTAACCATACAAGGCGGTTTATTTCTGTTGCACTGGCCTGAGAGTCACCTCTACCGGACGTTATCCGGCATCCTGCCCTGTGAAGCCCGGACTTTCCTCGTCTGCCCTGTGGGCAGCCGCGATTGCCTGTCTTACTTAATACACTTATATTATACATGTTTTTGCCAAAATCATCAATAATTATCTTCTAGAAGACCTTACCCTTCGTTTGGCTTTCACTGACAAGAAAATCAGAAATACAAAGAGTACAACTGCAGCTATGGAGCACGCCAGCAATACAATGGAATCACCTCGATAGATAAAGGCATACCCACCTCCAGCTAAATAAACTATAGCTGGTAGTACATAAGCTCCGCTACTATTACCTTTAGCTGTAGCAAGTAATATTATTCCTGAAGCCAAAGCACAGGTGGCAACAACAACATAAGCCACTGCCTGGCTAATTGGCAAGTCAACAGTTATAGTGTCACGATAGGCTAATACCGTCTGGAAAGCTAAATAACCAAAAGCAATTAAAGAAAGTAGCCCTAGGGTAATTCTTAGGATTCTAAATACAGGACGTTTTGCTTTACTGGTATTTTTCTTACCACCCTTTTGGTGTTTGCTTGATGGAGAACCCTTGGCATAAGCCGCCCTAGATTCGTTTCGTTTAGGCTTCTTTTTAGAGTAATCATCAGATTTAGAGCCTGGCTTTTTTCTGGACTTACTATCAGGACTAGATTTACGGTCCTTACTCTTACTAGAGGATTTGGAAGTATCCGCTAAAGCATCTGAGCCATCAAAAGAATCATCAGAATCATCAGAGAGGGAGGTGGTGCTTTCATCTGGCTCTGGGTCCCTTTTCTTTAATGGCCACTGCTTTTTACAATCTCGGCAAACGGCATATTTATTTACAATTGTTTGATTATCTTCAGTATTAACCTTCTTCTCGTAAACTTCTAAATTTTTCTCGCAAATAGGACACGTCATGTAACTACCTCACTTTCAATTGAAAAAAATCAATAGGTTGCTTCAAAACTTAGTTTCTTTATTATAACACTCTTTAAAACCTTCGTAAAGGTATGGTATACTAACAATGATAAGATTTTTTGACATAACCATTTTGTTAAAATATACATTAGCGTTGATACACTACTTTCGAAAGGACTGACTGGAATACTATGAAGATAAAAGTTGATACTCACACCCACACATTGGCTAGCGGCCATGGATTTAGCACCATACGAGAAATGGCTAAGGAAGCCGCTAATAAAGGATTGCAAATGCTTGCAATTACCGAACATGGACCTGCTATGCCAGGTTCTTGTCACGAATATTATTTCTATAACTTAAAGGTAGTTCCTCGTGAGTATTATGGAGTTCCCCTTGCTTTAGGAGTGGAGTTAAGTATTTTGGATGAATCAGGTGAGGTTGATTTGCCACCTCATTTACTAAAGCAAATGGATATTGTTATTGCTAGTATTCACAAAGTCTTTTACCTTGGGGCGGAAAGTGAAAAATCCTATACTAATGCTTATCTTAATGCTATGAAAAATCCTTATGTAAGGATAATCGGGCATCCTGATGATAGTCGCTGCTTACCAAATCCTGAAAAGATAGTTATTGCAGCAAAGGAGACGGATACACTTGTGGAGATAAATAGCGGTTCACTTAGGCCAGGGGCATTTAGAGTTAACGGTAGGGATAATACCTTAAACTTATTAGACTTGTGTAAGCAATACCAAGTTAAAATCACAACAGGAAGTGATGCCCACGTAGATGCCCATGTTGGAGATTTTAAGCGAGTTGAGGAACTCCTAACCTACTGTGACTTTCCAGAAGAGTTAGTTGTAACCACAGATATTGAAAAAGTAAAGCCTTATCTAAACCTTAAAGAATAAAATTTCTAGGAAACCTCTCATCACTCTATGGTGGATAAAGAGGTTTCTTTTATGCATGTTCACATATACTATTCGCTTTCATATGGGATTTCTAATTGCTTAATGAAATCAATAAATGCCTTATCCCACGCCATACTAATATCTTTATCGTCTAGAGAAAATGATTTAGTGGACAAACCAGTGGTAATGCGTAAGGATTGGTTTTCATAGTGGATATTCATGTAAAGGCCTTGGATATTTTCTAGGGAGTCCTTTGAAATGTGTTTAGCAAGAAAAGATTCCATCATATTATCGGGTATTCTAAATATAAAAATAAAACTTAGAGGTGGCTTTTGTCCCTTTATTATTGAATAGCAATAACTCTTTAACTTATCCCAAGATGAATATTCAGGTAGCGAGTTTTCCACTAATTCATCACCTATTGCATAGTATTTTTTTTGAATTTGGCCGTCAATAGTAAACTTATTAAATGTAACTATTTCGCCTTCCACTAATAAGAAGTTATCGAAAGTATCAGTTACTAACAAGTGGGACATAAATTCCTTGATTTGTGTTAGTTGAACTTGGATCATAGTTCCTCCAATGATATAGCCATTATGTAATATAATTAGATTATATACATAATTGAGGCAAATGACAAGTACTCCATTTATTGTAAAAGCGGACAAAAAGGCATGATATTTCATTGGAAAAGCGGACAAAAGTGCAGGGAATTCCATTGGAAAAGCGGACAAAAAGGTGGGCGATTTTAGGGTATCTCATTGACTTTTATGGATGAAAAAAGTATATTATAGAGTGATACATTTATATACACTAAAGTGTAAAATGATTAAATAGGAATTATGTAGAAATGAAGAGAAGAGATAAGAAAACCGTCCTCATGGGTATTGGAATAATAGTGATATTATTGCTTATTGTTATTGTAGTTGATGGTATTGGCTCTATTACAAGACAACATGATACCACTGAGGGGTTAGAGATATTACATCAACTAGAAAATGCTGATATTAGCGCTATTGAGAATCGTATAGCGGCACTAGAAGGGCGCCTTGGAGTTGATGGGGATAATGGTGAATTAAGTCTAAAGGACTTTTTTACAGGAATAGTTGTTATGGGGGATTCTATAGCTGAGGGTCTTGTGGCTTATGATATCTTAAACCCTTCAAGTGTTGTAGCAAGTATTGGAGGCAGAGTAGGCAATCTTGATGGGGAGTTAATAAGACTGCAGGAGTTAAATCCTATAATTGTGTTTTTGTCTTATGGTTTAAATGATATCTTACTAGAAAATATGTCTGTGGAGAGTTTTCTTGAAAGTTATGGGGAATTAGTCAATCATATTCAAAGCATTTTACCTGATGCTCGGATTATAATTAATGCTGTTTTTCCAGTAAGAGAGGATGTTTTGGCAATCCACCCCTTTTTGGGGCGGGTGGGTGAGTTTAATGAGGCTTTAAGAGACTTTGCCCATAGTAGACAAATTACTTTTTTAGATAGTACTAGTCTAGCGAATGAAACATTCTATGAGGAAGATGGAATTCATTTTCTGCCTGATTTTTACAGACGTTGGGCTAATGAAATGAGAGAGGTTGTTGATTTATGAAGCTAAGGATAAGATTTGTATCTGTTGCTAAATATGTGGTTTTGGTTGCTATTTTTGTTTATGTTATAATGCTATTTGTGTTCATAAGCGGAACCACAAGACCTTTTGAGGAAGTAACTAATGGCATTAGACCTGCCATGGGAGGAACGGATTTAGTAGAAATTAACGGACAAGGATTTAGGCGAATCTACGGCATCAATCCGGCAACCTTAGGTGGGGTTATGATGTTTGCTTCGGAGTTTAGATTGTCAGCAGAAGAGGTATTGGTTATTTTAGTATATGATCAGGATCAGATTGAGCCTATTAGACAGACAATTGAGGAGCGGCTAGCTAATCAGCGCCAAGAATTTGTGGATTACAATGAAGATCAAGTTGAGTTAATAGACAATGCCCAATTGGTAATTAGAGGCAACTATATCTTTTTCGCTGTAAGCGAGAGGGCCAAGGAGTTAAGGGATATCTTTTTAAGTAGTTTGTAGCTTACTTAAGTCCAGGAAATATCTTTGCTCTCATCACATAAAAGGAAGTAACTAAATGATATTTAGCAGTTTACCTTTTTTATTAATATTTTTGCCGGTTATTTTATTGGCATACTTTCTGGCTCCTCGAAGAATTAAGAATATAGTTCTTCTATTTGGCAGTTTGATTTTCTACGCCTGGGGGGAACCTATATACATTTTTTTGATGCTTTTATCCATAGTTCTTAATTATTTTAGCGGCCTAGAAATTGGTTTAAGAAGACATGATGAAACAGGCGCTAGGAAAGCCTTGATTTTTGCTATTATTTCAAATATAGCAATTTTAAGTTTTTTCAAGTATTATGAGTTTGTCATTACTACAATTAATGGAGTGTTTTCACTAGACATTGTCATTAGAAACTTGCCTTTACCTATTGGAATTTCATTTTATACCTTCCAGGCATTGAGTTATATTATCGATATTTATCGAAAAAAAGTTAAGCCACAAAAAAATATTCTAACCTTTGCTCTTTATATTGCAATGTTTCCTCAATTGGTTGCAGGGCCAATTGTGCGGTACCACGAAATTGAAGCTCAGCTTATTAATCGCAAAACCTCTTGGAATAAGTTTGGAGACGGGGTTTTGTTATTTATTGTAGGGTTTGCCAAGAAAGTGATTTTGGCTGATTCAGCTATGCTGATTCACGATCAAGTTATGGCATTAAATATTGGAAATGCCTCTACTTTAACAGTGTGGGTGGGGGTGTTTGCCTTTGCCTTTCGTATTTATTTTGATTTTAGTGGTTATTCTGATATGGCCATTGGTTTGGCTAAGATGTTTGGTTTTGAACTTTTACCAAACTTCAATTATCCTTATACAGCCACAAGTATTGCTGATTTTTGGAAAAGGTGGCACATATCCTTAACTAATTGGTTTAGGGATTATGTATATATACCTCTGGGAGGAAATAGAGTTGAAGTTTCAAAGCATATGTCTAATTTATTAATCATATGGTTGTTAACAGGTTTGTGGCATGGTGCAGCTTGGAACTTTATTTTCTGGGGATTATACTATGGTGCCATTGCCGTTGCTGAGAAGTATTTTTGGGGAGACTTTATCTCCAAAAGACCCAAGATTATCAGACATACATATGCCTTGTTATTAGTAATGATAGGTTGGGTGTTTTTCTTTAGTCCCACAATGGGATTTGCTGTAGAATATCTAAGAATAATGTTTGGCTTTGGGGCAAGTGCATTTATAGATAGGCAAGGAATGTTTTTCGTTTCGACAAATTGGCTATTATTCCTTTTAATGATTTTAGGTTCAGGTACAATGGGAGCAGGAATTATAAAGAGAGTAACAGAGGCATTTTCTAATCCCATGGCTAGAAGAGTCGTGGTTTTGACATTATACTTAGGGATGTTTGTAATTGCACTTAGCTTTTTGGTTACAAATGGAGCCACCCCATTCATATACTTCAGGTTCTGACCGAAAGCACGAGGCGAGGTATTGTCGAGCTTAGCAAAAAGAACTTCATTGAAACGAGGCGAGGTATTGTCGAGCTTAGCAAAAAGAAATTATTAAAATGAGATGAGGCAATAATAATGGCAAGAAGTAGTAGAAGCAACAGGAGAAAAAGAAGAAACAGAATAAAAAGACGAAATCTGGATAACAGACATTTTAGCAACCAAACTCCAATTGTTGTTGCTATGGGGTTTTTGCTTTGCTTGTTCTTTTTTATACTTGTTAATTTGGTGGTTCCAAGTAGAGCTTTTTCTAATCAAGAAAACAGAATTCTAGCCCAGAGGCCAACACTGGCTATGGATGATGTTGTTTCAGGTGTTTATATGGCTCAATATGAGGATTTTCTTTCTGATCAGTTTACAGGTAGAAATGTATTTCGCTTTATTAGTACCAGTTTAAGAAGATTAGGTGGCAGTCGCATGGAAAATGATGTATTTATAGGTAGGGGAAATCAACTACTTGAAAACATTGTCACCCCTAATCCCGAAGATTTAAGTGCCAATATTGAAAGTATTCAGGATTTTACTATTCGTTACCCCCAAATTAATCATTACATTATGATTGTTCCTGATGCTGCCAATATATTAAGTGATAGTTTACCATTTTTAGCAACTGTTGCCGACCAAACTCGTCAGATAAACCATGTCCGAGCTCAGCTAGATGATTACGCCTTGTGGATAGATGTTTCTAGTGCCTTAAATCAACATAGTGCAGAAAGAATTTTCTACCAAACGGACCATCATTGGACATCTTTAGGAGCTTTTGTTGCTTTTCAAGAGGCTGCTGGAATCATGGAAATAGAAGGAGATATGGCTTCGGCTTTTGCCGCTTTTCCAGTAGCAACTAACTTCAATGGAGCACTAGCTGCAAGAAGTGGCGTTGGCCTAAATACCTTGGATGATATTTTTATCTATGTTCCTCGAGAAGAAAGTAGAGAAGTCATTGTTAATTATATATATGAGCAGCGAAGAACCACTTCATTGTTCGATTTGGCAAGGCTTGAAACTAGAGACAAGCATAGCGTGTTTCTTGGGGAAGCATCTCCCCTTATTTCTGTTAGAACTACTTCCCCTTATACTCGGAGGTTATTGGTGGTTAGAGACTCTTTTGCCAACAACTTTGTTCAGTTTCTAACGCCGTTTTTTAGAGAAATTGTTTTGGTGAATCCAAAGTATTATCCAGGCAGTATTGATGAGATTATGCGCACCTATCGAATAACGGATTCATTGATTTTATATAGTGGCAACACGTTTTTTGGGGACCAGTATTTAAGGGAGGCACTAGCTGAAGAAGAGCTGGATTAAGCGGATAGATTGAATAGGATGGAAGGAATGAGTAAGGCTAATAGTGTTCGACTAAATAAGTATTTAAGTGAGGCAGGAGTATGTTCTAGGCGAGAAGCTGACAAGCTAATTCACCAAGGAAGAGTGTGGGTAGATGGTAGGCTAGCTTCGCTTGGCATGGTTGTTGATTATAATCAAGAAGTTAAGGTAGATGGAAAGGCCGTTTATCTAAACACCAAGACCATTGTTTTGGCGGTAAATAAACCTGCTGGTGTGGTGTGTACTGAGGATAAAAGAGAGCCAAATAATATTATTGATTTTTTGAATTATCCTATTAGAGTTACTTATGCAGGAAGATTGGATAAGGACTCTAGGGGATTATTGTTAATGACTAATAGTGGTGATTTGATTAATCAAATTATGAGAAGTCGCCATAATCACGAAAAGGAATATGAGGTTGTTGTTGATAAAGAGGTAACGGATGATTTTCTAAAAAAGATGAGAGCAGGTGTAGCAATACTTGATACCGTTACAAAACCTTGTGAAGTTGACAAAATAGGCAAATATTCTTTTAGAATTGTTTTGACTCAAGGCCTTAACAGACAGATTAGGCGAATGTGTAAAGCGTTAGGGTATCAGGTTAGAGATTTAGTAAGAACAAGAATTATAAATATCACTTTAGATGGCTTACAAGAAGGAAAGTGGCGTGAATTAAGCGAAGAAGAGATAAGTGATTTAAATGAGGATTATTATGAATAATGAACTAAAACGAATGCATCAGTTGGTTAAATTGTTAAATGAGGCCAGAAAAACTTACGAACAAGAAGCTCATTCTATAATGAGCGATTTTGAGTATGACAAATTATATGATGAGCTAATGGATCTGGAAAAGGCATTAGGAACAACTCTTTCAAATAGTCCTACTATAAATGTAGGTTATGAGGTTATTAGTGAACTTCCAAAGGAGCGCCACGAAAGGGTGATGTTATCCTTGGATAAAACCAAGGAAGTTAGCGCATTAGTTGATTTCCTTGGTGATAAAATGGGGGTTATTTCGTGGAAGTTGGATGGATTAACTGTAGTTTTAACCTACCAAGATGGCAAACTGGTAAAAGGGGTCACTAGGGGAAATGGTGAAATTGGCGAAGTTATTACAAACAATGTTAAGGTTTTTAAGAATGTTCCTTTGCATATTCCATATATTGGAGAGCTGATTGTTAGAGGCGAGGCAGTTATAGGTTACAAAGACTTTAACAAGCTAAACGAAGAAATTGAAGATGTAGAAGCTAAATACAAAAACCCAAGAAATCTTTGTAGCGGCTCAGTTCGTCAGTTAAACAACCAAGTTACTGCAAAAAGAAATGTACATTTTGTTGCCTTTGCAGTAATTAAAACAGATAATCCTAGTTTAATGGATTCTCAAAAATATCAACTTGATTGGTTAGTTGGCCAAGGCTTTGGAGTGGTAGAGCATTATCTAGTTGATAGAAACAATGTAGAAAACCAAGTTGCCAAGTATTCTGATAAAGTAGCTGCCTTTGATTTACCTACAGATGGCTTAGTTCTTATTTATGATGATATTAAGTATGGTGAGTCATTAGGAAGTACTAACAAATTCCCGCGAAACTCCATTGCCTTTAAGTGGGCGGATGAAATAATGGAAACTACTTTAATTGAAGTGGAGTGGAGCCCCTCTAGAACAGGGTTGATTAACCCTATTGCTATATTTGTTCCTGTAGAATTGGAAGGAACAAGTGTAAGTAGGGCAAGTCTACATAACCTTAGTATATTAGAGGAATTGGAACTTGGTATTGGTGATACTATCCAGGTATATAAAGCCAATATGATTATACCCCAGGTTGCTGATAACTTAACAAGAAGTGGCAAAAGGAGCTCACCTCCTGATTATTGCCCAATATGTAATACTGCTACAATTATAGCCACAGATCTTGGCACAAAGACGCTACATTGTCCCAACCCTCATTGTCAGATTAAGCAGATAAAGTCTTACACATTATTTGCTAGTAGAGATGCTTTAAACATAGAGGGACTGTCGGAAGCCACCATTGAAAAATTTGTGCAAAAGGGTTTTGTTAAAAATGTTACGGATATATTTAAGTTAGAGGCTTATAAGGAAGATATTATTACTATGGAGGGGTTTGGAGAGAAGTCCTTTAACAACCTTATGGATAGTATCGAGAAGGCAAAAGCAACAACTTTGCCGAAACTAATATATGGCCTGGGAATTAATAATATTGGTCTTGCTACAGCAAAAGTAATTTGTAAATCAGTTAATAATGATATTGATAGATTGTTAGGTATTGGCCAGGAAGAACTAAATGAAATTCCAACTATTGGTGGCGTAATAGCAAAATCATTTGTAGATTATTTTGGAGATTACCAACATGTAGAGATTTTTAGAGAACTTCTAAGTATTGTTAAATTGGAACAAGAAGAAGTGGGTGAACAGGTTTTAGAGGGTAAAACTTTTGTAATAACTGGTAGTTTATCCCACTTTACCAATAGAAATGAGTTAATTGAATTTATAGAAGGTCTAGGAGGAAAGGTTGCAGGCTCTATTTCAGCCAAAACAGACTACCTGATTAACAATGACGTTACCTCAAGTTCCTCAAAAAACAAAAAGGCAAAGGATTTGGGAGTAGCAATTATTTCGGAAATTAATTTTCTGGAAATGGTGGAGTGATGTGTTAGAAGAGGTTTTGGAACCTTTACAGTCTAGTTAAATTGTATTATTATGTAAGGGCTAGGGATTAACAAAATAAAGCGAGCTTGGCTTTGACTATAGTAATCTACCCACCAAAACCAAGCTAATAGAAAGAGACGAGGATATACTATGTCGGATAAAGACAATATTAATTATAATGATGAAAATATAGAAAACGAAGGCAACCAAGAAATGCCTACCGTAGATAACAATGCTTCCCAGACTTATAACGAAGCTAACTTAAATTCAACTGGAGATGAGGTGTTGTCTGATGATGTTGAGGTTGTTGAGGGAGAGGTTGAGCAAACAGATTATGAGGAAGTAGATTCTAGTGACTCAACCACTATTAAAGTTGATACAGGCGATATGGACAAAAGTGATAAGGGTGATAAAGATACTGATGGCTATGAACGAATCTGCGTCACTTGTCATCGCCCTGAAAGTAAAGCAGGGAGAATGCTTGTTTTGCCAAACAATATTGTTATTTGTAATGATTGTATGAAAAGAAGTTTTGATGCAATTGCCAATGGCAATATTGATTTTAGCAAGATGCCTACTATTCCAGGGATTCATTTTTTTAATGTCCAAGATATGAGGAGAAATAATCCTAATCACCAAAGAATAAAGCGAAAAGCAGAAAAGCCCAAAGAACCAAAGGAGGTTCCTGTTTTTGACATAAAGAAAATCCCTTCCCCTCATAAAATCAGAGAAAGTCTTGATGAATATGTGGTTGGGCAAGACTACGCAAAAAAGGCCATGTCTGTTGCTGTATATAACCATTATAAAAGGGTAGCTACAGATAGTATGGATGATATAGAAATTGAAAAATCCAATATGCTAATGATTGGCCCAACAGGATGTGGCAAGACCTTTTTAGTAAGAACATTGGCACGAATATTAGATGTGCCTTTAGCAATTACTGACGCTACATCTTTAACTGAAGCAGGATATATTGGTGATGATATCGAATCTGTTGTTTCCAAACTTTTGGCTGCGGCAGATAATGATGTGGCGCGAGCTGAACAAGGCATTGTTTTTATTGATGAAATTGACAAGATAGCTAAAAAGCAAAACACTACTCAACGAGATGTTAGCGGTGAATCAGTTCAACAAGGGTTGTTGAAATTGTTAGAAGGAAGTGAAGTAGAAGTCCCTGTAGGTTCCAGTAGCAAAAGTGCTATGGTTCCCATGACTACCGTTAACACAAAAAATATTCTCTTTATTTGCGGAGGAGCCTTTCCAGACCTTGATATTATTATTAAAGAAAGATTATCAAAAAAGACATCAATGGGATTTAATGCAGTATTAAAAGATAAGTTTGACAAGGATAAAGAGATTCTTTCAAAGGTAACCATGGAAGACTTAAGAAAGTTTGGAATGATACCTGAGTTTGTTGGGCGTTTACCAATAGTTTTCGCCCTAGGGGGACTGGGGAAAGATATGTTGGTGCAAATATTAAAAGAACCTAAAAATGCAATTTTAAAGCAGTATCAAAAATTATTGGCTTTAGATGAGGTGAAATTAGATTTTAATGAGGGAGCCCTAGAAGCCATTGCCGAAAAAGCAATGGAAAAAGATACTGGTGCTAGAGCATTAAGAGCCATTATCGAAGAGTTTATGTTAGATATTATGTATGAGATTCCTAAAGATGATAATATCGGGCAGGTTGTTATAACCAGGGAGTACATAGAAGGAACAGGTGGCCCTATTATTCAATTAAGAGGACAGTGAGGCAACAGTTGCTACAGTTTACGGCCTCAGAGGAGAGCTCAAAGGTTTTCTGCCATCTCTACATATGCATTTTGAGGGTATGTGGCCTTAGGGCTAGCCTTCTGAGGTTGTGAATTGTAGCCGACAGTTTAGAATAAGTAAATATTATGAAAAAAACAATACCATATTTAAAGAATATAGAGTATAATTACTTTAAGAAATGCTTTGACAGTTAAAGTGTTAATCAAGGATATTAAGAAACAAAAAAATAAAAATTATATTGGAAGGAGATTTACAATGATTAATTTTGATGACTTAGGGAAAAAGATAGGGGAAACATTTGAAACTGTAAGTAAAAAAGCAAATAAGACTTTGGAGATTGAAAAGCTTAAAAGTCTGGTTCGTGGGTTGGAAAGAGAAAACAATGCAACTATAGTTGAATTAGGTAAAGCTGTATACTCAGACTTTGAAGATGGTATAGAAATTGATGAGCATGCTGCCGACTTATGTGAAGCTATAAATGCTAGAAACCAAGAAATTGCCAGTGTCCTAGGTAAGATTGCCAAGCTTAGAGGAATGGTAGGATGTCCAACCTGTGATAAGGATGTAAATGAGACCATGGCTTATTGCCCATACTGCGGTGAAGAATTGCCAGCATGGGAAGAAGAAGTAGACATTGAGGTTGAAATCGTCGAGGAAGATGATGAAGAGTACGAAGAGTATGAAGATGAAGAAGATGAGGACGACCAAGAGGAAGTAGAAGCCGAAGAGGAAGAAGCTGAAGAGGCCGAGGAGGCAGTTGAGGAAGTTGTAGAGGAAGAAGTAGAAGAAGCTGAAGAAGTGGAAGTAGAAGGCGAAGAAGAAGTGGAAGCCGAAGAGGAAGCCCAAGAGGAAGCAGCAGAGGAAGCTGAGGAAGCGGCTGAGTAGGAAGCTGAGGAGACCGAGATGAGTGCAATTTTTTTCTTATTAAAAGCCATTGGAATAGCCATTGCTGATATAGGAATTAAAAGTTATATCGAGTCAAATTATGAACAAGGCGAGAAAACGGATATTCTAGGTGGTAAGGTTCAGATTCGAAAAGTTTACAACAAAGGTATGGCTTTTAACTTTTTAGATGATAAGCCAGAGTTAGTGACGAAGATATCTTGTTATTTAACCACTATTTTGTCAATATATTACTTATATTTACTGTCAAAAAAAGGTAATTTTTTCACCAAAGCAGGATTTACCTTATTTATTGGCGGAGCATGGAGTAATACTTTTGATCGTTGGTTTAGAGGATATGTTGTGGATTATATCGGCTTTAATACTAAATGGGAAGCTTTTAATCGATTGACTTTTAACCTTGGTGATTTTTCCATTTTGTTAGGAGCGGATCTGACTACATTGGGAGAGATTATTAATACAGTTAAGACGGCGAAGGAAGTAGACTAATTATGATTCATGAGATAGCACCATCGAAGTTTTGTAATGCCTACAATGTTGTACCGCCTAAGCCTACAAGTTTCGTATTATATTACATTGAAAACCTATCCCTTGTGAAAAGTACTTCACAGGGGATAGAATTTGTCCAATTTAAAGATTTGGGTAAATATTGCCAGGATATTTGGGAGAATTGGACATATCTGTTTTCAGTTGATGGAGAAGGATATTACTTAGTTGACAACGTGGATTTAGAAAAAGTAGCAGATTTCGAAATGGAAAGTATTGATATTTTTCGAAATTCATCTTCTCATAAGCAAGCTTTTGCAGGTATTACCGGATATCAATTATATAGGTGGTACAAATGTAATAAGTATTGTAGTACATGTAGCAGTACTTTAATAAAAGATGATAAAGAAAGAATGTTACTATGCAAGGAGTGTAACCAAATGGTGTACCCCAGGCTAAATCCTGCAGTTATCATAGGAGTTACCCATGGAAATCGCATTTTGTTGTCACAATATGCAAATAGATATCGGAATCGCTATGCTCTTTTGGCGGGCTTTGTGGAGGTGGGTGAATCCCTTGAAGAGGCTGTAAAAAGAGAGGTTATGGAAGAGGTGGGTTTGCATGTGACTAATGTGCGGTATTATAAAAGTCAGCCTTGGCCTTTTACTGATAGTATTTTAATGGGCTTTTATTGTGATTTGGCTGATGGAAATGGAGAGGTCACCTTAGACAAGGAAGAGCTTGCATTGGCAAGATGGTTTGACAGAGAGGATATTCCAGTTAAGCCTAGCAGAGATAGCTTAACAAATGAAATGATTATGTATTTTAAAAACGCCCAATGAGTTCAAGTACGCCTTGGCGTTCTTGGGCGTAGACGTCGATTTGCAGATGAATATGTCAGCAAAGCTAGAGTTTAACTCATTAAGGGGTTTTATTTTTAGGGTAAATATGTTATATTATAGGCATGATATTTATTTAACAAACAAATGCGATAGGAGGAATCATGGCTAAAATTTTAAGAGCTAGAGATATGAACAAATGCTTAGGGTGCTTTGCCTGTATGAATATTTGTTCAGTTGTTAACCAGAAGAATCATTCATTGATTAAAAGTGCTATTAAGATTCGAACTACTGGTGGAATGACAAGTAATTGTATTGCAATAGTATGTATCGGATGCGAGGAACCTGCATGTAAAGAAGTGTGCCTAACAGACGCATTGGAAAAGCGAGATGGAGGTGGAGTGCTTCTTAAAGCCCCTAAGTGTATAGGATGTCGAAAGTGTTTTGATGCATGTATTGTTCGAGCAGTTAATTTTGATGAAGAAACTAACAAGCCAATTATTTGCCATCACTGTGGGATGTGTACGCGTTTTTGCCCTCACGATTGTCTACAAATGGTTGAAGGAGAGGTGAAATAATATGCTTAATGAAAAATACATCCGAGTATTATATATTGATATGGACACCAAGAAAATTAGAGTTGAAGAGCGAGAGGACTTGGTGGAGTATTTGGGAGGAGTTGGTGTTGCCACAAAACTTCTTAAAGAGAATATCAATCCAGATTTGCCACCTATGGCACCAGAGCAGCCCATTGTATTTGCAATTGGAGCAGGGGCATATGTATTTCCTGTTCTTAGTAAAACCGTAGCAATGTTTGTTTCCCCTTTAACTGGAGAATTGGGTGAAAGTTATGCTGGAGGAAGATTCGCCATGAGTATGCTTATGGCAGGGTATGATGCTTTAGTTGTTACAGGAAAAGCACAGCGACATAGTTATTTATCTATTAGTTGTACCACAGCTGAAGTTAAGGATGCTCGAGCTATTTGGGGCTTACCCATTGGAGAAACGGCAAGAAATGTACGAGATAGAGAACATGCTGGTGGGCGCTCGGCAGGAAAACGATCTTGTATTGTCATTGGACCTGCAGGTGAAAAGGGAGTAGCTTTTGCTT
>JGI20163J26743_11538157_pt1 | contig 14662 bp, 15 predicted proteins | sample TergutCu122P1_FD_26743 | JGI IMG/M metagenome (IMG submission 26743) | reverse complement strand
TAAATCAGCATTACCTTATTATCCTTTTTTCGCAGTTTTCTGCAAGAAAACGAGAAAAAATATGGAAGCACTGATTAGAGTCAAATTTAATCAGTGCTTCCTTAGCAAATACAATTGACATTATATCTCTTGTACCATAAATTTTCAGATATGAATTTGATAAGACTAGTTATTCTTTTATTAATTATTGTTTTTGTTATCTTAATATCACTCTTTATTATAGATAGATTTGGTCAAGAAAGACACAGAATAGTACTATGGACAGATATTCCGGAATTTATAATTTATATTGAGATGTTTAATTCTGAAAATGATAGATTAAAAATCAAACCTGTTTATGTAAAAGATCCTGCAAAAGCCTTAATAAGAACAAGGAGGTTCCCGGATCTTGTAGTAGGCAGTTATTTAAATTCACCGCAAGTCATAGATAACTTTAGAAGAACTAACCATCTTCTCCGGCAAAAAAAGATAAACAGAAACTCTTTTTACAGGGAGTTGCTTTCAAGAGGGGCAAGAGGCCGAAACCAGTTGGTTCTGCCTGTTTCATTTAATATGCCTGCTTTAATGTTTCAGCGGGACACAGACTATAATATAAGCAATTTCAAACTTACGCACGAAGATATTATTCAGGCAAGCAGAGCATTTAATGAAAGACGAAGCGAAGCTTCTGCTTTTTCCCCAAGGTGGAACAGCAATATGCTTTATTACAGCGCTGTTATGAATAATGCCAACTTTAGGGCAACCAGCGGAGACAGAGCTATCTCATATAATATGGATGGAATCGAAGAGGCTCTAAGAGAAGCAAGAGCTTTTATTAATAATATTAGCGGCGGAATTGAGAGAGACAGGCGCTTTCAGGAAAGGCATTTGTTCAAACCAGCAGAAAATCTTATAAGTGAACAGAGGATACTTTTTGCACTTACAGACCTTAGAAGTTTCTATGCAATAAGACAACAAAAAAGAGAACAGTTAGATTTTCGCTGGATTTCAAAAAACAACAGAATACCGGTACGCGATGATATAGTTTATATAGGAATTCCAAGATCCGCTTCAAACAGAAGAGGTGCAGAAAAATTTTTGACATGGTTCTTTGATTACACTACGCAGGAAAACATAATGGATGCAAAACGCGGGCAGAGAATAAGACCTTTTGGAATAGCTGGCGGATTCTCTTCGCTGCGAAATGTTAATGAGCAGGTTTTTCCAAGGCACTATCCTCTTCTGGTAGGTCATGTCCCCCCCCCTAATATGCTTATTTTTCCGGCTCCTCTTCCTGTGGAATGGGAATCGCTTAAAAATGATGTCATAAATAGGTGGTTATACAACGAGGCAGGTAACCCCAGAACAACTTCTGACCTTGATGCTGCTATAGCTAACTGGTACAGGTTTCAACTTAGGTTTTAGATTTGCGCGGCTTTCCATACGCGCGAACCTATAGAACACCCTTAGTTTTTCTAAAAAGCCAGGCTGTTTCCGGAAGCTTTCCGGGAACAGCACCTGCCGCATAATCCCATATAGTGTCGCTTTCCATACAAAAGTAAACCGAAGAATTTGTAATATCCCTAAGTTTGCGATATAGCTTGCGGTATATCTCTTTTCTTCTTCGCTGCAGATACCTGTATTTACCGTCTGCGCAGGGGACAAATTCGTCGAGCAGAAATGGCCGCTCGCCTATTTTATCTTTCAAATCTGGGGGATAACGCACGGTGCCGATGCTTATCCATTTGACTTTTTCTTTTGGAAAAACAGAAAGCTCTTCTATAGTAGCTAAATACTTTTTTCCCCAGCCTTCTGCGCCTATAACAGGGTCAAAATGAAAAGCAAGATTATACCCTGCTTTTACAGCTTTCGCGGCTGCTTCTATTCTTGCCGCAAGAGAAAATGCGTCCGGTTCTTCTGCCAGAATAATCTCATTGGGATTGAGAGAGAAACTTATAACAGCGTTCCCTTTGTTTTTTATTTCGAGAAGATGATCGACAAAATTGGTTTTTGTTTTTGCTTCGAAGTATATATTTTCAATATCAGCAAGACCATAAATAAACTCTGCTGTCATCTCAAAAAGCGGGTCAAACTGAAGAGAGTCGCCGACCTCCCCGGTGCCCACCCGCACAATCCTCTCTTTATTTTGCAAAGCTATTTTTCTTAGTTCAATTACCGAAGAAGCTGGATCAATATACACAGTAACAGGCGAAAAATTAAGATAACTTTTCATTATGCAGTAGCTGCAGCCTAAGGTGCAGCCTTCGTAAAGATCTACGGTCAGATAGTTGCAGCAAATGTGGCGCTTTGTTACTCCCTGACAGCGCTTGACATTTGCGCCTTTGCGTTTTGTAATAAAAAGCGTTTTGCTGTTGAGATGCTCTGCCGGCACTTCCTTTTCTGAGACAACTTCTGTTACAGGCAGCGACAGCCGCTCCATAGCTTTTTGAGCTTCCGGATACGGCACAGCATCTTTGGATATATATATCCGGGCGAATATATTTTTATAGTAATCTGAAAATTTCATCGCTTTTTTCTTTTAAGACCGAAAGCCGGTTAATTATTTTTTCAAGATGTTTTTTGCTTCTAAAGGAAAATTCCACACTGTAAGAATTGCCCTCAAAATATGGCGGTTGTTTTAGCTTTATGCCTGAATCTTTTAAAACTTCGGAATTAAACTGATTAAATCGCTCAGTGCATGATGAAAAATCCGGATATCTTGCTTTAAAAACAGCTTCCAGCGGGTTCTTTTTTTCGAGCAGCTTTTTAACAAACGAAAAACTTTTGCTGCTGTCAAACTCTTTATCGAGAGCATTTTTTTTAAGAAGCTCAGATAGATTCGTTAAAAATATTCGCCGATTGCTAAAAGTCAAAGTTAAGAGATATGGCTCAAGTTCTTCCCAGGCTCTCTCGTTAATTGCAGTACAGTTCTTGGCAGTTTTAAGGTCAACAATGTTTTTTTGTATAAGGTTTTTAAGATGTGCGGGAAAAGAATTATACAATGAAACAGAATTCATAAACAAACCTTCATGCTGAATTCGCGACAAAACAGAATCGCTTACTTTGCCATCAAGCTCCTTAACAATGAAGAGATAAATTTTTTCTTTTTCTTCCCATGAGTAGTTGTTTTTTCTGTTTTCACACTGGAGAGTTATAAGCAGCTTCTCCTCTTTTGAAAATTCTTTTGACAGCGCTTGTGAATTTAAGCTTCTGCATAAAAGATTTTTTATTCCAAGCTTTGCAGCAGCGGCGATTATGTGAAATCCCCAAACAACATTTTCGTTATCAACAACTGGGAGCGGGTACAAATCTTTTTTAACCAGTTCTATTATCTCTTGCCGGCAATACCCTTCATCATCATAATATTTCGCAAAAAAATCATAAGTGCGGCTGCTCTTCAAAAGCTTTTCGAGTTCTTCTGTGCAAATGTTTTGAATATCTACTTTCATTGATAGAACAAACTTATCAGAATAACTCCTTTTTTGATAGATGCATACTATAAAATCGTGTTCCGGCGTCCATGCCGCTGGGCAAGATGCGATATCTGTGCCGCTAATTGACATATATATCAGTTTTTTGGTAGAATAATCCAAAACTAATAGATCTTATCAGGGTAATAAATTGGAAAATAAAAAAAGAGACGCTATTGCTATTCTTGGGTGCGGAGTCGTAGGCAGCGCTACTGCAAGAATTCTTACACAGGATATTGATTTTTTAAAAACAAGGACAAATCTTAATTTTTTCTTAAAATACATAATTGATGTTAATTTTGCATATGCAAAAAAACTTAATCTCAGCGATTCGCTTTTCACGGACAATCTTGACGCAGTTCTTGTAGACCCGGAAGTTTTGGTTGTTGTCGAACTGGTGGGCGGTACAACATTTGCTAAAGAAGCTGCAATAAAAATTTTAAATGCAGGAAAAAATCTTGTTACAGCAAACAAAGCTTTACTAGCAAAATACGGAACAGAATTATTTTCTATTGCCAGAAAAAACAATGTCTCCATATCTTTTGAAGCAAGCTGCGGCGGCGGAATTCCAATAGTCAGAGCTATTTATGACGGGCTTCTGGCAAATAAGCAGGATGCGCTCTATGGAATATTAAACGGCACTTGCAATTACATTCTTACAGAAATGTGTTCCAATGGAGTTTCATACGAGAACGCTCTAAAAGAAGCTCAGGAAAAGGGGTTAGCCGAAGCAGACCCTACGCTTGATGTTTCGGGCATGGATTCTGCGCATAAACTTGCGATATTAAGCTCAATTGCTTTTGGGATGCAGATAGATACTGGCTCCATAGCTGTTTCGGGCATTGATAACCTCGATATATTTGACATTAACTCCGGAAAAGAGCTGGGATATATTATAAAACTTATTGCTATGGCAAGGCTTGTTGACGGAAAGCTTTCTCTTAAAGTTGCGCCATCATTCATAAGCAAAGAACACCCGCTTGCATGGGTAGCCGGCTCCTTCAATGCAATAAGCATCTACAGCCACACCCTTGGGCACTCAATGTATTACGGAAGAGGAGCCGGCGGTTCCCCAACAGCTTCTGCGGTTGCAGCAGATATTATAAATGTGTTTTTGGGAACATCGGAACGGTTTTTCTCTCTTCCAATATGGCCGGATAAAACAAAACCAGCTTCCCTTCTTCCTCAGGGAGAAGAAAAAGGCAGGTATTACCTTAGAATTAATGCAAAAGATCAACCAGGTGTTCTTTCAAAAATAGCTTCGGTTTTTGCAGACTATGAAATAAGCATCTCAAGCGTTATTCAAAAAGAAATGCCAGAAGAATCAACAAAAAGCCATGTCCCTATTGTAATAATCACCTATGCAGCAAAAGAAGAAAATATGCACAAAGCCATAACAAAAATTGACACATTTGACATTGTAAAAGAAAAAACTGTTTGCATTAACATTATGGATGAGCACGAAGAAATATTTAATGTATAATTTTTAGGGCAAAAACGCTTTACAGATCAGCAAATTGATGGTTCAGTCCGCAAGATACTATTGACCTTTACAAGGTGATTGTGATATATTTTATCTAACAAAGGAGAAACTGATGGAATATATGGAGGATACTGAATGCTTCGCTCAAGACGATGAACCATACTCATCAGACAAAGTATACTGTGCAAACTGCAGTAATTGTAAAATCGTCAGAACTCTTGAGGGAAACGGAACACAATATTATCTTAGGGTAAGATGCGCCGCAGGAAAGTGGCTAAAAAAACTTGGAGGGGAAAAATTTTATAAATATTTTACTGTAGCCAGAAGAAGTCTCCCTTTTTGTGACTCTTATATACCTATGGGGGAGCCGAAAGAATATATTAAGGAACTTAAGAATACTCTTCCAATAAGAGATGAGTTATACCAATAAACCAAAAGGTTAAGAATGAGAATCAGAGTAGAACAGCTATTTGCAGCCAGCGTCTTATCCGCCGACGGAGCGAGGGTCGCGGACAAACAAAGTTTGTACATGACCGAGCGAGGTGGTGAACACGAAGTATCGCGGCATTCGTACCCACAATGGGCACTCTGCCGCAGCGCTGACGAAGTCCCGACCTTATGTCGGGATCGCGGCGTCCGTACCCACAAGAAGCGGCATAGTCCTCGCAGAGAGCACTTTGCCGCAGTTTTTTTGCTAATTATTTTTTTATTATTATCTGGGTGCAGAAGTACGCCGCGAGATATACCGGATGATTTGCACCCAGAAGAATTTTTTAGAAATGCTCAAAATGCAGTGGATACCTGGAGAAATTTTAACAGAGCTATCTCTTATTATGAAGAATTTATGAGAAGATTCCCTGATATGAAGGGAAAAGTCATAGAAGCTGAATATGGAATTGCTTTTATACACTTTAGAAAAGGAAATTTCGAAGAAGCTGAGAGAAGATTCTTACTGATTCTGGAGAGATATCAATCTCCGGAAAGAATCCACTTTCCTGAATGGCCAAGAGTTCTTTCAGAAAAAGTTCTTGAGACCATGCAGCAGCGTTCGGCAAGAACATCAAGATCAAGGAGAGGCTAACTAAGAAATCGCTGATTTATTCAATCGAGAGTAAATCAGCAATTCCCTAAGTTCTTAGGAGCCCGGCCGCCAAAATCAATTTCTATAGGGTAATAGTATTGTATGAATCCTTACCCCATTGGCGTCTGCTTCTTCATATACCATTTCTCTGGTAATTCTGCCCCTTGGTCTGGGGTGCCCTGGAGCATCGCCTATAAGAATTACTGCCCTGTTTTCTGCTGCCCATGAAAATGCCGTAATTGCCTCGTGTAAAGCTTCGAACACAGCCTCTGGTCTGTCGCCGCCGCCCCAAACCCTCACAGTTTGCATATGCCGGTTTATTACAGAAGTATCGGTTGTAAATGGAAATGCTCTTGTAAGGTATTCCTCCCCATAGTCTTTAAAAAAAACAAGCCCTACCCTATATCGGGCGAACCCTCTTATACTTTCATCCAATATTCGTGCAAAGTCTCTCCTTAGAGGCACAAAATGATTTACCATGCTTTCTGTTGTATCTATTGCAAAAACCACATCAATCGAGGTGCCGGAAAGACCTTCAATAGTCCTTCTTATATCTTCCAAAAGTTTATCCTGATCCGAGAATATAAAATTACCCCTCGTTCTCTCTGCAATTTCTGAAAAATCATCAATTGCATCCTGGGCAAAATTATCAGGAACCGATATATCAGCAACCGCAGCAGCAACAGCAACAGCAACAGGAGGAAGCTGAATAACATCCAAAATAAATGGATTATCCATAAAAGCGCCTGCATAATCCCCAAATCTTCTTTCAAAACTTCTTATGTTAATAAATGTACCCGGAGCTACATTGACTTCGCCGTGCCTGCCCCAGGGATATCCATACTCTACTACATAAGGTACAAATATTTGAAAAGCCATGCCCAATTCTCTATGAGGTCTGGGAGTCGAAGATATAAGAAAAAACAGATTTCTGTCGCGGGGTATTTCCTGCCCATCGAGAATTCTTATTTCATCGCCATTTATTGGATTATGAGTCGGAGCCCTAAGAGCAAAAACCGCGTGCCTAAGCTCCGGATCTGCCGTAGATTCAGTAATCATTACAGATCCAATACCCTCTCTGGCTCTTATCCACAAATGATAACCGCCATCTGCCATTTCCTCAATTATAACATCTTCCGGTGATATAGAGAGCCTATTCAGACCTGTGCCAGTAAGATTCTGAGAATGAAGATAAGATAAAACTATAAAAAACAAAAAACAGAAAACGACCTTTTTCATAGTTTAATTATCGGGACAAATTTTTAATATGTAACAAATTTTATGATATTGGTTTTTCCAGATACAATATAGGATAGCTCTTCCCTTCTTTGTCAACTTCCGAGCGCCCAATCGTCTTAAAGCCTAAGTGATTGAAAAAAGCAACTGCCTTCTCATTTTGTTCATTTACATCTACTTTATTAATTTTCAAATTATTAAAAGTAAAATCCATGAATTTTTTTCCAATGCCCTTTCCTCTGAATGCACTATCTATAAAAAGCATTTCGACTTTATCTTTTGATATGCCCAAAAACCCTTTTATTCTTCCTTTTGAATCCTGATAGACGAACAAAGAAAGATGAGTAAAATAGTAAGGCACTCTGTATTTATAAAATTCAAAATCTTCGGGTTTTAAAAAATTATGAGTCTCTTTTACTGTTTTCTCCCAGATTTTAAGCAAATCAGGATAATTTTCTTTTTCAACCGAACAAATCATAATTTTTCTTTTAAAACTCTATTTTTTAAAACTCTATTATAGCAGGAAATGAAGTGTTTACAAACTCACTTCCATCTCTTATAAAAAAAACCATCTGTCTAACAATGCTTGCTGCAAAAGAAAGATTTATATTTTCCTTTGTCTGAAAATCTATAAAAAAAGCCCAATTATCAGGGCGAATGTAAACAAAAACAGTTTCTGTCTCTGTCTCATATATCGTATTTGGAGATGCTGCAGCGATTCTCCATCCGCTAAAAACAGGAATATTTGTTTGAGCAAAATAAACAACTATAGAAGCCGGCACTGCTGCCGCTTCCCTGGCACCTCCGGAAAACATATAGACACCTCGATATCCATGTATAGAATTAAGCCCTATACCCGGCATCCCGCTGACCGCAAGAGGTCCAGACTCAAGAAATGCCCTGCTCTGTGCCTCTATAGAGTTTAACCCAGCTATTACAAAAAATAAAACAAAAATTTTTCTACCCAACAGTAACACTCTTTGAAAGATTTCTTGGCTGATCAACATTTCTGCCCAACTCAAGCGCCATATAATAGGCAAAAAGCTGTAAAGGTACTGCCATTACAAAAGGATAAATATATTCTGAAACAGATGGAACAGTGATCACATCATCTGCTATTTGGGCAACTTCGTCATCACCCTCAACAACAACAGCTATAACCTTCCCTTTTCTTACTTTTACTTCTCTGATATTTGAAATTATCTTATCCCTTAACCTGTCATCAGGAACAAGAAAAAGCGACGGAGTCTCTTCATTGATTAATGCAATGGGCCCATGACGCACTTCTGCAGCGCTAAATCCCTCTGCATGAATATATGATATTTCTTTTAGCTTTAGAGCGCCTTCCATTGCAACAAAATAATTTATTCCCCTGCCAAGAAAAAGAAAACTCTTGGCAAAGCTATATTTTTTTACAAGCTTTTTTATTTCCTCTGATTTTAACAAAACTTTATCAATAATATCAGGCAAACCTTGCAGCTGCTTTACAAACTCTGCTCCTGCTTCAAAAGACATATCTCTTATTCTTGCCATTATAAGCGTAAATATATATAGAGCAACAAGCTGTGAAGTAAAAGCTTTTGTGGATGCAACAGCAATTTCCGGTCCGGAGTGAATATAAACTCCTCCGTCAGTCTCTCTGGCAATTGTCGATCCAACAGCATTGCAAATTCCAAGGACTTTTGCGCCTTTTCTTTTTAATTCCCTAAGCGCATGAAGCGTATCTGCTGTCTCGCCGGACTGTGAAACAACAAAATAGAGCGCATTTTTCTGAATTATAGGATTTTTGTATCTTAATTCTGATGCAAGCTCCGCAGATGCAGGAATTCTCGCAAGAGATTCCAGAAGATACGCAGCAACAAGCCCGGCATGATAAGAAGTTCCAGCTGCAACAATTATTACCCTTTCAACATTTAATAGTTCCGCGTTTGTCATATTAAGCCCGCCCAGATGCCCTGTAGCAAGGTTAACATTAAGCCTGCCTGCCATGCCGCGCACAACAGACTCTTTTTGCTCATATATTTCCTTGAGCATAAAATGCTCAAAATCCCCTTTTTCAATGATTTCAGATTCCCAATCTACTTTTTTTATGGTTTTGTTAGCGCTTTTTTTATGAAAATCTGATATGTGAAATTCATCAGGCGTGATAGTTATAATTTCGCCGTCTTCAAGATAAACAACCTGCTTGGTGTAGGAAGTCATTGTATTTACATCTGATGCAATAAACATCTCTTTATCGCCTATTCCAAGAATTAGCGGCGACCCGTTTCTTGCCCCCACAAGTACATTGGGAAGATCGTTGTGCATTACTACGATTCCATAAGTTCCTTTAAGTAGCTTTGCTGTTTCCCTAAGGGCTTGAGTAAGATCTCCTGCATAGAAATCTTCTATAAGATGCGCAATTATTTCTGTGTCTGTTTCAGACTTAAAAACATGACCTTTTGTTATAAGTTTTTCTTTTATCTGGCTATAATTTTCGATAATACCATTGTGAACAACAGCTATTTTTCCGGTACAATCTAAATGAGGATGGGTATTTTCCTCTGTAACTCCGCCGTGGGTTGCCCATCTCGAATGACCTATACCATTTTGCCCAAAAGGTTCTTCAGGAACTATTGCTTTTAAATCCCTTACTTTTCCTGTTTTTTTAATTATTCTAAATCCAGTATCTGTCCCAACGCAAATACCGGCAGAATCGCAGCCCCTATACTCCAGCTTTTTTAATCCTTCCAGCAGGATTCCGGATGCCGGCTTTTTTCCGCAATATCCAATTATTCCGCTCACTATTTAAACCTCTAGCAAAATATTACATCTATTCTTTTAGTTTATCTATATTATTTATGATTATTTTATTCTCTGCGATACTAATTATACCTTCGTTTGCAAAATCTTTGAATTTCTCTTTTATTATTTCTACAGGTATTTCCATAACTTTCGCGATACTCTCTGTAGTTTTTTCATAACTCAGATTATTTAAATCTATTCCTTTTTCCTGAATAATATAATAGAAGTTCATGGCAATAAGGCTTTTTATATCTTTTTGGACGAGTCTTTTTATCTGCAAATTGGACTGCTCAATTCTTTTGCATAATTTATCAATAATATTGAGAGCTATCTTTGCATTTTTTTCAATCATTGAAACAAAACCATCTCTAGTAAACGCAAGAAGCTGCACATCCCCTATAGCAGTTGCAGTCGCAGTTCTTTTAATTTTGCTTACAATTGCTATCTCTCCAAAAAAATCACCTTTTTTGATAATAGCCATTATATGCTCGCCATTGCCAATGGCCCTTGATATCTTAACAGAACCTTCCTGTATTATATACATTTGATCCCCGTCTTGACCTTCTTCAAAAATAATTTCGTTGTTTTTATAACTTATTCCAAATTTTTCAAAAAGTGTAATATCTGGCATAAAACCTTCCTAATAATTGAATCAATTTTCTATTTTAGCAGTTACATAAAATATCGTCAAAGGAGAGAATTATGTATAGAACAGTTTTTTATGCTGTTGTTTTTGCTTATTTAGTGATTTTATTTTCTTGCGCTCCGATAGAATCAAAAATATCAGAAACAAGCCAGAATATTGCGCCTCCAAAGATATTGGAATTTAAAGTTCTTGAAAGCAGGCAGGTGGAATTTGTATTTTCGAAAAAAATTCACGCTTCATCTGTCTCTTTTGAGATAAGTCCTACTTTGGGAGATATCTATTCTGAAGTAAATGGAGAGTCTGTAGTAATAAAATCATCAGAAGAACAGACTCCGGGAACAGAATATTTTATAAAAGGCAGGGTAAGGGATAAACATGGAAACACCTTGTCTTTTAGCACAAAGTTTTATGGGTTTAATCCCAGAGTGCCTGGCATTCTCATAAATGAATTTACTACAACTAACAGTGCAAACCACCCGGAAAAGATTGAATTATTCATCACTGCAGATGGAAATATGGCAGGAGTGGTTTATTATGCAGGCTGCGGCTGCAGAAATGATCAGGAGCTAATTTTTCCGCCGGTTGAGGTTTTTAGGGGAGAATATATTGTAATTCATACAAGACCTCAGGGAATTCCCGAAGAAATAAATGAAACAGGGGCAAAAGATGAGTCCGGCGGACTTGGGGCTACTCCGCACGCAAGAGACTTTTGGGTAAGAGGCGGCAGAGGTTTGTCTACCAACAATGGCGCAATTACAATTTTTTCATCGCCGGGCGGCAATCTTCTTAATGCTGTCATATACAGCAACAGAACATCTTCCTCGGATGAACGTTACAGGGGATTTGGCTCTACGAATATGCTTCACAGAGCAGAATGTATTGCTGAAATGGGCGGCTGGCTTTTTGAAGGAGAGCAAATAAGACCAGAAGACTGCATTGATCCTACTCTGGCAACAGCAACGCGGTCAATGAACAGGAACAGCAATTCAGATAACACAAATACTAAGCATGACTGGCATATTGTTCCTACAAGCGGGCACACATTTGGCAGGGTAAACAGCGACAGGGTTCATAATCCGTAAAAAAGGTGGCTGTCACCCCACCATTCTAAGTAAGTTAGGCTTGTGACTGTGCTGCTCACGCGAGTCCTCGCAAGCTGCGGAGCGTTCGCATCCCAGTCTCCAGCCTATTTTTAAAAAGGGTGACTGTCACCACCCGACTTGAATTTTGGGGGTGAGAGATGTGCTGCGAAAGGCTGGCGGCTGGTGCGTGAGCCATCCGCAGTGTAACGAGGACTCTGGCGAATCGCAACAGCCGCAAGCATATTAAATGGTGGCAGTCGCAAGCCTGGTTTACTTTTTGTTTCCGAGCGTCATAAGGTCTTTTAAGCGAAAATCTTCTGTCATTATATTAAGGCAATCGATAAGTTTTAGGAGTTTTTCTTTTTCGTTTTGCAGAATGGAAGAATAATTAATAAGCGCGGTTACAGTATCCATAAGCATTTTGATAAGAACAGCGCATTCCAAAATACAAAGTTTTTCTTCTCTGTCAATGTTGCTTATCTTGGAAAATGGGGAGTTAAGCATATCTTTATAGGGTAAAAGGCGAACAGTAACATTTTCCGAATATACCCTGGTAAAATCGTTGAGCATTTTTTCCAGCTTTACAAAGGCAATATCATATTTATTAAATCTGTATTTTTTGGCAATATCCTCGTATGTTTTCCACATATTTTTGTCAAAATCAATAAGAGCGCCAAAAAGCTTTTCTAGTTCTTTATTTGCACTTGAGTGAATAAAAAGAGTCGGGTATTTTTCAATTTTTTTGAAAAGATCTTCCATAACTTTGTCAGCAAAGTCTTTTTTATCTGTTTCTTTGAGTTTTTCAGACTCAATGTTTTTACTTTTTGCAGCTTTATTTATTTTTTCTTTTTCTTTGAGTTCTATCGCTTTTAAAGATTGGATTTCATCGTTTAAAAACCTTGCCTGGTCAACACCATACCTTTTTATCTCATTATACCTTGCTTCAAAGCCATCTCTTAGCCGCGGAGCAAGCATATAAGTTACAATAAGGTCATTGTATTTTTTTCTAATTTTTTCAGCTATTTGCTCTGCTTCGGCATTGCTGATTTTTTTATCCATTTTTCCTATTATATTTAAAATAAGAAAAAATTGTATCAGTATTATTAAAAAAAAATATGACGTATAGTAAAAAATAGCATGACAGAGATTTTCTTTTTAAGAAGCAGGGATAAAATAATAAAAAAGACTCGAAAATACTTTTCAAACTTGGGATATTTGGAGGTTGAAACTCCTGTTTTGTCCCCTTTTCTTATTCCGGAGTCCCATCTGGAAGTTTTTGGCACAAAGCTTGTAAGCCCATATACAAGCGATAAAGAGTTTTTTCTTACCCCATCGCCGGAAATATGGATGAAAAAACTTCTAGCACAAGGCAGCGGCTCTATCTTCCAAATAACAAAATCTTTCAGGAATTCGGAGCAAACAGGCAAGCTCCATAACCCGGAATTTACAATGCTCGAATGGTACAGCGTGGGAGCGAATTACGCAGACTCAATTGCAATTACAGAAAATCTCCTTAAAACGCTTGCTTTGCGTTTTAAGTGTAATTTATTGAAACCTCCTTGTTTAAAAATATCGGTAAAAGAGCTTTTTTTAAAACATACAGGTATTGATCTGGAAAAATTTCAAAACGCAGAGTCTTTGGCAGAAGCAATTAGGGATGCGGGGTTCGGCGACAAAAGCGGCTATACCTGGGAAGAGGCTTTTAATTACATATTTGTTTCGGTTATTGAGCCGAATCTTCCTGCCGAAACCCCTGTTTTTGTTATTGATTATCCTCTTCAAATTCCGTGCCTTGCAAAAAAAACAGCGTGCGGCAAGTGGTTTGAGCGGTGGGAGCTTTACGTTAATGGAATCGAGCTTGCCAACTGTTACACAGAAGAAACCAGTAAAGCAATTGCAGATGCTTTTTTTAAGGAGCAGGCGAATCGAAAAAAGAGCTCGCTTGTTAATCACTACGTCGATAATTCTTATACTGATATTTTCTCAGAGAGTTTTCCTGATTGCTCCGGAGTTGCGCTTGGCATGGACAGGCTTGTTATGGCAATTACCGGCGCAAACAAAATTCAGGATGTAATAAGTTTTACTTTTTAGAGCTCTTTAACAATTCTGCGGGGGTTCCCGTATGCAGGCACATTACTGCGTATAGATTTTGTTACAACACTCCCCGTACCTATTGTAACATTATCGCCAATAGTAACGCCCGGCAATAGTATGCTGCCGCCGCCAATCCAAACATTGTTTCCAATCTTTACAGGAGCAGTTTTTGATATTGCAAACGGAAAATCTTTATTTACGCTTTTATTAAATCTTTCCGCTGCTTTTATTGGGTGAGTAACTGTATAAATATGAACCCCGGGAGCAATTAATGCGTTATCTCCTATAGTTATATGATTGCAATCCAGAAATACACAATTCATGTTGATTTCACAATTATTGCCCAAAAAAATGAATTTGCCGTAATCAACAAAGAACGGAGCAGTGATCTGTGTATTTGCTCCGCGCGAGCCTAATAACTCATCAAGAATCTTTAGTTGCTCAGGCTTATTGGAATAGTCGAGGCTATTATACTTCTGGATTAAATTATTGCCAGAATACCAAATTTTCATTAATTCAGGGTCGCCGCAATCATATAATTCCCCTGCAAGCATTTTTTCTTTTTCGGTCATGGCTCTCTCCTTAACAAATGGTACTTACTATATTACTTTCTGCTTTATAAAACAACATATGGTTTTAACCATAGTTTTTAGGGCAAAGCGAATCGCCGTGGTTACATCATCAGTACAAAATAGTGTGGAAAATGTTTGCTGTTGAAAATCAGCGATTATGATACCTCTTGCGTTCAGTAGAAATGATACCTTTTCTTAAAAATCAGTAGAAATGATACCTTCAACATTTTATGAA
>JGI20163J26743_11538160_pt1 | contig 14702 bp, 12 predicted proteins | sample TergutCu122P1_FD_26743 | JGI IMG/M metagenome (IMG submission 26743) | reverse complement strand
GTTTTTCTATTTGAGTGACTTACATTATTTCCAAATGTAGTACCTCTTTCACAGATAGAGCACCTAGCCATTAACAGCACCTCCTCCAAATTCTAAATCCTATCAAAACATTGTCCTTTAAGGAGAGTATGACTAGACTATATAAGATCCAGTACCGATTATTCACCCTATAAACAGACAACAATAATATATTAGCAGGAAGTATCCAGGAATGCAAGTGTTTTTTACGGAAACTAAACTTTTTGTTGTAATATATGGCTGTAATATAGTATAATGGCTAGGGATAACAAGTAGTATACGAACACGGTTTGGACACTGCTTGTTATCCCTAGAGTTAGGGTGAAGAATAGGAAGTCCAGGTGCAGGGGTAGTAAGGCTAAAACCTCCTACCTAAGTAAAAGGACACATAGAAGTGAATTGGAGGTTTTTATGATAGGAACAAAAAGCACAGAGTTGGGAACAATTACTATTAATAAAGAGGTGATTGGCAAATATGCAGGTTCTGTTGCCGTTGAATGTTTTGGTATTGTTGGAATGGCTGCAGTTAACCCAAAAGATGATTTTGTAAGATTATTAAAGAGGGATAACTTAGCGAAAGGTATCCGTATAGAAACTACTGTTGATAGAAAGCTTGTACTTAATTTCCACGTGATTGTTGCATATGGAGTAAATATTCTTTCAGTTACTGACACCCTTATGTCTAATGTGAAATATAAGGTAGAAGAATTTACAGGTATTACTGTTGACCAAGTAAATGTTTTTGTTGAGGGAATCAGAGTAATTGATTAAGGAGGACTAAGTCGTGGCAATTAAAGCGATTGATTCAAAACTATTTATAAAAATGTTTTTAGCTGGTGCTGCTAATATAGAGGCAAAAAAAGAAGTGCTTAACGATTTGAATGTTTTTCCTATTCCCGATGGAGATACAGGAACAAACATGTGCTTAACAATAATGTCGGCAGTAAAAGAGGTAAATGCTTTAAATAACCCTGAAATGAAAGATGTTGCCAAGGCAATTTCTTCGGGCTCTTTAAGAGGGGCAAGAGGTAACTCAGGAGTTATTTTATCTCAACTTCTTAGAGGTTTTACAATCAGCATCCGTGAAGTCGATACAATAGATACAAAGGTCTTAGCTGATGCTTTGACTCGAGCTTGTAATACCGCTTATAAAGCTGTTATGAAGCCCAAGGAGGGCACTATATTAACAGTAGCAAGAGGCATTGCTAATAAAGCATCTGAAATGGCAGACACCACAGACGATTTATCAATTGCTATTCCTGAGATTGTAAAATATGGAGAAGAGGTGTTAGCAGAAACCCCAGAAATGTTACCTATTCTCAAAGAAGCAGGGGTAGTCGACTCTGGCGGACAAGGTTTAATGGAAATACTCTATGGTGCTTTAGCGGCATTTCAGGGAAAAGAAATAGACTTTAATGTCATCAAAAATGAATCAAAAATAGAACCTGCAATTACAGATGTTCATGATTTAGAAAATATTAAGTATGGCTACTGTACAGAATTTTTAATCTTAAATGAAGGTGTTTTCGACGAAAAAGTGGAAAACGATTTCAAGGAATTCCTTAGCTCCATAGGAGATTCAGTTGTTTGTGTAGCTGATGATGATTTAGTGAAAATTCATGTTCATACAGATGATCCTGGCTTGGCTCTACAAAAAGCATTGGAGTTTGGACAGCTTTCTGAAATTGACATCAATAATATGCGAGAAGAACTTGCCGAAGTTATAAAGAATCAAAGCGGGGCAAAGGTAAAGGTAGAAGCTGAAAGTGAAGCTAAAGTTACCAAATCAGAGCCTCGTAAAAGAGTTGGTTTTGTTTCCGTGTCTATTGGGGATGGGTTAAATGAAATATTTAGAGAGTTGGGGGTTGATAAGGTTATTGAAGGTGGCCAAACCATGAACCCAAGTACAGATGATATGCTATCAGCCATTAATGGAGTTAATGCAGATAATGTCTTTATTTTGCCTAATAATAAGAATATTATATTAACTGCAGATCAAGCTAAAGCTTTAACTAAAGATAAAAATGTAATTGTAATTCCAACTAAAACAGTTCCTCAAGGTATTTCTTCCATGATTCATTATATGGAAACTGATAGTATTGATGAAGAAATTGAAACTATGAAAGAAGCAATGAGCAACGTCAAAACTGGACAAGTTACCTATGCAGTTCGAGACACAAAAATTGATGATAAAGAGATAAAGAAAAATGATATTATGGGTATTTGTGACGATGGAATTAGTGCTATTGGTAATGATATCCAAGAAACTACATTGAAATTAATAGAAAATATAATTGATGGGGATTCAGAAATAATAAGTTTATACTATGGAGTCGATATAGAAGAAAATAGCGCTAAAGAGTTAGGTCAGAAAATAGAAGAGAAGCATCCAGATTTGGATATTGAAATTCATTATGGTGGACAGCCAATTTATTATTATGTTTTGTCCATTGAATAAAAGAGATGATTTAGTGCTGAAAGGAATATGCCAATAATTGCTATGAATTTATCTAATAGTATTAAAACTATAAAGGGTATAGGAGAAAAGTCTCAGACTTTGTTTAACAAGGTAGGAGTTAGGACCGCCTATGATTTATTACACTATTATCCAAGAGTGTATGAGCGTTTTGAAGAACCTACGGCTATTTCCAAACTTCAAGAGGGCAAAATTTCTTCAATTAACGGAGTGATAGTTGGACCTTTAAAAAATATTTCTAAACGCAATCTCACCGTTACCACAGCTGTTGTTAAAGACGAAACTGGTGAGGTAAAGGTGGTTTGGTATAGGATGCCTTTTCTAAAAAGTACACTATCACCATATTTGACAGTTATTTTTAGAGGCAGGGTTGTTTTAAAGGGTAGCACGATGTATATGGAGCACCCTGAAATCTATAATCCCCCTAGTAGGTATGAAGAAAAAAAATACACCTTGCAGCCTGTATACCCTTTGACCAAAGGGCTTACAAGCAACATGATTTCAAAGTATGTTAGGGAAATTTTCAATACAACACCTAGGTTTATGGAATATTTAGATGCTGATACCCTTAGAAAGTATCAGCTCTATTCCTATCATGACAGTATTAAGGCTATTCATTTTCCTAAAGATGAAAGTGACTACATTAATGGAAGAAAACGACTTGTTTTCGATGAATTTTTATTATTTGCTTTATCTGTTAGAAGTATAAAGGAAAATAAAGAAATACAAAAAAACTCTTTTAATATTGAGAATAAAGATGTAATCAGTCCTATACTTAATAATTTACCATATCAACTAACCAAAGCTCAAAATAGGGTATGGGAAGAGATAAAAGAAGATTTTCTAAGCAGTCAATTAATGAATCGGCTAATTCAAGGTGATGTTGGATCAGGGAAAACAATAGTTGCCGTGTTAGGGCTTGTGTTTGTAGCTTTAAATGGTTATCAAAGTGCTTTTATGGCTCCTACGGAAATATTAGCAAGGCAACACTACGAAAACATTAAAAATATGCTGGAAGAATTTGGAATCAGCCTTAATATAGATATTCTTACTGGTTCTATTTCTCTTAAGGAAAAGCGCGAAGTTTATGAGAGGATAGAGTCAGGTGATACTCAAATTATTATAGGAACTAATGCTCTAATTCAAGAAAAAGTTGAATATAATAAACTCGCTTTGGTTATTACTGATGAGCAGCATCGCTTCGGAGTAAAGCAAAGAGAAGCATTTGTGACAAAAGGTGAGGCACCCCACGTACTAGTCATGAGTGCCACCCCTATTCCTAGAACCCTTGCAGTAATACTCTATGGGGATTTGGATATTTCTATAATAGACGAAATGCCGAAGAATCGTTTGCCTATAAAAAATTGTGTGGTGGATACTAATTACCGAAATACAGCCTATAAGTTTATTAATGGGGAATTGAAAAAGGGGCGACAATGCTATATTATTTGTCCAATGGCCTTGGAAAGTGAAAGCTTAGAAGCCGAAAATGTAATTGACTACTCTGAGAAAATCAAAAGGCTATTTGACAAATCTACAAATATAAGTTACCTTCATGGGAAGATGAAGCAAACAGAAAAAGATGAAATTATGGAGGGATTTGGCGAGAATAAGATTCAGATTTTAGTGTCAACTACAGTTGTTGAAGTAGGAATCGATGTGTCAAATGCGTCAGTAATATTAATCGAAAATGCCGAGCGCTTTGGATTGGCTCAACTCCATCAACTACGAGGAAGAGTTGGTCGTGGCATACACCAATCATATTGTATTTTTATGACTCCCTCTAAGAGTAAGGAAACAATTCAGCGGTTGGAAATTTTAAATGGTTCTAATGATGGCTTCTATATTGCAAGCGAAGACATGCGACTTCGAGGGCCAGGAGATGTCTTTGGAATAAGGCAAAGTGGAATAATGGGATTTTCCTTAGGGGATATTTATCAGGATGGTAATATCCTAAAAGATGCCAGTAATCTGGCTAATTCTATTCTAGAACAAGACCCTAAATTAGAGATGGAAAAGAACTATCAACTTAGGAGGGTGTTTTATCAGTATCAAAGTAGGAAGATGGAAAACTTAATTTTGTGATATAACAGAGATTTGTACTTGCAAGTGTCAGCGGGGCTGACCCAAATCTCGCCCAAGTACGGCAAGGCGTACTTGATAAATTAGGGTTGGCTGGTGGAGGAATTTACATGAGGGTTATTGGAGGAAAGGCAAAAAGATTAAAACTAAAAACCCTAGATGGATTGGAGACCAGGCCAACAACTGATAGGATTAAGGAAACATTATTCAACATGATTTCTTTGGAAATCCCTGACAGTGTTTTTCTAGATTTGTTTTGTGGATGTGGTTCCATTGGTATAGAGGCTTTAAGTAGAGGAGCTAAAGAAGTTGTTTTTGTTGAGAATAACCCAAAGGCTATCAAGTTACTTAATGATAATCTACACCACACAAAACTTGATAAAAGTGCTTCTGTGATACCAAAAGATGTAATTACAGGATTGAAGCTTTTAGAAGGCAAAAAGGTGTTTGATTTTATCTATCTGGATCCGCCTTATGACCTTAACCTAGAAAAGAAGGTTTTCCAGTATTTAGTTGATTCAGATATTGTATGTGAGACTACAGTTATTATAGTGGAAAGCTCTAAAGATACCGAGTTAGGCTATTTAGAAGATTTGGGATTTTCTGTTAACAAAACAAAGGAATATAAAACAAATAAGCATGTTTTTGTTACAAGATAGTTTGTAAAGAACGTAAATTTTGACTAGGTAGTTTAAAAGGAACTTCCTATCAAGTAAATAAAGTTTGAGGAGGAGTTATTCTTATGCTAAGGGCAATTTACCCTGGAAGTTTTGATCCAGTAACCAACGGACATATAGACATAATTATGAGAACCCATAATATAGCTGATGAGTTAATAATTGGAGTGCTAAATAATAATACAAAAAGTCCGTTGTTTTCCGCTGACGAACGTGTTAAAATGTTAGAGGAAGTTACTAAAGATTTAACAAAAGTGAGAATTGTGTTATTCAACGGCTTATTGATAGATTTTGCCAGAAGAATGAACGCAGGTGTGATTATTAGAGGGCTTAGAGCAATTACCGACTTTGAATATGAATTGCAGATGTCCCAAACTAATCATCGATTACATCCAGATGTTGAAACAGTTTTTTTGACCACAGGAATAGAGTATTCATACCTTAGTTCATCAATCGTAAAAGAGGTTGCGGCATTTGGGGGAGAGGTAACACAGTTTGTTCCGGAAATCGTTGCAGAAAATTTAAAACAAAAATTCATAGAAAAAGGAGAGAATAGTTAATGAGCAGTCGAATTGAACAAATAATTGACGAGATTGAAGAGTATATCGACAGGGATTGTAAGTACCAACCTTTATCTACAACTAAGATAATAGTAAATAAGGAGCATTTAGAGGAACTACTTCGGGAGCTTCGCTTGAAAACCCCTGAAGAAATAAGGCGTTATCAAAAAATTATTGCAAATCGTGACGCTATACTATCTGATGCAAAGGCCAAGGCGGAGAACATGATTACAGAAGCTCACATACAGACTAATGAGTTGGTAAGCGAGCACGAAATTATGCAACAAGCCTACAATCAAGCTAACGAAATTGTAACTCAAGCTCATGGCCAAGCCCAAGAAATTCTTGAAAGCGCCACTAGTGATGCAAATGCTATCCGTATTAATGCTATTCAGTATACAGATGATTTGCTTGCAAATGCTGAAAATGCTATTGGGCACACATTAGATGGTTACATTACAAAATATGATAGCTTGGTTGGTTCCCTGCAGGAATGTTATGAGATTATTCGTAATAGCAGAGCTGATTTAGAGGCTACTGGAGAAGCTGTAGAGATATAATACGCCCAAACTCTTTAATGAGCACCAAGGCGCACTTGAATACAGCTAAACTCTTTAATGAGGGCCAAGGCGCACTTGAATACAGCTAAACTCTTTAATGAGGGCCAAGGCGTATTTTAATATGAAAAATTGTTAGAATGATATTGGAGGAATTAAAAAATGGAACACATTAAAACTATTAATACTCAAACTTTAAACCAAACCGTAAAAGAAGGCGGTTGCAAAGAATGTCAAACATCTTGTCAATCGGCCTGTAAGACATCTTGTACAGTTGGTAACCAAAAGTGTGAACGAGAGAGCAAAAAATAGATTAATAGATAATCTAAGATGTATTTAAAACCTTAGGGTAGCGACTTATAGCCGCTGCCCATAGTTGTGTGTATAACAGAGATTTGTACTTACAGCATCAGCGGGGCTGCCCCAAATCTCGCCCAAGAGCGCCAAGGCGCACTTGAATCAATGTAAAGGAGTAAATTTGTGATTCATCAATACAAAAGTAATGGATATAACATTGTCTTGGATGTGGAGAGTGGCTTGGTTCATGTTACTGATGAAATGGCATATGATGCTATTATGCAATTGAATGAAGAGCTTTCAAAAAAATATGAGTCCATCAGCAATATTTCTGCAGAAGAAGTGGTTAATGCTATTAACAAAATAAAGACTTCTAACCAAAACAATATTTTAAGCAAGTACCGTGATGAAAAACTAGAAAAGGTCTGGAATGACATTGAAAGTCTGGTTATGGAAGGCAAGCTATTCTCGCCCGATGTATACAAGGACTATATAAATGAATTAAGTATGCAAGATTCTATTGTTAAGGCCTTGTGCTTCCACGTTGCTCATGATTGCAATCTGGCGTGCAAATATTGCTTTGCGGATGAAGGAGAATACCAAGGCAAAAGAGAACTAATGTCATTGGAGGTTGGAAAAAAGGCTCTAGACTTTCTAGTATCTAATTCTGGAAATCGGCACAATTTGGAAATTGATTTCTTTGGTGGTGAGCCATTAATGAATTGGCAGGTTGTAAAGGATATAGTCGTCTATGGTCGCCAAATAGAAAAGAAATATAAAAAAAACTTTAGGTTTACCCTAACTACCAACGGAGTATTGCTAGATGATGAGGTTATGAAATTTGCGAACTTGGAAATGGACAATGTTGTTTTAAGTCTGGATGGCCGCAAGGAAATAAATGACAAAATGCGCCCAACAATAAATGGTAAAGGCAGTTATGATGTTGTAGTTCCTAAGTTTCAAAAATTTGTGAAAAATCGGAAAGATAAAGATTATTTTATTCGTGGTACTTTTACAAAAGATAACCTAGATTTTACCAATGATGTACTTCATTTTGTTGAATTAGGTTTTAAACAAATTTCAATTGAGCCTGTTGTAACAAAAGATGAGGATAAATATGCTATAGATCAAGAATCATTGGAAATAGTTTTTAATGAATATGATAACCTTGCTAAAGAGATGGTTAAAAGACAAGGCAGTTCTGATGAATTCAATTTCTTTCATTTTTCTATCGATTTAGATGGTGGCCCTTGTGTAGCCAAGAGACTATCAGCTTGTGGTGCAGGCTATGAATATCTTGCAGTTACGCCAAGTGGTGATTTGTATCCCTGTCACCAATTTGTGGGACATGACGAGTTTTTATTGGGCAATGTAAATGAAGGGATTATAAAGCCTGAAATCCAAATGGAATTTCGCAATTGTAATGTTTACTCAAAAAATCAGTGCGTAGAATGTTTTGCGAAGTTCTATTGTAGTGGGGGTTGCATGGCCAATTCATATGATTTCCATGGTAATATAAATAAAATTTATGAAATTGGTTGTGAAATGATGAAAAAAAGAGTTGAATGTGCTATTATGCTAAAGATAGCTAAACTAATGCAAGAAGATTGACTTTGTTGTTACTATGAAAAGCATGAGTAACTGCCATCCAAACGAGGCTATGTCTCAGTGGGAGTCATCTCACACTGTGATATATATGATTTTAATATGAAAGGTAAAACATAAATGAGAAAGAAAAAATCTATCGCTATTCTAATTCTAGTTGCTGTGACAACAGTATTATTGCTATTTACCGCAATTGTAGGGTGGGGAAATAACCATACAGGTTCGGCCAGAAATATAGGACTTGGCTTGGACTTGGAGGGTGGAGTAAGTATAACCTACCAAGTTGTGGGAGGAGCCCCATCTGCTGAGGATATGTCGGATACTATTTATAAGCTCCAACGAAGAGTTGAGGAGTTTAGCCCTGAGTCAGCAGTTTTCCAGGAAGGCTATGATCGTATCAATATTGAGATTCCAGGAGTAACAGATGCAAATTATATTCTTCAACAGCTAGGAAGCCCAGGATCCCTACTGTTTATTCGTCAAAGAGATGATCATGGATTTGAAAATTATGAGTTTTTTGGAGAGGATGGTATCTTTCTAACTAGGCCTATAGAGGAGTTAATGGAAACAGGGGATGTGATTTTGACTGGAACTGATGTTAGCAGCGCAACAGCAGGAGTAGGGGAAGACCAATGGGGTAACACGGAATTTGTTGTTAACTTGACATTTACCTCTGAAGGTAGTGCATTATTTGCTGCAGCAACTACCCATGCTTTCAATAATGCTGAATCAATTGCTATTTACTTTGATGGAGAGATTATTAGTGCTCCAATAGTTCAAAGTGCAATTACAACAGGAGAAGCTCAAATAACAGGTAATTTTACTTTTCCTGAAGCTGAGAATTTAGCTTCTACAATTCGTATTGGTGGATTGACCTTAGAGCTGGAGGAGTTACGTTCTAATGTATTAGGAGCTCAATTAGGTCAAGATGCAATTGAGACAAGTGTACTGGCTGGAATTATAGGCCTTGTAATTGTAATTGTGTTTATGTGTGCTGTGTTCCTTTTGCCAGGAGTAGCAGCAAGTATTGCTCTAATTATTTACTCGGCACTGACCCTAATCTTAGTTAATGCTTTTGAAATTACCATAACATTACCAGGTATTGCTGGTATTATCTTAGGTATTGGTATGGCTCTAGATGCAAATATAATTATCTTTGCTCGTGTCAAAGAAGAATTAGCTTTAGGCATTTCTCTTCGACAATCCATAAAAAATGGTTTCCAAAAAGCATTAACAGCCATTTTGGACGGGGAATTTACTACGTTAATTGCCGCGGCTATTCTTTGGTTTAGAGGTAGTGGAACAGTTAGAAGTTTTGCTCAAACCCTTTCTCTTAGTATTGTTTTATCATTGTTTACAGCTATTGTAGTTACTAGAGTAATTATATTTGCAATGCATGATGCTGGACTGAAAAAAGAAAAATTCTATGCCCGTATTAAAGAAAAACGTGAACCATATGACTTTTTGGCAAAAAGAAAGTGGTATGCTTACATCTCTATAGGAATTATTCTTGCTGGTTTTGCAGTTATGGGAGTTAATAACGCTAGAGGCGAAGGGATCTTGAATTTTAGCTTGGAGTTTTTAGGTGGTTCTTCTGTCCAGGTTGCATTTGACAAAGATTTTACACTTGAAGAAATAGACGAAATGATAGCTCCAGAGTTTGCAAGATTTGTTGGAGATGGACATGTGCAGTTCCAAAAAGTTGCCGGCTCATACGATGTAATATTTAGAACCTCAACTCTTGAATTAGATGAACGTGAAGCGATAACTAACTTCTTGTATCAGGAGTTTGGAGTAAGAGAAGAAGGAATTGCCACTGAGAATATTAGCGCAACAATAAGTGCTGAAATGAGAACGGCAGCATTTTGGGCACTAGGAATAGCAGTCATATTAATGATTCTCTATATATGGATTAGATTTAAAAATATTAGATTCTCTTTAAGTATGGTTATTTCCATATTGAATGACGTACTGTTTGTATTAGCTTTCTATGCATTTACTAGAATCTTGGTTGGAAATACATTTATAGCTGTTATGCTTACGGTCTTTGGTTATTCCAGTAACTCTACCATTGTAACCTTTGACCGAATTAGAAGTGAACTTAGATTAAAAGCCGCAAGAGGGGAAGGGCTAAAAGAAGTAATAAATCGTTCTGTAACAGCCACTTTAACAAGAACAATTTACACTACAGCCAGTACTGTAATTGTATTACTTGTGTTGTATTTACTAGGTGTACATGCTATCAGAATCTTTGCATTGCCACTTATGGTTGGTATTGGGGTAGGAGTTTATACTTCTGTATGTGTGGCACCATCTATTCTATATGTAATGAAAACCAAATGGCCTCAAGATGATGATTAAGTTTAGTACGAGGAATAGTAATGGATAAGATTAAAGAAAACTGGTTTATATCCATGAAAAAAGCGGATTTTAAAGGGATAGGAGAGATGTTTAACATTTCTCCTATTCTTGCAAGAATAATTCGCAATAGAGACATTATAGAGCATCATGATATTGATTTATACCTAAATGGCACCATTAATGACCTTTATGATGGGATGCTTTTGAAAGATATGGGCGTTGCTGTTGATATACTAAAAGAGAAAATACAAAATAAGGAATCAATCAGAATTATTGGTGATTATGATGTTGATGGAGTTAACAGTACTTATATCCTTGAGGAAGGCCTTAGAAAGCTAGGAGCAAAGGTAGATACTGATATTCCTGATAGGATTGCAGATGGATATGGTCTAAATCCAGTGTTGATAGACAGGGCTTTGGAAGATAATGTTGATACAATAATAACTTGCGATAATGGCATAGCTGCTTATGATGAGATTGCATATGGAAAGTCCATGGGATTAACCATTATTGTTACTGATCATCATAAGGTGCCTTATATAGATGTGGGAGGGGAGAGGGAGTACTTGATGCCCCCTGCCGATGCTGTCGTTAATCCTTATGGATTGGGGTGTACATATGAGTTTAAAGGCTTGTGCGGGGCTGCCATCGCTTATAAAGTCATTGAGGCCTTATATGAAGTAATGAATGAAAACCCCGAGGATGTAGACTATCTAATTGAAAATGTTGCCCTAGCCACTATCTGTGATGTAATGGATTTAATTAACGAAAATAGAATTTTTGTTATTCAAGGTTTAGAAATGCTTAGAAGAACAAAAAACCTCGGACTAAAAGCATTAATGGCTATAAATGACATTGACCCAAAGTATATATCTGCATATCATGTAGGCTATATTATAGGACCTTGCTTAAATGCAAGTGGTCGTTTAGATACTGCAAAAAAAGCCTTGAAGCTTTTGAACTCAACTACCTATGAAGAAGCATTGGGGTATGCTAATGAACTGAAACAATTAAATGAAAACCGTAAGGAAATGACTGCAAAAGGGGTAGAAAATGCCATATCTATCATTGAAAACAGCTCTATAAATGACCATAAAGTTTTGGTTGTATATCTTGAGGATTGTCACGAAAGTATTGCTGGCATTATCGCTGGTCGTATTAGAGAGCGTTATTATAAACCCACCTTTATTCTTACAGATGGTGAGGGTTTTGTTAAGGGGTCTGGACGATCTATTGATGGATATCACATGTTTGATGAATTGTGCAAATGTCGAGCACTTTTAATTAGATTTGGGGGCCATAGACTTGCGGCAGGATTATCGTTAAAGAGAGAAAATATAGATGAGTTACGAAATGTACTAAATGAAACTTGCCAGCTAACACATGAAGACTTAACAGAAAAAATAACAATAGACATGGAACTACCTTTCCAATATGCAACTATTGAATTAACAGAGGAACTAAAAAAAATAGAACCCTTTGGAAAAGGGAACAAAACACCATTATTTGCTGCTAGAAATGTAAGGATTTCAAATCCAGGTATATTTGGAAAAGACGAAAATGTACTACGTTTTCAAGCCAAGGACCAATATGGAACATCCGTAGATGGAGTTTACTTTGGAGAGGCCAGAAAATGCTTAGATTATATTACATCAAAGGGTGAAGTATCCATAACCTATTACCCTAAGATTAATGAATACATGGGGGAAGTTAGACTGCAAATTGTGATGAAAAACTATAAGTAATCAAGAATTATTTTAGAAGTTTGTACTCAACTGTCCTAGCAGGATGGGAGCATTTTCCACTATAATAATCCTGTAACTACTAAAAGTATTCCAAAGAATATTCCAATAGATGCACAAACACCTCTAAAGCCCACATCCATACCGCCTACCTTCTTCAAGGTTACATTACCCTTAACTAGATAATTGTATATTAGTAGACCAACACCTACACTTGCAAAAAAGATCAAAGTTTTTTGCAAGTACCCCATTGGATCTATGGTAGCATCTGTTACAAACAAATAGCGAACTACAGGACCACCAAATACACCTCCAAGTAGACAAGCCAGCCCTAAGCCTACAGATGGAACTAAACGCCATGTATCTGCTTGTACAGCGTCTCCAATTACATTAGGGTCTGATTCTCCAAACAACATCCCTGAATACTTAATAAAGGAAATCACAGTTCCTAAGCTTATAATAATTACAGATAATTCTACGAAGAATGGTACATCAGTAGAAATAAAGTACTTTGAGATACTTCCTATGAAAAACGGAGCACCAGTAATACCTAGAACAGCAGCAGCTGTTGCAATTCCAACAAGAGGAAGACGTTTCATCACACCCCGAATTTTGTACACATCACGAGTGCCATAAGAATGGAAGAGTATACCTGCTGTTAAAAAGAGAGTGGTCTTAAACATACCATGGCTAATAATGTGATACATACCTCCAAGAATAGAATATTTACTACCAGCTGACAAACCAATTACTATTAAGCCCACTTGAGAAATAGTGTGAAATGCTAAAATCATTTTTATATCTGTCTGGCACATTGCCATAAACACACCAATGAGACCTGTTGCAATTCCAACTCCTAAAAAGAAGTTCTCAGCAGCAAATCCACCAAATACCTCTTGAAGTTGTATAAAGATAAACACCGATACCTTAATCTGTACACCAGAAAGTATTGCAACAACAGCTGACGGTGCTGCAGGATAGACCTTTACTTTAGGCAAGAAGCTGTAAAGTGGGATTATAGAACATTTAAAAGCTAATCCCGTCATAATTAAAGCATAGGGTAAAACTAGAAGAGAATCACACAAATTGCCAACGTGGTACTTAACATACTCTAAATCAAAAGCGCCAACTAGCATATATAAATAGCCTATTCCAAATAGATAGAATTGCATAGCAACAAGATTAAGCATAAAGAAGACCATACCACCAAACATTTGCCTTCGGCCGCGGTAATACATCAATAGAGCAGTTATAACAACTGTGCCAACTTCCACAAGAACAAATATATTAAACAAGTCTCGTGTTAAGAAAAGGCCGATAATAACTGCCTCAAGAATAAAAAGCAAAAACCAAAATGTCCTGACTCCCTCTTCATTGTAACTATAAATTGCAACAGCAAGAAAGATAAAGCTAGTTAGCAATATGAAAACAGATACGGTATTATTTGCCCGTAAAATAATACCCAAAACGTCATCGTAACTGCCAACATGAGTTACAATTTCAGCATGGCGAGTTACCGCAAACAGGTAAAAAGAAACAACAATAAAAATGCACTGGAAAACAATAGCCAGTACTCTTGCCACTTTATTTGTGGAAAGTACAAATAGAAAAACTGCAATTAAGACAGGTATAATCACCATGAAAGGTAACATACATCAACCTCTGCTTTCGTTTGAATTTAGTTTAGTACTTTTCAACATTATCTTCCTTCGAAAGGGTAGACATGTTTTTCCAATCAGTAGTTTTGTATTTTTTAAACAATGTATTAAGCATAATAATATTTACAGCAATAACACATATACCAATAATAATGGTTGTTAGCATTAATGCCTGAGGAAGTGGGTCAGAAATTTCAGGTAGTTGCGATAGATAACCTAAGTCATCTGCATCAATAATAGGAGGTCTTACCCCGGTTCTAGATCCAACAAATAACCAAAACATAATAACAGCGGCCTGCATTGTAAGAAGGCAGACAATACTCTTAATTATATTTCGGCTGGTTATGAGACCGAAAAAACTTATGAAAAAAACTGCTATTGCAAATACATCCAAAATCTCAAACATATTAAGAATCTCCATCCTATAAGTTTCTTATTGTATGGGCTCGAAAACACCTCGCCTCGTTTTTTGGAAGTTCTTTTTGCTAAGCTCGAAAAGACCTCGCTAAGCAGAAAAGAACGACCTACGTACGGGCTCGAAAATACCTCGCCTCGCACTATCGGTCATGGGCTTTCTTTGTCTCGTTCTACGGCTACATAGCGGTAGAATATAATGAAAAATCCGCAAGCCACTTTAATTCCGATTAAGGAATTCATTATTATTAAGTG
>JGI20163J26743_11538162_pt1 | contig 14729 bp, 10 predicted proteins | sample TergutCu122P1_FD_26743 | JGI IMG/M metagenome (IMG submission 26743) | reverse complement strand
GACATAATTGTGGGTTTTCCGGGCGAAACAGAAGAGGACTTTGAAGAAACGTTAGACCTTGTGAGAAAAGTAGAGTTTGATTCGGCGTTTACTTTTTTGTACTCAATTCGCAAAGGGACTCCGGCAGAAAATTATGAAGATCAAATTCCGGAAGATATAAAACACAAAAGGTTTAACAAACTTGTGGATTTATTAAATGAAATATCCATGAGAAAAAATAAAGAGTATGAAGGTCGCACAGAAAAAGTTCTTGTTGAGGGTCTTTCGAAAACAAACAAAGAAATGTACACAGGAAGAACAGAAACTTTCAAACTTGTGAATTTCAAATCTGAAAAAGATATTTCAGGGCAAATTGTGGATATTAGAATAACAGAAGGTAAAACCTTTAGCCTGATAGGCGAGCTTATCTAAACAAGTTAAATAAGTCTAATTATCCGTCTTTAGAATATTGAACAAACCGAATTATATACCCGTTTTATCGGTCGGGTTTGGATAAGAAGCTACTTATTCAAAAAAGTGATTTGCACGTACAATTTGTTTGCATAGGATTGGGTCGCGCATTTAAGTAGATGCCTTGCTTTACCAAGAGAATCTTCACCAATGTATATTTTGTTGTTGAAAATACACTCAATAGATTCTTCAAGTACACTGCAAAACTCATTATAAGATAAGTCTATTGGGGCAACACCTAATGCCAGTCTAACCATTATTTTGATATCGCTTATGCTATAAACTTGCTTCATCAAACAGATAACAAATAAATATGCAAGATGCGTCCTGTCGTATTTCTTTTTGACAGGAGGCTTCAAAACTCCTTGTTTAACATAATTATTAATCATTGATTTCGAAATGAGCTTTTCTGATTTATCTAAATGAAACATTTCTAAACGAGTTTCCAAATAATTTACAACCTGATCTGAATACAAGTCAATATCCGGCAACTGTTCCCAACGAGGAATATGAAAATCAAAATTGTTTTGGTCCATTTTTGTCTCCATTGCTACTTCTGTAGTCACTAATTGTTAATTGAAGATTACTCTCCACTGTTACTCTCTTAAATATTATAATAACATTTTTATAGAATGTAGTCAATTTATTGACATGTTCTCGAACATATGATAATCTAGTATCCAAGACTAGATGCTGATGTTTTGCAATTAAGAACTGCTAATAAATGAAAAAGCATTACAGTAGTGCATTAAGTAAGCCGAATTTAAGAGTTAATTAAGTGGAAAGAGGTGCGCACAATATGAAACCGAAAAAAAAGCTTTATGATGCAGAGTATTTTAAAGACATAAGAGAAGTATTAAACAAAACTGTTGAAGACTACCCCGAAAATCTCGCTTTTATAGTGAAAGACAAAATAGAAAAAAATCCTACTTATACAAAAATCACGTATAGGCAATTCCAAGAAGATGTAAACAAACTGGGGACGGCACTCATAGATTTGGGTCTTCAAAATAAGAGAGTAGCTATCATTGGGAAAAACAGGTATGAATGGGCATTAGCTTATCTTGCGGTTTTAAACGGAGTGGGCATCACAGTACCGTTAGATAAAGAGCTTCCGAAAGAAGAAATCGCAAGTTTGCTGCAAAGAAGCAAGGCGGATGCTATTATTTTTGATAAAGCATTTGCAGAAACGATGAAAGAAATAAGCAACCAAAACAGTCATATAAAAGAATATATATGTATGGACTCGGATGAGGCGGAGCAATTTAACACAATCGAAAATTTACTTAACAATGGAGAAACACTGCTAAAAAACGGAGACGAACGATATATAAACGCAGATATCGATGAAGAAGCAATGTGTGCAATCGTATTCACATCCGGCACTACGGCGCTGTCAAAAGCCGCAATGATGACCCATAAAAATTATGCGTCTAACATATATGGAATGAAACATGTAATGCTATTTTACCCTACCGATGTTAACATGGCATTCCTTCCGTTTCACCATACTCTGGGCTCAACAGGCTTACTTATGATGCTTGCATGCGGCACTACTAATGTATTTTGCGACGGATTAAAATACATACAAGAAAATCTCAAAGAATATAAAGTCACGTCATTTATTTGTGTGCCGCTTTTGCTTGAGGCAATATATAAAAAGCTGATGGCGGAAGTAGATAGGCAGGGCAAAACCAATCTTATCAAAACCATGCGAAAAGTCTGCAATTTCTTGCTTATATTTGGCATCGATATAAGACGGAAAGTATTTAAGCAAATTATAGATAATTTGGGTGGGATGAGAGCTGTAGTTTCGGGTGCAGCAGCCATTGACAAAGAAGTGGCAAAAGGATATCACAGTTTTGGAATTCTTACTTTGCAAGGATACGGATTAACCGAAACCGCCCCTGTAATTTCCGGGGAAAACCATACAGCGATCCGGTATGGCTCATGCGGCTTTCCCCTTGTAAATGTGGAAGTAAAAATAGATAACCCTAATGAAGATGGTATTGGAGAAATCGTTGCAAAAGGTCCAAATGTAATGCTTGGATATTATGAAAATGAAGAAGCCACGGCTGAAGTGCTAAAAGACGGATGGTTTTATACAGGAGACTTGGGGTACTTGGATAAAGATGGCTTCTTATTCATAACAGGAAGAAAGAAGAATGTAATTGTCCTGAAAAACGGTAAAAATGTATACCCTGAAGAACTTGAGTCCCTTCTCAATATGCCATATGTCTCAGAAAGTTTGGTTTATGGCAAACCTAAAGGTGAGGATTTGTCGCTTGTTGTAAAAATCGTATATGATCAAGAATATGTGGATGAGAAGTATCCCGGAATTTCTGAAGAGGAACTTCATGGTATCATATGGAAAGATATTCAAGAAATAAATGAAGGATTGCCACTTTATAAAAAGATGAGACACCTTGTTATTACGAATGAAGAAATGATAAAAACCACAACGAAAAAGGTTAAACGTGCTGAAGAAATAAAAAAAGCCGAATCGATGTAAGATAAGTTAGCAATCGCAAAAAATTAATAAAAAAATTGTGATAAACATAATATTTCAAATTAGACACGAGGGTAGTGAAAAACTGCCCTCGTGTTTTGTATGCAAAAAATTTCAGGTTAATTCACAAAAAATTTCAGACAATGATATTTTGACTAAGCAATGCCAAAGTGTTAAAATGATTGTAAAGTAATCATTTCACACTATTTTCAATTAGAATGAGGAAGTTTATGCATAAGAAAGCGGCACGGGAAATATATAAACAGTTGAAAGAAGTTTTAACAAGTAAAAAATTTCTCTCAGATGTGAAAATATCAAAAAAACGGATGAATGAGATTCTTGCAAAGACTGATTGGGCTGCAGGCATTTTGGCGCTTGTAAACAAAAACACATTTAAATCTGCAGACATTCTTTTGCTTTGCAAAAATAGTTTAAATGAATTGGCAAAAGAGCCTGATTCCGGTTGGCTTAAATATCTATATGACTATACCGTTAGCAGATTATATCCCGAAAAAGTTAATGGGGCAGACTATGAAGAAAAATATGCAGGTATCCTATTTCTGTATACTGTTTTGAGATATTTTTTCGATTACGAAAAAAAGAAAAAGTCACATGATTTTCCTATGGCATTTATTGATAATCTTAGTGTTGATGAAATTTCTGACTGTCATACAAAAGAAGAATATGAACATTATTTGAACATGTATGATGAGCTGTTTTTTTATGAATTTATGCGTATAGGCAAAGAAATTACACCGTTTGGTCTTATTGACCACATTGCAGGAGTGCATGCGCTTGCTGTTTTTATCGCAAGACAAGTTAAGCAAAAAGGTGTTCCGATAGATTTGGCTTTGATGTCAGGTGCGGCAGTTTGCCATGACATTGGCAAATTCGGTTGCAAAGTTTCGGAAGACGAAAGAATTCCGTATCTGCATTACTACTACACTGACCAGTGTCTTAAAAGATTACAAATGCATGCAACTGCACACATTGCAGCGAACCATTCGGCATGGGATTTGGAGCTTGAAGATTTATCTATTGAATCGCTAATTTTGATTTACGCAGATTTTAGGGTAAAAGATGAAGAAAATGTAGAACTTCAAGCATCAAACAATAAAAAAGGTGGCAAGAATGGTGTCAAAACACGTAAAACTCGAATATTTACACTTGCAGAATCTTTTGATGTGATACTTGGCAAATTGGATAACGTTGATTCGGCCAAAAGAAAAAGATACGAAAAAGTTTACTCCAAAATTAGAGATTTTGAAAATTATCTAATAGGGTTAGGCGTTGATGTGGAGTTTGGTGCAGGAAGCGCAGATAGAACCAAAGCCAAAACTAAAGATCCTGCGATCATGAATTCCAGCGAAGCCATTGAAAGGATAAAAGCGCTAGCAATTGAACATAATATTAGGGTGATGCATATATTTAACAACGAGGCGTCGTTTGGAAGTTTGCTTGAAGAAGCCAGAGGCGAAACGCAATGGAAAAATATACGAGGGTATATCAATATTTTTGAGGAATATTCGCCACATATGAATCAAAAACAAAAAATGATGACATTGCAACTTTTGTATGAAATGTTGATGCACAGAGAAGGCGACATACGTAGGCAAGCAGCGGCCCTCATGGGTAAAATGATAGTTGGTTTTGGCGAAGAGTATAGAAAGGAGCTGCCTAAAGATGTAATTTTGCCGGATTCTGAAACCACATCTTTTGAACTTTGGAAGAAGTACCTGGATGCAGTTATATTTCCGGGGCACAAAGTGACCGAGAGGCACAAATATTGGGTTGGATATTCTCTTCGAGTCATTATTTTCAACGTTTTTAAACACTGTGACGAAAGTGAAAAAAGACTATACTTAGAACAAATTCTTAGTTACTACAAAGATGTTGTGATGGATGACGCCACTACTTTTGTACTTGTATCTTCCATGCAATATATTCCGATTGAACTTTGCACAAAGCAAGAGATAACTAAACTGGTCGAGTTTGTAGTTAGTTTATGTCAGAGGCAAGCCCCTGAAATCAAAATAGGCATTATGAGTTTTGTGGAGCATTTGACAAAATTTCATGCCGAAAATATAAGTGATGAATGTAAAGCTCTTATTATTCCTATGATTAAAAACATGGAAGATGAAACAAGTTGCTTGCCGTATTTGAAAGCGAAAATTTTTAGAAACATCGGTGAAACCGGCAAAAGTATTAAAACTGTAAATGAAGTTTTAAAAAATGGTAGCAGTCTGGTTTCGGAAATATTTTTAGAAAACCTAAAAGTTAATACGCCGTGGATTATCAAAGCTGTAAATATTGAGTTTTTGCTCGACCTTTCTAATTTTGCAAGAAGGGAAACACTTTTTCATATTGCAACGCATTTTTCAAACCTCTTAAAAGTTAGCGAGAGAGTTACAGTTAGACATAGGGCGGGTATGGGGCTTGTAAAAATCATGCAAAAGTTGCAGCTTTCCGAAAGAAATGAAATTGCAGTAGAATTGACGGGTGGGCTTGAAATCGGTGAGTATCAGGTTTCGAAATATATTCCGGAGTATCTTGGTGAAATAGCGCTGTATCTTCATCCGAACGAATTAGATGAAATCATTTCTGATTTAAAAAAATTGCAACACAGCACAAATGATAAAGTGAGTTCAGTTACGCTCAACACACTTGGAATTATTATACAAAAGTACTCATCGTATAAGGGTAGATTTTCTGAGCCTGTTGAAAAATATGAGCAGCGCAGGCGTTTACTTTTAGGTATGCTTTTGACAGGGCTTGCAAGCTACAGAGAAACGGTAAGCCAAGAAGCGTTATATGTAATCGGCAAGCAATTTTTTGCGTCTGAAGCGCTTCCACAGAAAGAAAAGTACTTAATATTTGAAAGCATTTATAAAAAAATGTTAATACTTTTGGAAGGCAAAGGAAATATAGAGCTGTCTTTTTTCAACAACGCAGCAGTTTTAAACGATGTATACAGATTTATATCAGATTACCTTATGGAGCACGATAGTTTTGCGATTAAAGAGCCTGATAAAATTGCATTTTTCCCGGGAACATTTGACCCATTTTCGCTGGGTCATAAAGGAATCGTTAAAGCTGTCAGAGATTTAGGCTTTGAAGTTTATCTTGCGTTGGACGAATTTTCCTGGTCGAAAAAAACACAACCACGCATGATAAGAAGACAGATTGTTACTATGAGCATAGCAGATGAAAGCAACGTTTATGTTTTTCCTGACGATATTCCTATAAATATTGCAAACTCTTCAGACTTAAACACCCTTTCAAACCTTTGGCAAGGGCGAGAAGTTTATGTAACTGTGGGCAGCGATGTTGTTGCTAATGCGTCATCCTATAAAGCTGCCGTTACTGAAGGTTCAATTCATAATTTAAATCATATAATTTTTAAACGTGAAAGTGAATTTGAGAGAAATTTAGTTGCGGAGCAATTTCCGATTCAGTTTAAGAAAATTAAGGGTGACATAATAGAGTTAACGCTTCCACCACACCTTGAGGATATAAGTTCAACGAGAATTCGAGAGAATATTGATCTAAATCGTGACATATCAAATTTGATTGACCCGATGGTGCAAAACTTCATTTATGAAAACAGCCTTTACCTTAGGGAACCTCTTTATAAGCACGTCATGCAAAGCAAAAATCTCGTTATTGAGTCCGTTGCAAAAGGCTCAGGCAAATGTTTGATGATAAAGGATGGTTCGAAAGAAAATGCTGTTGTTGCAATGTGCACATACAAAGAACTGAAAGCCACAAAGCTTTATAGTGAGTTAAAAAGCCAAGAGGCTTCTACTTACATAAGGGAAAGCACTTCCGGTAAGATTGTGCTGATTAATCACATACATTTTTCTGAAAACGCAAGTTTGAGAGAGCCACTACAGGCTGTACTTACAGAAGTTCTTGCAGAATGTTTGAAGCAAGACTTCACATACGCAATTTATGATGGGGAAATTCGTTCTGAAATTGTTGATGTTTTGGAACGTCAAGGTTTTGAAAAACGCATGTTTTCAAAAGGCGCAAAAGCACTCTACGTTGTAGATATGAAATTCCCTGTGGTTGTGCTAAAAAACATGATAACAAACATCAAAACGCCGTTCAATCAAAACGAGCGTGTAATTTCAACGCTAGATGAAGCACATAAAGAATTACAGCGGGCACTTGTTAAGCTGTATCAAGGTGGGCTTGTGCTTTCCATCGGTTCTGATATTCTTCACAACAAACTTGTAAAAATGATTGTGGATGAAAATAACGTTCCGGAAATTCCGAGCAAAGAAAGAAAGCTCGGACCTTTGATGTGCGTTCCTTTTGGCGAAATGCTAAAAGGTATGATGGTGCCAAATACAGTTACTAAGTCACTACATACAGAAAAAGTTTATACAGGTACAATCGGAGATTTTAAAATTAAAGAATTCCCGTTTTACGCATCTTTAGTAAACCAAGTGAGAACGATAAAATCATTTGACAGACCGGTTATCTTGCTTGATGACTTCATGCACAACGGCCATAGGTTTGAAGGTCTTGCACCTGTACTAAAAAGCGAAAGTGTGAATATTAGCAAGCTTATTGTGGGAATTTTGTCAGGGCGTGGCAAAGATCTCATGGAAATGCAAGCTCAGAAAGTCGACTGCGCATATTATATTCCTAACTTGCGAAATTGGTTTGTTGATACTGCCATGTATCCTTTTGTTGGAGGCGACAGTATTGAAGCGGCAAAAGTAGTAAGTGCCGGAATTCTCCCGTCAATCAATTTGATTTTGCCATATGCAGTACCAAAGTTTTTAGCTAAATTACCGCCAAATTTGGTCTTCGAAATGTCGATGACTTGCTTGAAAAATACCCGTAGGATTTTGGAGGTTCTTGAGGAAGAGTACCAAAGTATATTTGAACGCAATTTGACGCTCAACAGGTTAAGTGAAGTAATTACGATTCCGAGAATACCTGAACGAGGTCACAGTATGCATTACGATTTGAATCTGCCTGCCTCTGCTTGTGCGGCAAATGATATTGAGATACTTTCGAGGCTCAAGAATATAATGGGGTAATTTATGTACAGACTATCTGATTTATATGAAAATGCGGGAATATTTAAAAATGCGAAAAGCAAAGAGTATTTATTCCCAATTGCGATAGGCAAAAAAGTCAAGATTAGTGTATTGGCATTAGGCGATGTGGGCGGAAATTTGCTTACAGGGCTTGTATTACTTGGTGGGAACGAAATTGAAAGCATAGGGATCTTTGATATTAATAAAAACAATGGAAAAAGATATGAAGCTGAGATGAATCAGATTGCATATCCGCCTGTTGTGCCAGATTCAAGTGCAGAAAATTTTAGGTGCGCTCCGGAAGTGTTTGCTATCGATAATGAAGAAGAATTATTTGATTGTGATATATTTATATTTTGTGCGTCAAAAGAGGTGCCTGCTGTAGGTTCAGATGTTTCTGATGTGAGAATGGCACAATATGAGGGGAACAAAAAAATTATAGAGCATTATGCAAAACTTGCATCATTAAAATGCTTTGGGGGAGTGTTTGCTGTTGTTTCGGATCCTATAGATCCCTTATGTAAAGCAGCTTTTCTTACGTCGGGGTTAGCGCCAGGGCAGTTTCACGGGTTTGGGCTTGGTGTTATGAATGCAAGGGCACTTTACTATGCAAAAAAAGAAAAAAGATTTGCACAGTATGTGACAGAAGGACGTGCCTTTGGGCCCCATGGTCAGGATTTAGTTTTAGCTGACAGCATTGAAAATTACAATGACGACATTTCCAAAGAGCTGACGCAGTTGGTTGCAGTAGAAAATCTTAGGATTCGTGGGTTTGGGTTCAAACCTTTTATAGCACCGGCATTTTCATCCGGCGTTTTGTCGATTTTAGCAATGCTTAGGGGTGAGTGGCACTACAGCTCAAACTACATAGGGGATGAAACAGATGGAGCTTTCTTTGGTGCATTGAACAGAATAGCAGAAGGCAAAATTGAATTTGAAGATGTTTTATTATCTGAAAAATTATTTGCAAGAATACAGCAATCATATCAAAACTTAAGAGAACTTAAGTAAATCAAATTAAAAGATTGTCAAAATAGATGGAGTAACATATGAGCAACTTCACTTTAATAAAACCAACTAATGTAGAAACGTATAAAACAGAGAGATTTGAGCACATCTTGTGGCGGAGCCTAATAGATTACAGCTACGACACTATAACAACCGCAGATGAATTTGAGTGTGCTGATTTAAAAGGCAAAAAAGTGCTCTTTGCTGTTCCTCTTGGCGAATCGGGAGTTAATCTTGAATGCATAAAGATATTGAAAAAGATTCGGTTAAATCGAGAGTGTCTGGATGGTTGTATCGGTGCATCAATCGTTGATGGGACTAATGAGATTTATACTAAAGCAGTCGCAAGAGAACTTGCTTTTGGAGCAAACATATCGGGTTGCACGTTTATTGGAAAGTCCCTTGTGGAGGGCACCGGGACCCTTAAAAATTATAACACAATCGCAAGAAATATTTCGGCTGACAATCTTGAAGCATATGCGAAAACAGCAGAACATTTAATTCATAATTTAATGACTTTTGAAAAGCCAAAAAAAAACAATCCGAAGATACTTGCAATTCATGCAGGTCACAGTGAAAAATCAAATACGAAAGCGCTTTGGGACATGGTTCGAACTTATCTTCCGAATATAGATGTAACTGAAATATCGCTGCAAGATGGTGAAGTTAAAGATTGCAGAGGTTGTGCATATGCCACATGTCTGGATTTTGGCAAGCAGAAGTCATGTTTTTATAGTGATTGGATAACGGAAAAAATATATCCGGCACTTATCGATTGCGATGTGCTAGTTTTAATATCGCCAAATTACAATGACGCTCCAACTGCCTATATTGCAGCATTTATGAATAGATTAACTGCGTTACTTAGGGGGAATCATCTTGTGAACAAGCAACTTTTTGCTGTAATTGTGTCAGGATATAGTGGTGGTGACCTTGTGGCAAAGCAGATTATTAGCACATTAAATATGAATAGACCGTTCATACTGCCGTCACGTTTTGCTTTACTCGAAACAGCAAACAATCCCGGAGAAGTCAAAGAAATCCCCGAGATTGAAAAAATTGCACATGAATTTGCCGAAAATATACTAAAGCAAATTAAGTTATAACTTGAAAAAGATATCTCCCGCCTCATAAACTATTCTACTACAGAAGAATAAATCGTTGTGACTGCTTTATGATCAAGGGGCATTGCAGCCGGAAGCACTCCATCAGGACCACCGGTACAGTTGTTTATAATAGTAGCAAGGTTCTCTTTCGGATTTGGAATTCCAAGTTCTTTGAGTGTAAGTGGCATGCCGATTAATTTTAGCCAAGCACGGAATCTGTTTATTCCTTCATAAGCAACTTCTTTCACATCACCCATATTAGGGTCAACATCAAATACTTTTACTCCAAATTGTGCAACTCGTGCGACCATTCTGTCTTCTCCGTTATCTGCATAATATTGCAACATTGGTGGCATTACTACAGCAAGGCCGGCACCATGCGGAGTGTCAAAAACACCACTTAATTGTCTCTCTAACGGATGTTCACCGCCGCGATTTTTAGGGAGACGCCCCATGTCAAGCAAATCATTATGACCGAAAGCACTTGCAAGCATAAGCTCTGCACGGGCCTCATAATCTGTAGGATTGTTATAAGCAATCGGTGCATACTTTACGACTGTACGCATTGTTCCTTCGCAATATTCATCACCAAGATAACAATCTGAATCGATAAAATAACGCATTACCACATGAGCGAAAATGTCTGCAGAACCGACAGATGTCTGATAAGGTGAAACCGAATAAGTAAGTTCAGGGTTCATGATAGTAAAAGCAGGACGCACCATAGGATGCATAAGTCCAAATTTACGATTAGTTTTTAGGTCATCAACGATAACAAAGGAACCGCTCGTTTCGCTTCCGGCTGCTGCAATTGTAGGAATTGCACCTACAGGAGCAATTTTTGTCGGTGCAGTGCCCTGGTAAAACTGCCAATAGTCTCCGTCATTTGCGAGTCCAAGTGCAATTGCTTTTGCAGTATCTATCGTGCTGCCGCCACCAATTGCAAGTACCAAATCAACGTTTTCTTTTATTGCTATTTTTAAACCTTCATCAGCGAGAGACCTGCGTGGGTTTGGTTGCACGCCTGAAAGTTCAACAAAGGTCATGCCGTCAGCTTTCATAGAATTTACAACTGAATCATAAAGACCCATTTTTTTTACACTACCGCCGCCATAGACTAGCATAACTTTGGTTCCCCCGTGTTTGCGTATCAGATCGGTCACTTTTGATTCTGTGCCCTTGCCAAATACTATTTCAGTAAACATGTGAAAATTAAATTCAGTAAATTTTTTCATACTTTGGTTTCCTCCTGTTGATTGCAATATCATAAGCAATTGCTGATATGTTGTTTCATGATATCAAAATTTTTTTAACATTTGATAATAGTATACCAACAGCATATGAATTTGAAAAGCTATTTTCATTTTACATAGCGAAAAATCAATTAAAAATCAAATAATCCAAAAATCCATTGACCGCAAGCGTTTTTCATAATAAACTATTGATAAAGCTACTGAACTTTGTACTTGAAAAAATGTGTGTATTTTTATTGGTGTGGAATATTTAAGATTGGTACGTATGTGGGGGCATAGCTCAGCTGGTTAGAGTGCCTGCTCGACAAGCAGGAAGTCATTGGTTCGATCCCGATTGCCCCTACCAAATTTTTTTTGAAATGAATAAATACGTGACAGTCAATCTTATCAAAAATGATAAGGAGGGCAATTGTATGAGTGTTAATTTTACTGTCTTAATTGAGCAAGGAGAAGATGGCGCATTTATTGCGACTGTGCCTGCGTTAAAAAGTTGCTATACACAGGCCGATTCAATGCAAGAACTTTTAGAAAAAATTAGAGAAGTTATTGAATTGTGCCTTGAAGTTGAAAAAGATATTCCACCATCGAACAAGTTCATAGGTGTACAACAGATGGAAATTGCGATATGAGCAAACTGAAAATTATTACCAGTGTTCAAATGGGCAAATTACTGAAAACTCTTGGTTTTGTTATGATAAGACAAAAAGGGAGCCATTGTTTTTATCGGCATGCTGATGGTCGCACAACTGTTGTACCTATGCATGCAAATGATTTAGATAGGTCATTGATTCGCAAGATACTTTATGACATTGACTTGTCGATTGATGAATACAATAATCTAGTTTAATAATATATGAACGACTTTCTGCTTGTGGAGCAGGAAGTCATTTTAATAACGGAGACAAGAAAATGAAAAAACGAAAAATTCTATATCTGACGCTCACTTTTATGATGGTGGCGTCTTTGATGCTTATAAGTGTAGCATATGCAAACAGTACGACAAACAACGTGACAAACAATACGGTGAACAACGCCGAAATACGTGTGTTGATAGGTGGAAACGCAGTAGAATTTGACGTTCCGCCACAAATTATATCGGGCAGAACGTTGGTACCGATGCGAGCAATATTTGAAGCTCTCGGTGCGGAAGTAGAGTGGGATGGCATTACGCAAACGGTAACTGCGCATACACGCTGGCCTCAAGTCATCAAACTTACTGTCGGAAGTACTGAAATTTCTATTGATGGCAGAGTGTCACAGATGGATATTGCGCCAATCATACAAAACGGGCGTACCCTTGTACCTGTAAGATTTATAGCACAAACTTTAGGATATGAAGTGTTTTGGGATGCAGCAAACTCCGATGTGCTGATCAACACAAATCCGTTTTTCCGCCTGGATCCACAGCCGGTTACGTTTACGGAGGAGCCTATTTCGTGGCGCAGTCTTGGAGGTTGGATAATCTATTATCTTCATAGTGGTGGAATAAGCGATTTGGAACGTGAAGTTGTAAGGCTTACAAATCTTAAAAGAGAGCAACACGGAGTCCAACCTGTTGCACTTTGCGAAGTTCTTTCGGCTGCAGCGAGATTTAAAAGTCAGGAGATGAGAGATTTATTTTATTTTGACCATTTTAGTCCGGTTTACGGGTTGCCGAACTTTATCCCGGTAGTATTATTTGGTGCAGAACATTTTTCTAGTGAAAACCTCACCAGACCGACCAGACTGCCACATGCAGAAGCGATAGTCGAAAATCTTTACAACTCACCGGGCCATCGTGAAAACATGCTTGACAGCAGACATAATGTTGTCGGTATCGGAATAGTCATGTCAATGGGTGCAGGTGTAAATTTTGACGGCACTCCAATTCCGGATAGATACGCCGCATTAACCACTCAAATGTTTGGGTTTCTCCCACCGGGTGAAACGGCAACTCCTATTATGGAACGATATATAGAAGTGTATACATATTTGTTTGGTGATCAGTAAATTGGATATACAAATCAACGGATTGATTTTGCTTTGACACAAAATTCGATTGCAAAAACAGTTTGCATAAAGGGAACTTATGACAACAATACAGATATTACTTATTGGAATAGCTTTATCTATGGACGCCGTAGCAGTTTCAATTACAAACGGAATGGTCTATAAAGATATAAGCAAAATAAAGTATTTAGCGATACCGATTTTCTTTGGTGTGTTTCAAGGAATAATGCCTGCAGGCGGATATTTTGTGGGCGGTTTCTTTGCACATATCATCATAGAATTCGCCGGTGTCGTTATTTTGTTGATTTTGTGCGTGATAGGCATTAAAATGATAGTAGAGGGTATTCGCAAGAAAACGAAAGAAAGCTCGCAAGACTGTAAAAAGGAACTGCTTCTCTGTATATTATTTGCACAGGCCGTTGCCACAAGCATTGATGCGTTTGCAGTAGGCGTCAGCTTTAGTGTGGCTCACATAAATAATATAATATATGCAGCTTCATTGATTGCGATTACAACATTTATTTTGGCAGGGCTTGGGATCATCATTGGAAGAAAGTGTGGAAATATACTCGGAAACAAGGCTGAAATAGTTGGCGGAGTTATCTTAATCGCCATTGGGATTCATGCAGTACTATAGTAACGAAAATCATATTGCACTTGCCGTTCGATTGCAACTTTGAATCATATTGCACTTGCCGTTCGATTGCAAAACGCTCTTCTCAATTTTCCGCGTTTTGCAAAGCTCTCACTTGCAAGTGAATACGATTTCGCGATATAAAGCTTCGAACCCGACGGAGAAAATGGCTTTACAGAGCCGTACTCAACAAAATAATAATAGACTGGAGCCAGCCATGAAAACAATAATAGTAGCTACGAAAAATAAAAATAAAGTAAGAGAAATCGAAGCAATTACAAAAGAACTGGGCATGAAAGTTATGTCTCGTGATGAGGCGGGAATTGATGATATTGAAGTTGCAGAAGATGGCGATACTTATGAAGAAAACTCACTTGCGAAAGCAAAAGCGATAATGGCTCTTTGTAATGAAATAACGATAGCAGACGATTCGGGAGTAGAAGTTGACGCACTAAACGGTGCCCCCGGTGTTATTTCTGCTATGTATGCCGGAGATGAGTGTGACGATCAAAAAAATCGCAACAAACTATTAAAAGAACTTGCCGGCGTCCCACTGGAAAAGCGTACAGCAAGATTCGTTTCAGTAATTAGCATGGTATACCCGTCGGGCAAAGAGCTGGTGGTTAGAGGCGAAAGCGAAGGGCATATAATTTTTGAAGAGAGAGGCACAAACGGATTTGGATATGATTCCTTGTTCGTTCCGCTTGGATATGAACAAACGTATGC
>JGI20163J26743_11538165_pt1 | contig 14818 bp, 11 predicted proteins | sample TergutCu122P1_FD_26743 | JGI IMG/M metagenome (IMG submission 26743) | reverse complement strand
TGAGTCATAGGGTGCGTTTAAATAGTTGTATGTTGACTTAAGTTTCATTGTTTGCTACAATGAACTCACAAGTAATTTACTTTTAAGTTAATTATTCTTTTGAGATACTTCAACTTTGATGCCCGGAAATGAGTTTATCCGAACTACAAAAGAAACGCGAGGAAAACATTATGTTTATCGGAAGAAAAAAAGAACTAGATAATCTTAACGAATTATTTGAGCAAAACCGTTTTCATCTTTTTGTTTTATATGGACGCAGACGAGTAGGCAAAACAACGCTTTTAAAAGAGTTTTGCAAAGACAAAAACGCCATTTTTTTCTCTGCGGAGCAAAGCAATGAAAAGATGAATTTAGAAAAGTTTTCTTATGCAATTTTTGAGCATTATGGTGAGTCAAATATTGAATCCTTTGCTAGCTTTGAAAATGCGTTAAAGTATATAAACGACCAACAAGGAAAAGAGCGACTAGTTTTAGTGATTGATGAATTTCCGTATCTGGCGCGTGCAAACAAGGCAATCATTTCTATGTTTCAACATTTGATAGACCATACTCTTAAAGAAAGCAATCTTTTTATAGTGCTTTGTGGCAGTTATATGGGTTTCATGGAAAAAGAAGTGTTGGGTTCAAAGAGTCCGCTATTTGGCAGGCGAACAGCACAATTGCATTTGAAGCCTTTTTCATATTTAACAAGTCTGGAGTTTTTGGACGGTTTTTCAAACGAAGATAAATTGATGCTCTATGGTGCTGTGGGAGGAACTGCTCCATATTTGGAGCAAATTCGACAAACACTTAGTGTTGAGGATAATCTAAAGTCTTTATTTTTGAAAAAAATGGGATATTTGTATGAAGAACCAATGCTTTTATTGAAGCAAGAAGTGCAAGAACCGGGAGTTTACTTCGCAATAATTGAAGCTATTGCCGGTGGAGCAGGAACGTCTAGTGAGATATCTCAAAAAACCGGAGAGGATGCGGCAAAATGCTTGAAGTATATTAAAGTATTGAGAGAGTTAGGACTGGTATATAAGGAAACGCCACTTGGAGAAAAAGAAACAGGCAGAAAAGCAAGATACAGGATTTCAGATTTTATGTTTCGCTTCTGGTTTCGTTATGTTGCGACAAATAAGTCGTTACTGGAAACAGATGCAATTGACATCGTATGGAACAAGCGTATAAAGCCGGATTTGTTAACTTATATGGGATATGTGTTTGAACTAATTTGCAAGGAATATATGATTCAGTTAAATAGCCGCGGTGAGTTGCCTATTTTAGCAACAAAAATTGGCAGGTGGTGGGGAAATGATTCTGTAGCGAAAAAGGAAGTTGAAATTGATTTAATCGCAATAGACGGCAATAATATAATCTTTGGTGAATGTAAGTGGACAAATGAGATAATGAAATCAAATGTGCTTGAACAATTAGAAAGAGCGGCAGATGTTTTTAGGGAAAAAAGAGAAAATACATGGTTTTACTTATTCTCGAAAAGTGGATTTAGCCCGGAATTGATAAAAAGAGCTTCTGTGGAAGAAAATATTGTTTTGGTTGCTTTAGATGATATAATGGTATAGTAGATCGACCAAAATTTGCAGATACATTGGGAACTGGTCAAAATGTGATGGACAGAGCTTTGGCGGATATTAGATAGACATTCACATCTAAAGATGCGGTTAGGAATTCATATAGACGCTAACAAAAAGAATTGTGAGTTACAAGAAGAGCAAAAATATGTTATGATTGTAGAAAGCAAACAAAAGCAGCAAGCAATTGAATGTAAGAACCACGATACAGAAATGAGTTAGCAACCGGTGGTTTACAAATATGTTAGGGCAGACTATAATGTAGTTATGTTAATGTTTGTGAGGTTTCAAATGCGTAAGAAGAAAATATATCTTGATACTTCAGTTATAAGTTATCTGCGTCAAGAAGATGCACCAAGCGAAATGCAAACTACTCTTGAGTTTTGGGAAATATTAAAATCGGGTAAGTATAGTATCTATATCTCCGAAGTAACAACAGGTGAGCTTACTCAGTGCCCTGAACCAAAACGTACAGAGTTATTTACGTTGTTAGAAGAATTGACTTATACTGAGATTAAAATAAGCGATGAAGAAGAAATTGCGGCACTATCGATTGAAATCCAGAATCAGGGCATAATATCACCCAAAAACACAAATGATCGCTTGCATATAGCCGCTGCGATGTTTAGTGGTTGCAATGTCATTGTTTCGTGGAACTTTAAACATTTGGTTAATATAAAAACAATTGATGGAGTGCGTGTAATTGCAGCACTAAATAATCTTAATCCGATAGATATTTACTCACCTAACATGTTGATTGAGAGGAGTGATTTTGATGGATAATATGAAGCCAAACCAGAGTTTTTCGGTTGCAGATATTCGGCGTGTCCGAGAAGAAGACGATAGACGACGAAAGAACATGACTCCAAAAGAGCTTGCCGATGATGTATACAAAGCGGCAGCAGAGGGACGTAAAATCATCACTACAATAAAACAAAAAAGAAAAAGAACAGGTTGAAAAACAAAAAAAAAGAAAGCAGCAAGCAACTGAATGTAGAAACCACGAAATCACAGCTGAAATCGTGGTTTTTTGCTACTGATGCAGAAAGAGCGCAGATGGCGTATCAATTCAGAACATTAGGCTGGCCGAAATTTGTTGATATGTTTGGGCTTGAGACAATGAATCTGCTGTTGGAAGACGTGGGATTGCCGCCTTTACGTTAAGTTGCAGGATAATAGATAATCACCTTTAAAAAATAAAAAACGGAAATATTTTCTTGCGCACCTTGCACTTTTTGGTTATAATAAGTGTGAGGTGATGCTATTTTATGGAACGAAAAATAACAAAGAAGCTGATTGAATGGAAAAACAGCTCAAGGCGTAAGCCTTTGATTCTTTCCGGAGCAAGACAAGTAGGTAAGACATATATTTCTCTAACTTTCGGCAAAGAGCAGTACAAAAACACGGTATATTTCAACATGGAAGGTTCCGGCGAGATTACTGCCATATTTGAGCGTGACCTAAACCCTGAGCGGATTATAAGAGAGCTAGCTACGCTTTCGGGTCAGAGCATATTTCCGGATGACACACTTATCATTTTTGACGAAATTCAATCGTGTGAGAAAGCGTTAACATCGTTAAAATACTTTTGTGAAAACGCACCGGAGTATCATATAATTGCCGCCGGAAGTTTATTGGGCGTGGCAGCCAATCGAAAAAACTACTCATTTCCGGTCGGCAAGGTTGATATGCTTATGATGTATCCATTAGATTTTGAGGAATTTTTAATGGCAACCGGCAATGAAGCTATATTGGGCTTGATAAAGGAATCCTTTGCTAATTTTACGCCTCTTTCTTTGCATGAAACGGCGGTGGATTTGTATAAAACATATCTTGTTGTCGGCGGTATGCCACAGGCGGTTTTGGAATACATAAGCACAGGCGATTTTAATTTTGTTTTGGCGGCGCAAAAAACAATCAACGATGGATATATAGCTGATATGGCAAAGTATGCGACCGTTCATGAAACCACAAAAATAATGGCGGCATGGGCAAGCATACCTGCTCAGTTATCAAAAGAGAATCGCAAATTTCAGTACAAGGTAATCAAATCGGGAGCGAAAGCGCATGAATACGAAACTGCTATTGACTGGATGACATTTGCCGGAATTACCAATAAATGCGTTCGTATCACTGAGGGTAAACTGCCTTTAGCTGCTTATGCAGACAACGACTCATTTAAGATATATATGGTGGACACAGGACTTTTGTGTTCCAAGTTTGGTATTGCTGCGAACATAATTTTGAGTGGGTCGCCATCTTTTGAAGGATTCAAAGGTGTACTTGCCGAAAACTATATTTGCCAATGTCTTGTTGCAAACGGATTTGTTCCTTTTTACTGGAGTAGCCCGGGCAAAGCCGAATTGGACTTTGTGTTTCAAGACAGCCAAGGTAATGTTATTCCGCTTGAAGGCAAATCGACCGATAATGTCAAATCAAAGAGCTTAAGACAGTTTGTATCAATCTATAAGCCGGAGTATTCGATTAGAGTGTCAACCAAGAATTTTGGATATGAAAATAATATCAAGAGCATTCCGCTTTACGCGTTATTTTGCTTAAAACCATAGGGGGCAGATCAATGGAGAAAAAATTTGTTGTAATAATGATAACGATTATATTGCTGTTAGCGATAATATTCGGTGTGCGATTAGCTACAGGACCGGGAATAAATTTTAATTTCGACGGAATTAGAAATATTTCGTTGCCGGAAATCGGACTTTTTTCAAATGACACGGAGGCAGATGATGAAGTGATGACTCAAGGGAACGAGGAAGAAAATATTAGCGATACACACGTCATACCGGGAAGATGGCCGTTGTTTTTTGCAAGCCCAAACCCGCTTGACCACCCGGAAGCAGTTATGATGGCGTGGGCAGTTCAGGAAATATACGCTCGCACAAATGGGGGTGTACATATCGAATACTTTCCGGCAGGGCAACTTGGCGATGCAAGAGACATTTTGGAAAGTCTTGAATGGGGGATTCTTGAGAAGGGAGTTGTGTCGTCGATCGTTTCTGCAGATTCAAGGCTAGCGATAGATTATATTCCTTACCTTGTAACAAGTTATGAAGAGGCAAAGAGAGTGTGGACAAACGGATCCAAATTTTTTGAGATACTTAGTGAGATTATGGAAAGCAAAGACCTAAAACTTTTGGGAATTCTTCCTTCCGGACTTAGGGGAATAGGTACTACTCAGCCGTTTAATCCTGCGACTGTATGGGACTTTGACCAGCCAAGTGACGAACTTTTGATCCGCCTGCCAACGCTTTGGATATTTCAAAATATGGCTGACGCTATGCAACTAAGAGCAGTACCTATAAGTTATGACGAACGTTTTCATGTGCTTCAAACGGGTGTTGTTGACGGATGGGTAGGTGGTAGTCCTGAAGTAAACTATGTGGAATTTCGGGATGTAATTAACTATTTCTATGATTTCAGGTATGATGATTATTCGTATTTGATTATAATAAACAGAAGCATTTACTATGCTCTTTCGGAAAATTATAGAGCAATAATCTTTGAAGTAATGCAAGAAGCATCTGTGCGAGCGATTGAAGAACAAGCAGAGAGAAGCGCTTACTATTTGCAGCGCATGAGAGATCATGGAATCAGGGTATTACAACCCACTGACGCACAAAGAGAACAAATGCGAGAAGCCATGATTAGGCGCGGTTGGCCACAAATTATGGACGAACTTGGATTTGATCAAGATGTCAAGGATAGGCTTTTGGAGGATGTTAGGTAGCCAAGGTTTTTCGAACAAAAACTAAAACAAGGACAATGCACATCAGCACAAGAAACAGATTAAATTTACACGCAAGCAACTAAATGTTGAACCCGCGAAATCAGAAATGAAATCGTTGAACCCACGAAATCGGAAAATGAAATCGTGGGTTTTCTTATTCAAATCAGAACTTTGGACGACAAATCAGTCTCCCACTTCTGTAAGCGAGAGTTCCCGATTGAGTCAGCTCAGTGGGAGTTCAGACTGGGCAAATTTGGATATTAGTATGAGTGATAAGAGCATGCAAAAATCGTTCCAACAACTTGCACGTTACATACTTGCGTGTTGTGATGTGTTAGTATTTATGCTATAATCGTTTATAGAAAGATTGAATTCTTTGTCGCACCATAGTGTTACAACTGCCCGACTACGATAGTATTGTCTCATCTTTATTTTTTCAGTTGTGTTTTTTTTAGAGTTATTTCGGAATTAGTTTAGTGTTTCGCGCCTAAGCGGAGGTTCTTATGACATTTGGTGATTTTGTCAGAACATTATATGCGGAAGTGTATGGAAGTACCAGAAAAGGTGCTACCTTTGAAATTTTTATAAAAAAAATGTTTAGTTCAGCGAATGAAAATGTTGGAATTCAAATAGGTGGGCAATATAAAAATTGGATGAAAGCACCGAATTCTAGCGGCTTTAATTCAGCTTACGTAAAATTGTTTAGAGATGCTACTTGGAATAAATTGCCATTTGATGATGAAAAATTTCTCGCGTTCATTAATGTAAATTTAAAAAATTGGAGAAGCGTTCAACATGAATTAGGAAAAGTTAAGGCTGACAATGACCCGATAAACGTTGTAACCGATGACAAAAATATATTTATGGCAAGTGTTTTATGTCAGTTTAAAGAAATTTTAAAAATAAATTGTATTTCTGTACCAGTAGATTACACTTCCACCGACTTTGTCGCCCCAAATGAGACATCCTCGCAAATCGAAAAAGCTTGCATTCCAAATGCTCCGTCAAACACTCCGCCAAACACTCTACCGTTTCGAGCACAAACTTTTGTCGGTCGCCAAAGTGAACTTCAGCAAATGCACAAGAATTTTAAAAGTCATCACGCCTGTTGCGTGATGCAGACACTGTTGGGGCTGGGAGGCTTTGGGAAAACAGAAATTGCTTTGGCTTATGCGCGCAACCACGCACACGAATATAGTGATGGCATAGGATATATTAACGCAGAAACATATCAATCTATTCAATCAAGTTTTTATGAATTTGCTAAAACTGTTTGTAATGCTCGTGAAAGTTTGGGTGATACAGGTTTAAGAAATGTTGTACTGAATTGGCTTAATACTCACTCTTCATGGCTATTGATATTGGATAATGTAGATAACGAGGACAAAGATGCACATAAAGAGATTCTTTCGTATATCTCGCAGTTGCAAACAGGGCAAGTTATAATTACAACACAAAACAGTGAATTGATGATGGGAAATGTCATATATGTCGGAGCTTTTACGCCTGATGATGCATTGAAGTTTTTGACGGATCGCTTTGAGAAAAGTCCGTATTCCCATTTAATACAGCCAGAAGACGGAAATTCATTAACAGCATTAAGCCGGCGTTTAGGGTATCTGCCCCTCGCATTAGAGCAATCTGTGGCTTTTATGATAAACTCCGGTGGAATTAGCTGCCGTGATTATCATACATTTCTTAACAATTATGGCATAGCATTGCTCAATGAAAAGCTTAGTGTTTCAAAAGAATATAAGCGAACTGTCGCAACTACATTTGAACGCTCTTTTAATCGACTAAGTGTTGCTGCCAGACACTTCCTTAATCTCTGCGCTTATATGTCGCCAGAAAAAATCCCTCTTTCATTTTTCGAGAAGCAATCAGCAAAGTTCTCTGCGGAGCTGGCAGAATCGTTAAACCAAGATTTTGGTGCTCTAACTATTTTGGCAGAATTAGTACAATTTTCTTTAGCTAAACATGATAACGGATTTATAAATATTCATCGTATTGTACAAGAAGTTCTGCGCACAAAAATAGAAGCCGATAGCGAAACAATACTTTGGTTAGAATATAGCGTTAAAGCAGTATATGCCGAAGTTCCGCATTTTGATGAATTTACAGACATGAATCGTCTTAAACAATTTGAGGATATTGTTGTTCCCGTTGCAAGTGTATTATCACATGTGAGGGAAATTATTAAAAAACATTTTGAAACCGACGAATATGTCAAGATGGTTGAGCTGTTTCGATATGAGTTGATGATATACATGAAAATTCTTGGAATCGATAATTCACCTTGTGTTGTCGATGTCGTTGATACTTATATAAAAATGGCAAAAGTACCACCATCAGAAAAAGTGTTGCTTATGAATTCAAACAGAAGTGCGGCACTATCTCATTACATAAGTAATAATTTTTATGAAGCCTTTAAAGTTCTTATGAAAGATTTGTTCATGCAAACCAACGTTGCCACACTTTATCCTGATATAACCGACGCAATTAAAAAACTAAATTGTGTTTTTGCTGTATTGAAAAATTTAGTAAGCGGGAGCTCATATGTTGCTGCCGTCGAATTAATGATAGGATATCTTGAGGCAGAGCTGAACACTACAAGCCATCATGATCTCTTGTTATTTCCGGATTAAATCCACCTTTATTTTGGTGGAATTGTAGCATTAAAGTTGAATTATTGTTGAACTTTTGCGGACCCATTTCATGAAAATAATCAGGAAATAGCTTGATTTGCGTAATAATACTTGCCATAATTATAAGCATATCATGATGACAATTTTACCTTTAATTTGGACAATCATGCCATTATAGTTGGTATGAAGGCTATTTGTTGGGACTAGAAAGAGGAGGCGAGAAAAGAGATGGCAAATATTCAGCCGAGAAAAAATAAAGACGGTAAAATCATATCTTACAGCATTCGTGTTTATAAAGGACGTGACCCCATTTCGGGGAAACAACTTAAACCTTATACCAGGACTTGGGAAGTTCCCGGCGGATGGGGTGAGAAAACAGCAGAAAAAGAAGCCCGCAAACAGGCGGCGATATTTGAGAAAGAGTGCAAGCTCGGTGTTGTTATGGATAGTCGACAAACTTTTTCGCAATATGCCGAATATGTTATAAAAGCGAGGGTTCGTGCAGGGGTGCTTAAACCATCAACGGAAAAACATTACCGAGAGTTGCTGATGCGGGTTAACGAGACTATCGGACACATGAAACTGAAAGACATTCGACCACTCCATATGAATCAGTTATATGAACAGCTATCTCAAGCAGGGATTAGGCGCACAGGCGAGAAAGCTGTTGCAAAGATTGATCTATCCAATTTGATTAAAGAAAAAGGGATGTCAAAGCTTGGTGTTTCGCGCAGCGATAATGTATCGGTGCATTTCAATACGGTAAACCGTGCTTGCAAAGGACTGAATATCTTTGCCAAAAGTGCAAAAGAAATAAGCAAGGCTCTTAATATGCCACCTGAAAAGATTTTTTCATTTTTTACAGACGATACCCCGTTATCAAATCGTACTGTCCGTGATTACCATCAATTCGTGTCAACAATTTTAGCTGAGGCAGAAAAAGAATTATTGATACCTTACAATCCCGCAAGCAAAGCACGACCCCCGAAAGTAGGCGAACACACACCTAATTATTTGCAGATGGAAGATGTTGCCCGAATAATTGGGGCTCTGGAGCATGAACCAATAAAATGGCGTACAATGATTCATCTATTTTTGGTGACAGGAGCAAGGTTGGGCGAAATAATTGGCTTAAAGTGGCAGAGGATAAACTGGCAAGCTAAGCAGATTCTCATTGACCGGGCATTGCTGTATACTTCTAAAATGGGATTATACGAAAGTACACCCAAGACAAAAAATTCTGTCCGAAATATAAATCTGCCGGATGAGATGATACTCCTTTTGCGAGAATACCATGTTTGGCATATGGGGCAAACGCTACTATTGGGCGATAAATGGAAAAGCAGCGAGTATATTTTCACAAACAAAGAAGGTGGCGCATTAAATCCCGGCACTGTTGGGGGGTGGTTACGGCGATTCAGCAAGAAATATGACTTGCCATACCTCAACGCCCACGCTTTCAGACACACCCAAGCGAGTATACTTTTTTTCAACGGGGTAGATGCCGTCAGCATCAGTAAACGCCTTGGACACGCAAGAGTATCGACTACTACGGATATTTATTCCCACGTTATGAAAGAATCGGAAGCACGAGTCAGCGATTGCGTTGCTGATGTAATATATAATCCAAAGCTCATTTACAAAGAGTGACACAATTCATCAAACCAGAAAAATGAATCTCAACACTTAAGAACGATACAATCATCAAACCAGAAAATGAATCTTAAATATTAAGAATGGACACAATGCTCACAACAAAGCAACGTGTCTGTTTTTTTGTGTTGAACTATAGTTGAACTAGATTAAGATTTTTAAGATAAATTAACGAAATAAGCAGCCTGTCCACGCTATATCTATGGGAAGTTGTGTTAACAAACATATTGACAACACGGAAGTATGTAAATTCATCATTATTTTTGAGTCGAAATTTCACACATTGTCGGATTTGCGATTAAATGGCACTTTCCGCAATCTGTTCGGGGTATGAAATGTTTTCTCCGAATAATGGTGCTTCCCGAACCTCAAAGAGATTCGCAAGAAGGCCTTATATCGATGCATCACATCGATGCATCTTTGATTTAGTTGACAGCTACTGAAACATCTCGTTATTAGATAGTTCCGAAGGGCTTGCTCCAAGATCCATTATAGCCACGGTGTGAACAGTAACCAAAAAAATTCTATTTTGTTATTATAAAAATCTGAAAATAAATAAGAATAAATAAGGAGGAAAACATTATGACATCACTGGAAAGAGTAGTTCTTACTCTCCAACACAAAGAAGCGGATAGAATTCCCGTATATCCGTTAATTAACAGCGTTTCTCGCAAGGCGTTGAACCTTTCGTATGAGGAGTGGACTAAGGATACTGAAAAATGCGCAGCAGCAATTATTAAGGCTTCGGAGGAAATAGGTGTAGATTGTCTGTGCACATTGGTTGATTTGTCGGTTGAAGCTGCAGACTGGGGTCAAAAAGTTATTTATGAAAAAGATAATGCGGCACATCCGGATATGGACGACAGATTAATTAAAACACTTGAGGATTATGATAAAATCGGCATTATCAATCCTAGAGAAACTCCGCGTATGAGTGAGCATATAAAACTTGCCAAAATACTCGCAGAGAAAAAAGGTCACGAAATGCCAGTTGTTGGTTTTGTTTTTGCCCCACTTGGAGTTCTCAGTATGATGCGCGGGCAAGAGCAAATGTTTGTAGATCTGCTTAGAAACCCTGACAAACTTCGTCCTGCTTTACGAAATATTACCGAAACGTTAAAGGAACTTTGCGTTGCGTTGATTGAGGCAGGTTGTCATGCTATTATGCTTGATACGCTGTTTGCATCAAGAAGTATCATGAGTCCTAAAATGTGGGATGATTTTGAAGGTGTGTATGTTGAGGAAATGAGCGAATTAATACGCGAAAAAGGAGCCATGGTTATGTTGCATAATTGTGGAAACGGCGTATATTTTAAAGAGCAAATTGCGCGTATGAAGCCTGTTTTGATCTCTTATCAACATATGCCGCCGGATTGTGCAGACATGGCAGAAGTAAAAGAGAAATATGGGAAAACTGTCACGTTATTGGGTCATATTGAACCGGGATGGCTTATTACTGCAACAGAAGAAGAGGTGCGACAACAATGTCGTGAGCAGATTGATGCATACAAAAAAGACGGTGGATTTGTACTTGCAACAGGTTGTGAATATCCATCTACGTTGGATTTCAAACTTGCAAAAGTCATGGTTGATGAAGCAAGAACATACGGTGTTTACTAACCTGGCAGAGTTGTGTGAAAATGCGGAATCAAAATATTGACATTTTATAAGTCATACAGTTCTTCAGTTGTTCGAAACGCAAGGTTTTAGTGCAAACTGCTAAAGGCGAACTGCAAATAAAACCTTGCGCTAGAACCTCCGATATTTTCGAAAGGGGAAACTTTGGTGAAAAGAGATATTATATATCACTCGGGCTTTCCATCGGTTTTGATAAATTTCATGAATGTCACCAACATTGGTTGTCATTGGCATGACGATATAGAAGTCATTTGGGTGCTCGAGGGAGAAATAGCTGTTAAAGAATCTGCTTCCTTTTGTCATTTGAAGCAAGGAGATGTTTATGTCGTAAATTATAATGAGACACACAAAATTTCAGCGTACAGTGATAACGCTGTAATTGCGTTCGTGCATATTGACCATCGCCATTTTTCAAAATACGTTCCCAATTCAAAAGAAATTTCGTTTGCTCACTATTTTTTCAGCAAGAATTTGGATATTGAAGACGCTGTGAAAAATTGCCACAAATTTATAAAAGAGCTTTACCCACTTGTTCACAAACAGCATTTTAACGAGAAATTAAATCTAAAAATTGAATCTATAATGAACGCTTTTCTTACACTTCTGGTGAATACTTTTCAATATGTTTATTATGAAAAACATGATACAGGATATCACAGATGCCTAAATAAAAGCGACAGTTTGTCAAAAGAACAATTAGTGCTCCTACATCGATTAACTCGGCATATTTATAAAAATTGCCATGATAAGCTTATGTTGAGTGATGTCGCAAAAACCGAACATTATAGTAAATTCTATATCTCGCATTTCATTAAAAAAGCATATGGGCTCAGCTATCAGGAGACATTATGCCTTTTCAGAGTCATGATATCTGAAAGACTTCTAATTGGCACAGATTATAATATGGATACTATCGCTGCTATGGTAGGGTTTTCGACGCGAAGTCAATTTTGTCATCAGTTCAAAAAATGGCATGGCGTTGCTCCATCCAAATTTCGCAAAGAAAATGCACCCGAAAGTTCGGGAAACGTAGATTTGTTTTTCCAATGTGACGAAACACTGATCGAAGAATTGCTTCACACCGTTTGATAATATTTTTCTCACAGCCTACCGCTCCCACTCAGGGCGTTCAACGGCAGTGGCTTCAATTACTGTCTCTATGTAAAGGCTGCCGATTCCATGTTTGATGTACTCATGCTTGTGCGAAGATATAAGTGAAAAATCTTGCGCGCCTGATTTGATTGCCGTTTCTTCTGCTTTTGCTTCGGCAGCTTTTAAGCCGTATTCGGTGGCCGCACTTAGTGATTCAAAGGTTTTCATTTCCCATGGGGAATGAAGAAAATAACTTTGTGCATCGGATGAAGCTCGGATCAGTATAGTCACTGTTTCCATGATTTTGCTCGTTGCAGAACCCACGGCGTTTGCCACTTCCGGATGAGGCGGTATGATAAGGTCTGCACCAAGCTTTTCACTCATTTTTGGTAGCCAGGCTTCCACGGGAGCACCAATGCCTATTATTGGGATAGACGGGCTCAGTAAGCAATTGAGAGTTCCCGTTTTTTCTCGTGCAAGCTGTTTGCGAAGAAAGTACTTTACGATGTCGTGTTCTTTAAGCATGAAAGAATTCCCTTCATAATCGGAAGCACTTTGCAGCACTGAATAACATAGTTCTTCAACAACTAAGTCAATGGCTTTTTCAATAAATTTTTCTCGCTGCAAACCTAGTTGAAATGCAAAAACGTCGATGGCAGCGTTTGCCGCAGCGGAATCCCACAAATCACATTCCCCGGCAGCGATTAGGATGTCGGTTGGAGTGAGAGAAATGCGCGCTAAAGCTCCTGTATCAACAAGCCACTTTAAGTTCAAAAAATTACTCTTGAAGTTTAATTCGGAAATTAAAAATGCGAGAGTTCGAGGACCGTCCGAAAGCATATCCCAGACTTTTTTTTCAGCTTTGTTAAATCCTGAAGTATCTATATCTTTCAAACGCAAAAAACCGTCAACCGCTTGCGAATAGAGAAGTTTGTGTCCCCTCGGTATCGGATATTCCTTTAACTCGTTTGCATAATAAGGGTACTGATCGGCAATAACTGAAACAGGCAAGACTCTTTGCGGACCGACAGCTAATGAGTTTCTTTTGTCAATATGGATCCAACTGTCGCCTCCAAGTCCATAGGTGAAGATTTCTGCTGCTTCGACCATTGTCGGCCACCCGCCAACTTTGGCTCCTTTTTGCCCGATTTTTGGAACTCCGTTATTTAATACGGCAATATCTGTGGTTGTTCCACCCATATCGAGAACAAAAGCGTCCTTTTCGCTTGCAAGAAATACAGCACCCATAACACTTGACGCAGGCCCGGAAAGTATCGTTTCAATCGGTTTGAATTCCGCTTGTTCCTCGCTCATGATGGAACCATCGCCTTTTACTATCATAAGGGCACCGGAAATATTTTTCTCAGCCATAACTGCTTTGACGGAAATTATCAATTCTTTAATGATGGGTATAAGGCGTGCGTTTAAAATTGCGGTTAGAGCCCTCTCGTATATGCCAAGGGAGCGCGAAAGATGATGACCGCACACGACAGGAATGCCAAGCAAATCGGTCACAAGTTTTTGCACAGCTATTTCGTGTTCCGGATTTCTGACGCTAAAATAGCTTGAAATGGCTATGGCTTCAACTTTTCCTTTCATTGAGAGAATTGCTTCTTTGGCGGCATCCAAATCAAGAGGATCTTTTTCAATGCCCCGTGAGGTGTGCCCGCCGGAGATATTGCGAATTTCTTTTGCAGGAGTTTCACGCTCAAGTTCAAAACCAATCATGATTAGCCCTACGTCTCCGCCACGACCTTCAACAATTGCGTTTGTGGCGAGAGTAGTTGAAAGGGACACCGCAGAAATTTCTTCAAATCGATCAAATTTCAACTCATTTATACAATTTCTGATGCCAACGGTCAAATCACCTTTTGTTGTTAGTGCTTTTGATTTCGTCAAAATGGTTTTATCGGAACGTTCGACAATAACACCGTCGGTGTATGTTCCGCCTGTATCGATACCAAGAACTAAAGACATATTTCTGCCCCCCCATTGTAATGCTAAAATTACAGTAAGTATAACATGGTTTTGCAAATTTGGACAAGGGAGATTCGAACAAAATAACAAGAAATGGCACAAAATTGCAGCTGAAATCGGGAATAAGTGCGACTAAAGGGTCCATTTTTAGCATAAAATGGCAAAACCCTAAAAGAGCGTTAAGACAAAATCCTAAAAAAGCGTTAAGACTTGACGAAATGGTTGAAATATGATATTCTGACTACACGTTTGCGCGTATTTTTGATACGCGAGATATGCTGACGTAGCTCAGTAGGTAGAGCACTTCCTTGGTAAGGAAGAGGTTCGGCAGTTCGAGCCTGCTCGTCAGCTCCAACTTTTTTTATGTAGTAAAAGATTAATTCATGGAGGAATGAAATGGCAAAACAAAAGTTTGAAAGAACGAAGCCGCACGTTAATATCGGAACAATCGGTCACGTAGACCATGGAAAAACAACATTGACAGCGGCAATCAC
>JGI20163J26743_11538170_pt1 | contig 14906 bp, 14 predicted proteins | sample TergutCu122P1_FD_26743 | JGI IMG/M metagenome (IMG submission 26743) | reverse complement strand
TGAGAACCATGTTTGCAATGTTGGCCCATACATTATTTGTGTGTAGAATAACGTAAAACTCTAAAATACATATAGTTAACGAAAAACGGAACTGCTATATCAAAGTTGCCTATATAACGGTTTCACTTTTTGTTAACTGTGTGTGGTACGTAATTGTAGTGTTTGAACCAAGCTGTAATGAGTTTAGGTGTTAGGTTGTTAAATACTTGTATTGTCGCGACAAGTAAAGTCTCTTCAGGTCGGGCCTTAAATTTACGCAAAATAGCTTTCTTACTATGGCTAAATCCGAAAGATTAACAGGCAAAAACTTTATTTCATGTGTTCTAAAACCTCTATAATTAGCTTTAGCTTCCTAAAAAATCTCGAATAAATTATGCACAGGAAACTAGCCATCTGCCGTGAGCCGTTGTTGGAAGAATCGCGAAAATCAACAAATGTTTTTATGAGAAAATAGAAATACTTGAAATTGTACTGAATTTTGAAAATACCTAAACGTATAATTGAAAAAAAATAATCACTGCATATGATTGTACGCATTATGTACATGTGTTGGTATCAGCATTGTAGAATTTTAGGTCATATTAGAGTGTGTCTGTTTGGTTTTTATAGGAATCGTGTGTATGTACTGTAGATTTGTGGTAGTTAAATGAATGTTGAAGTTTGTTTAAAAATTGTAAGAAAAGTTGTGTTGTTTGTTTTTTGTGTTTATATGCCTTGTTTTAGGTGGCGGTAGGTTGTGTAGTCGACGTATTCGATGTGTGGGTTTTCTGTTAATGTTTTTATGTTGATTTTTTGGCGGTTTCTCTTGTATAGGATTTGGTTTGTGGTTCGTAGTATGTATGCGTCGCTTCCTGCGCCTGAGCCATAGCTTGTTACTAATATGTTCTCGTTTGGTTTTGCTATGTCTAATATTGCTGCTAAGCCTACGAGGGCTGCTCCTGAGTATGTGTTGCCGAATTTGGTCATTTGTATTGCTGGCATGAATTGTTCTTCTTTAAAGCCTAGGTCTTTGGCTATGCGTACGGGGAAGCCTGGATTTGGTTGGTGTGGTATAAAGTAGGTAAAGTCGCTGGGTTTCATGTTGCTTTTTTCCATCATTTTGGTGGCTGCTTTTCGTATGTGTTTGTGATATGCGGGGTCGCCTGTGTATCTGCCGCCGTGCATTGGGTATTGTTCGCCGTCGCGGCGCCAAAAGTCTGGTGTGTCTGAGGTGCAGCTGTACCAGTTTTCTACTTCGGCTATGACGTCTTTTTTGCCAAAAATGTATGCTGCTCCTCCGTAGCCTACAAAAGCGTCTAGTTCTCCGCCTGTGTGTCCGCGTGGTGCGGCTTGTGAATTGTCTGCGCCTATGACTATTGCATAGTTTATGTTTGAGCGTGGATAGCTCACTAGGGCGCATGCATCTTTGAACATGCTTGTGGCGGCTTTGCAGGCAAATTCTGTGTCTATGGCATCAACGCTTTGTATATCGCTATCTTGTTCACCTAATTGTAGTACTTGTGCTACTTTAGCGGCTATTGGTTTAACCGCGTATGGGTTAGATTCTGAGCCTACGTAAATTTTGCCTATAAGGCTGCTGTTAAGGCCTGAGTGTATAAGTGCGAGTTTTCCTGCTTCTACAGAGGCGGTTACAGAGTCCTCATCTATGTATGGTACTGCGCGTTCTATTCCGCCTTCTTTTATGCGGAAACGTGAACTGTAAACGCCGTAGCCTACGATGCCTGGTAATTCGTAGTCTTTGGTTGGTTGTATGATTTTGTATTCTTGATGTGGATAATATTCATCTGCTAAGGTGAATGCTAATGAAATTGTTGGGACAACTTCGCTTTTACCTACGGTGTAGCGTCGTCTAAATCGTGGGGTAACTTCGCGTCCTTCTAGTTTTGATAAGTCAATTTTGTCATCTTTTAAAAGTTGGTCAGTTATTCTTGCAGGTACTTTGATTTTGCCGTTATGGAAGCTGACTATGCCAAAAATGTAGCTACCAAGTTTACTAAACTTGTTAGTGGGTTCATCAATTAATGTGCAGAATTCTAGTGTGCCTTTATCATAGAATAAGTCTATGTTATTCATGTTGCCAAAGCTTTTTCTGCCACAGTTTCCACAGTAATCGCGCAATTCAAAATATTCTTTTCCACAAATTTTGCAACGACTTGCCCGTAACCTATCACCAATATACGATACTCTACGCTCTATCGGTTCACTACTCATGTTTAGTCTCTCCCTAAAATGTTTACATACGCTTTAGTGCCAAATCCTTCAAACTCTAATGCTCCACCATACTTTGGAGTGGACCCATTGATAGTTACCTGCCGTTGGTCAGCTTTCCCAGTTAATTGACGAAACAGTTCATAAATTTGTGCACCACCACTAGCTCCCAGAGGGTTACCGTCTGCCTTTAAGCCGCCGTTCATGTTAACATATAATTCTTTAGTATCAATTACATAACAACCCTTATCGTTTGGACATGACTCAACTATACTCTTCCAAGCGGCTCCAGATTGACAGTAACCTAAGTCTTCAAGTGAAACTAGCTCCATCATTGTGGATTGATCATTAACTTGCCAAAGATTAATGTCCCAAGCATCTAATTTACTGTTTTTAAGCGCTTTCCTCATTGCTAATTGTGCTGCTACAAAATGACTTAACTCATCTCGTGCAGTATAGTCCAAATAGTCTGTTGCAGAATCATACCCGTAAATGTATACAGGTGTAACATTCATCTCTTTAGCAACTTTTTCATTTGTAAGAATTAAAGCCGTCGCGCCATCAGATACAGGTGCATAATCAAATAAGCCTAACGCTTTATTTGGCATTTTACGTGAACTTAGCACGGTTTCTAAACTAATTTTACGCTGAAATTGAGCATATGGATTTTTCGCACCGTTAGCATGATTCTTAACTGCTACATGCGCTAAGGCATTATACAATTTTTCAAGGCTCTCCCCGGTTATGCCATGCTTTTTAATGTATGCACGTAACATAAGCTCATGATTTGCCTCATTTGTTCCACCTGCATAATAACTCCAAGGATCACCAAGCAACATTAAATTATCCCGGATTTTATCCCAACGATCCGACATTTTCTCAATACCGCCAACTAGAGCTGTACTATAAACACCTGCCTGTATTGCATGACACGCAGTTTTAAGCGCAGCACTAAATGACCGTGTCGTCTCCATGGGAACATGCAACTCAGTTAACTCTGATAGAAAACCTTCTTCCAAACCAAGCTTGTTAGTAATTGGCAAAAAATAATCAGATATGTAACATGTTTCCAAATTTTTACGTTCTAAATTACACTCATTTGATGCTGCAAGCCACACTTCTTCTATTAACTTCTCTGGCTTCTTATCATAATGCTCGCCAAACTTTGTTCGACCAACAGCAACTATTACGGGACGATTTTGCATGCATATTTCTCCCATTATACAATTACACTACCTTTTTCCTAAAACAACTATTAAGTGTTTGCCATATCCACCAAAAAATAAACAAAAAACAAACCTCTAACTCTAACTCAAACATTACTAAAATCCATTACTTCATTTTTAACGATTCTTTCACGCAAAGTTTTCACAAGCCCCTGCAACTTTTGACTTAACTCCACAGAATACATTTCTGTACCAGTTAACACTTTATATTTTTCTTGAAGCATAGCCAAATTTTCAGAAGCAAAATCTTTTATTTGGTCTAGCGATGGCAAAGTGTATGTCAATTTACCATCAGACATAACTTTAACAAGCAACGGATCCGCATTTGACAACACTTCAGAATCCAAAACAATAACATCACGTACATAATAGCCATTAGAATCTTTGCAACGATACACCTGCTTACGACCAGGCAAGGTTAACTTATCAGGACTCAACTTCATACTAGGCGAGTAAACATTAGGTGCAGTCATAATTTCACACAATTTATAGATAACATCAACATACGGCCTATCTGAAGACGTACCCATTTTAGTCCCCACACCAAAAGAATCAATTTTTGCACCTTTACGCAACAGCTCCGAAATCCGAAATTCATCCAAGTTACCACTAACAAAAATTTTAACATACCCTAAATTATTATCATCAAGAACATTCCTAACTTTCTTACTAGCCTCTGCTAAATCCCCACTATCTAAGCGTACTCCCCCAAGCTGAAAACCTTTAGCCTCCAACTCTTTAGCTACAATAACTGCTTTTTCTAAACCCGCCATTTCCTCATAAGTATCAATAAGCAAAGTAGACCTATCTGGAAAAGATTTAACAAACGCCCGAAAAGCATCTATCTCTTTTTGATAGGACATAATAAATGAATGTGCCATAGTTCCAAACACTGGAATACCATAAACCATACCCGCTAACACATTAGACGTTCCGCTACAACCAGCTATATAGCTACTTCTCGCTACATTCATACCTGCATCAATACCATGTGCTCGACGCAAACCAAATTCAATAACTGACCTACCCCTCGCAGCATACACAACACGACTAGCCTTAGTCGACATGGTAGTTTGCAAATTAACCGTGTTAAGTATGAATGTTTCAACAATCTGAGCCTCAATAATTGGCGCCGTAATCCGAATAAGCGGCTCATTAGGAAACACAACAGTACCTTCTGGAACAGCCCACACATCACCTGTAAACTTGAAGTTCCGAAGATACTCAAGAAACTGTAACTTAAACCCCTGTCGTTTAAGATAAGCAAGATGCTGCTCAGTAAACTTTACACTTTGCAAATACAATAAAACTTGCTCTAAACCTGTAAACAAAATATACGAACGATTCTCTGGCAAACGCCTAATAAACAGATCAAACGTGGCAGGACTAAAATTCTGATTATCAAAATACGACGCACACATTGTCAACTCATAAAAGTCTGTAAATAACCCCCAATCTTCTACTTCTTTACATTCACCAAGAAACTGATTCATACATACTTTAAAAAAGACCTTACGATTTAATCCTTTCTAAACCAGTCAGAGTTTCTGTGTAAGAGAAATAACACTTGAAACGTTTACTTTTATGTAAGTAGAAATTAACTATTCAAGAAATCTGTTTGTTAAAACCTTGACCCATTTGAAAATTTGTTCTAACAATGATATTCCTAATGTTTGCTTGTTTTAAAAACTGTTCAACGTTGGTGTTATGGTTATTTTGTGGTTTGTGGGGATTAGTTTTAATTGATGTTTGTATTTAGCTGTTGCGGAGTGGGCTGTTTTCTCCCAAGATTCACGTGATGTCATAATAAAGGCTGTAAAGTTGACTAAGAAATATGGTGATTTTGTAGCTGTTAATGGTGTTGATTTTGAAGTTTATCGTGGGGAGTGTGTGGGGTTTCTTGGTCCAAATGGTGCGGGTAAAACGACTACGGTGCGTATGATGTATTGTTTTTTGCCGCCTACTTCTGGTGATTTGTCAATTGCTGGTTTAAGTGTTCATACTCATGATAGGGCGATTAAGGGTGTTGTGGGTGTGGCTCCACAGGAGGATAATCTTGATGTTGATTTTTCTGTTGTGCAGAATCTTGTTGTTTATGCTCGTTATTTTGCTATTCCTAAAGTTGAAGCGTTGAAGCGAGCTGACGAGCAACTTGTGTTTTTTCAGCTTCAAGAAAAACGTAATATGCATGTTGAGGCTTTATCGACAGGTATGAAGCGTCGTCTTATTTTTGCTAGGGCGCTTTTGAATAATCCTCAGGTTTTGTTGCTTGATGAGCCTACGGCGGGTCTTGATCCGCAGGCGCGGCATCTTGTTTGGGATGCTGTTCGTCAACTTAAAAAGTTGCAGGTTACTATAATTTTGACTACGCATTATATGGATGAGGCGGAAATGCTCTGTGATCGTATTATAATTATTGATCATGGTAAAATTATTGAGGATGGTAAGCCTAAGGAGTTAATTAAGAAGCATATAGGTGAAGCAGTTCTTGAGCTTGATTATGATGAAGCGTTAATTCCTCTTCTTAAAGAAACTTTTTCTGATGCACGTGTTGAAGTAATTGGTGAGCGTATGCAGGTTTTTACTCCTAAGCCATATGCCGTTTTTGAAGGTTTTCTACATGAGCATAAAATACAAAATGTAACTGTTCGTAAGGCAAATCTTGAAGATGTATTTTTAAAATTAACTGGAAGAGGACTTAGAGAAGTTGACTGAAGTTAATATTCGCAAGTCACCTGCAAAATTTAGCGTGCCAAAAATTTCTTCAAATGTCTGGAAAGTTTGGCGCAGAAACGCTGATGTATTCAAAAAAACTATAGGTGTTAACTTTTTACCATCCATGCTTGAACCTGTACTGTATCTTTTCGCCTTCGGATTTGGTTTAGGCGGATTCATACCAGAAATTAATGGTACTCCATACATTAATTTTATTGCGCCTGCTCTTGTAGCAATTTCTTTAATGCATGGCTCCTTTTTAGAATGTACTTATGGCTCATTTGTGCGTATGTATTATCAGAAAACTTTTGATGCTATTGTAGCTACGCCTATTAGTATTGAAGAAGTTGTAGCTGGCGAATTACTTTGGGGTGCTACGAGGGGAACTATAAATAGCTCTATAGTTCTTGCTGTAGTAGGGATCTCAGGACTTATTACGTCTCAGCCTTTAATATCTACGCCATATTTTCTTTTAATACCTATAATAGCGTTTTTTGGCGGGTTGCTATTTGCCGCAGTGGCTATGTGCTTTACAGCAATCGCACCTAGCATAGACTTCTTTAACTACCCAATGTTTCTCCTTATCACTCCGATGCTATTTTTAAGCGGAACATTTTTCCCTCTATCATCCCTACCCCAAGCAGTACAAGGACTTGCATTAACAGCTTTGCCATTAACACAAATAGTAAACTTGACACGTGGCGCTTTAACAGGGTCAACAGAAATTCTACTAGGACTAAATACACAAACACTAATACCAATTAGCATCATATGGATAACTATAGTGACAATAATATTTTTCATAGCAAGCATTAACATAATGAAAAAACGTTTAATCCGCTAAACTAACAAACAACCCTTTTCACTTCAGCAGCAATCAAATAAAACGCCGCTAACCCCTTCCACATACCCCATGCCTCCGCAATATCTCTCGCCTCAACGGCCGTAATTTTTCTACCCCCACAATAATAATGAGAAATCACGCGTAACAGTCCAAAATCATCTGCTGGTAAAACATCAAACCGGTGCATACCCCTAAGCATAGTTAACTCTGCTGTCCAAACACCTACACCGCGAATATTGTCCAACACAACAACAATATCCTTTGAATCCCACTCTTTTAACAGCTCCAAATTCAAATCCCCATCAACAATCAATTTAGCAACACCATAAATATACTCCGCTTTACGTAAACTCAACCCAGCCTGCCGAATCCTCTCAACACCAGCTGCAAACAAAGCATCAGCCGACGGAAACGCAAAAAACCTTTCTCCACAAACAACAATAGACTCTCCAAACATAACAGCTAAACGATCCTCAATGCTGCGCGCAACTTTAATAGAAATCTGCTGCTCCACTATAGCATCTATAAGCGACTCAAAAACCGTAGGCGCCGTAGGAAACTTTAAACCACGTAACTCCCGTGACAACTGTGCCATAACAGAATCTCCATTAACATGACTATAAAAAGGTTCTAATGACATGTTTAAACTAAAAATATGACTAAACACATCTACAGCTTGCTGTTTTTCTATATCTGAAAAACACACACCCTCCGTCTGTAACTCAAGTATCAACTTTGGATTATCAACACAACCTTTTGAAGTAAGCTTTGCCCAAACAAGCCTGCCTCCAACATCTATAACCTGCGAAAAACAGCCATTCTGAAAACTTCTAACTTTTCTATCTCCCTCTGTAAAAACAAGAGAACTTAATTCTAAATCAAAAGGAGCTAAAGGCTCAATTACAACAGTTGCTATCTGAAGCATAATAATTTCCTACCGCATTTTGCTCTAATAACACATTTAAGATAATAATGTTTACCAATCGGGCAGTAACTGTTTTAATAAAGAACCACTGTACATATAAGAGTGACAATTATTGACACGCATAGTTATCCGAATCGGTGGCTCAGTTATAGCCTCCCCTATTAACACAGACTTAATGGACAAATACGCACAATTAGTAAAACAAATTAAACTGCAAGGACATGAAATCGCGGTCATTTTAGGCGGCGGAAACCTCGCACGAGAATTTATAAACATCGCAAAAAACCTAAACCTAGAACCCGACGCACAAGACCGCATAGCTATATCAGTCTCACGACTATACGCCCAACTATTCACAGAAAAACTTGGAAATCTAGGATGCGGAAAAGTAGTCACAACACTTGATGAAGCAGCAGAATACTTTTCACAAGGAAAAATAATTGTAATGGGCGGCTTAAAACCCGGCCATACCACAGACACCGTAGGTACCCTTGTAGCTGAACGCTTAAACGCAGATCTACTAGTCAAAGGAACAGATCAAGAAGGAGTTTACACAAAAGACCCACGCAAATTCCCAGACGCAATAAAATTAGACGAAATAACATTTGACAATTTAACACAAATACTTGAACACAGTGAACATAAAGTAGGAATCCACCAAATAATCGACCCAATGGCCATAGACGTTTTAAAACGCAACCACCTAAAATTAATAGTTTTCAACGGATTCAAACCAGAAAACCTACTACTAGCCGCTGACGGCCAAAACATTGGCACACTAATAAAAAACTAACTCTACCCTAAACTTGTTCTGCTCATTTAACTGCAATTTTTCATCCAACTAATAGAACACAAATACAATTGAATGAAACTTAAAGCTAGAACTCATGATGAACTACAAAAGGCTCTAAGAATAGCGTTGAATGCAATAACACTTGTTGACATTAAAAACTGGTTCAAACAATGGCCATAACTGTTAATGTAAACTCAAGTTGCTATAAACCCGAAAAGCCAACACAAAGAGCGGGCGTGTCCCGTATTGCAGTTGGTTTTAGTTTTGGTTTTGTGTACAAGCTCCACATTTTCATTATTTCGGGTTGTTTATGATTTTGGGGTGAGGACATGAACGCCACTATCGATAGCCGACAAGAGTGTTATACCAAAAATTGAAATGTAACTGCCAAAAACACTAAATATACCCAACTAACATATCTATATTTAGCAGTATATTCGCTTTGACAAAAGGTGTCGTTCATGGAAACAGCAATTATTTGTACACTAATTCCAGGTGTTTCTTCAATAATAGTGGCATTAATAGCGTCATTTGTTCCCTTTATACTAAATAAGAAATGGAGTAAAAAGGGGGATAACCAATCGGATAGTAAGACCGAGTCATTAGTCAATGATGGGATAACTGTCGGTGTTTTGCGTAAAGAATCAAAGATACAATCGGATAGTGAGTATCAAAATAATAAACCTCTTAGAAAGAAATACTGCATAATGGTTATTGGTCTATTAGTGATAGGTCTATTACTTACAGGCATAGCGATTTATTTAATTTATACGCAACCAACCAATGTGAACATAACATTTCCCGCAAATGCTGCTAATGTTGGTATGTGGGAGTGGGTTAGCGGCACTTCGCAAAATATTCCCAAGGGACAAGAATTATGGATAGTTGTTAGAGTGGATGGCTTGTATTTTCTACATAAAGTTGATACAATAAATCCTGATGGAACGTGGCGGCATAAGGTGCAGATTGGACAGGAAAATGAAGGCGGTAAAAATTTTGACGTTATAGCTGTGTTAGCTAATAGTACAGCGCAGATAACGGCGCAGATTTGGCTTAAAAATCAATATTCACCAAATCATGATCTACGGGAGTTGCCCGCAGGGATGACGCCATACAGCACCATAACCGTAACACGAACTTTGGAAAAATCCTTTGATAAACCCTCTAATTTAGAAAAACCCTCTAGTGAACCCTCTGTAATTATCACATATCCCAGTAAAGATGACTATGTCAATATACGGGAGTGGGTTAGTGGCACTGCACATAACATTCCCGCCGGATACAAGTTATGGATAGTTGTTCGTTGGGATAGTTTATACTTCCCCATGCTTGACGGAGTTCAAATAAGACCTGACGGGACATGGATGTATGATACATCTATTGGGAAACAAGATGACGCGGGAAAGAATTTTGAAATTATTGCCGTGTTAGCTGATGGTTCGGCGCAAGCAAAGGTTAATGAATGGTATCAAAGACACTCTGACTTACATCGTCTGCCGGACGGGATGACACCATACAGCACTGTAACCGTAACGCGAAAATAAACGCCTACATTCTACGCTTAACGGCTTCACTCGAATGTGTATGTTCCCGTTCGGCGTGTTCTATTTTTCTAATTTTTTTGTATCTTTGTATACCTGTTTTGTGGCACTGTTTATATAAGCTGTTCATGCTATGAGCAGTTAAAGAGTGAATGTAGGTAATGTGGAATGTCAACGATAGTTGAAGCGATTGATCTTAGGAAAACGTATATGTTGGGAAAAATTTCGGTGGAGGCTTTGCGTGGTGTTAATTTTAAGGTGGCTGCTGGGGATTTTATTTCTATTCTCGGTCCTTCTGGTAGTGGTAAATCTACTCTACTCAATCTTTTAGGTGCTCTTGATAAGCCGTCTTCTGGTACGTTGTTTATTGATGGTGTGGATGTTGGTAGGCTTGGAGATAATCAGCTTTCTGAGTTGCGTTTAAAAATTGGGTTTGTTTTTCAGTTCTTCAATTTGGTTTCTCGTTTAACTGCTAAGGGTAATGTTGAGTTAGCTATGTCTATAGCTAATATAAGTCGTGCTGAGCGTAGTAGGCGTACTGTAGAGTTACTTGAGAAAGTTGGTTTAAAAGATCGTATGGATCATAAGCCTGCTGAGCTTAGTGGTGGGCAGCAGCAGCGTGTTGCTATTGCACGGGCTTTAGCGAATAATCCGAAATTTTTATTGTTGGATGAGCCTACTGGTAATGTTGATTCTAAAACGGCTAAAGAAGTAATGGCGTTAGTTCATAAACTTAACAGGGAAAATGGGGTTAGTATTATTATGGTTACGCATGATCAGAAACTTGCAAGTGAAGCTAAGAGAACAGTGCAAATTGTTGATGGTGAAATTCAGTCTGATGTGGTGAATTAGCATGAAAGTGTCTGATGTTTTTGGGTATTCGTTTAGTGCAATAAAACTTCGTAAGCTTCGTTCAGGGTTAACTGTGCTTGGTGTTGTTATTGGAATTGCTGCTATAGTTGCATTATTGTCTATAACGCAGGGGTTGCAGGCGAATTTGACTAATCAGTTGAATCAGGGGTTATCTGCTAACTCTTTAATTATCATGCCTGGTAGTGGTGATTCCGGTCAAGGTGGGGATGGATTTAATATGGGTGTAGGCGGTGGAGCAGTTAGTTCTGGTTTTAACTTATATCTTGATGATACTGCTGGAATAGAAAATTTGTCTCCCGATATAGATAGTGCGCTTGCGATAATTCAGCGTTCTGGATATATTGAATCAGGAAATCTGAATCGACGTGTAACTATATATGGTGTTGATTTTGATAAGTATGCGCAGATATATAGCGCCTTCTCTGCTGCGACAGGAACAATTCCAACTAACCCTCAAGATAACATTGCTGTAATTGGTAGCAGAGTAACTGATCCTAGACAAAACGGTACTCAATTTATTATGCCAGGAAATGATATGAAAATATATTGGCTTAACGCTATGTCACGTCCGCCTGTAAATGAGACGTATACTGCACAAGTTAGTGGCGTTTTAGGGACAGTTGGCGGTTTTGGTCTTGGTCCATCTGATACGGGTGTTTATATTCCTTTGTCACAGGCTGAGAGTTTTTTTGGGGCAGATACATGTGATATGATTATTGTGACTTTGACAAGCAGTGATGCAAATACTGTTGCGAACGTTACTCGTTTAATTAGTGAACATTTTGGTGGTCAAGTATTGGTAATTTCTCCAAACGCTATACAATCTATATTGGAAAGCATTTTTAGTACTATACAGCTTTTCTTAGGTGGTATTGCAGCAATTTCTCTTCTGGTGGCAGGTGTTGGTATAATGAATATTATGATAGTTTCCTTGATGGAGCGTACACGTGAAATTGGTATACTCAAAGCGTTAGGTATGAAAAACCGAACTGTTTTGGGTATATTTCTAGGTGAATCAGTAATCATAGGTTTAATGGGTGCGCTTATTGGCATAGTCTGTGGTTGGGTTTTATCTAATGTTACAGCCATGGTGCTTGCATCTGGAGTATTTGGAGGCGGAGGTAACTTTGCCATTACACCTTTGCTTACTCCTGAAGTATTTATTGGAGCTTTAGGCTTTGGTGTAGGTGTAAGCGTGATTTTTGCGTTGTATCCTGCGTGGCGTGCTTCAAAACTCAAACCAGTAGATGCATTAAGATATGCATAACAACACCTGCTTTTATTTTTTGTATATTGATTGGTGGTACCGTAAATTTGTACATGAGTTATATGTATGAGTTATATTTAATGATGATATATGTGCAGCAGAAAACATTTGCGGTGGACTGTGTTTAGCGAATTGTTTAAAAGTTTTTTATTGTATGTTTGTAGTGATCGTTATATACCTTAAAATTAAAATATGGCTGTGGGAATTATTGTATACTGAGTAGGTTATTATGGCTGATTTAGAAAACGAGGTACAAACAAAACTTACAAAAGGTTTGCTCGATTATATACTTGTTCGATACTTAAACGTACGGCCAATGCATGGCTATGAATTGATATTTAATATTCGGAAAACGTTTGGTGTTTATTTTGGTCCAAGTATAGTTTATCCTTTATTGGCAACAATTGAAAAGAGAGGTTATATCTCAAGCTGTTGGAACATGGAGAATGGGCGTCCAAGAAAAATTTATACTTTAACTCCTGAGGGTCATAATTTAATTGCTCTTTCTGAAAATAAACTTGATGCGTTTATTCAAAAATTAAACACGCTTTCTGAAGAAGATTGTCAATCTCCTCAAGAGTAAAAAAACGTTTTTTCCTCTTTAAACATCTCAAAATGTATTTTGAGACTTTTGTCCTAACCCCAGTTTATAATAGTAGCTTTTCATAAAAAGTGTTGGTGTTTAACGGTACTCTATAAGAGCGACTGTTTAAACCTAACTTTTGGGCTTTAAAGTTCAGTGGTTTTTAGTTTTATCAACGATAATATATCATACTTGTTGTTGATAGTTTTTCTGCCATCAAGATATTCTAATTCTATAAGGAAACCTAAACCTACAATGTTTCCGCCGAATTTTTCAACTAAGTCAATATTTGCTTTAATAGTTCCTCCAGTTGCTAATAGGTCATCAATTAACAAAACGTTTTGACCGTTGCAGATTGCGTCTTCTTGAATTTGAATGGTGTCTTCTTCATACTCTTTCTTATATGTTAAATCGACACATTTGAATGGTAATTTTCCTTTTTTACGAATCGGTACAAAGCCAACACCTAACTCGTATGCAAGTGCTGCTCCTATGATAAATCCTCTTGCCTCATTTGAACAGATGATATCAACTTTTCTATCTTTGAAGTATTCTGCGAGTTGTTGAACTGCTTGTTTGAAACAAACGGGGTCTTTAAGAATTGGGGCTATGTCCCAGAAACATACACCTTTAAAGTCTGTGCTGCGAAGTTTAGCTTTTAAGTCCACTTTCTGATCTACTTTATTTGAACTCACTTTTATCACTGTTCCGTTTTTACGCAAATGCTCCCTTAAGAGCGTTTTTACATTCACAACTTTGTTGTGTTGGTATGGCTTTGACAGTTTCAACAATAATTTTTTTAACGTTTTCAATGTTTGCACGCATAACAGTAACTATGTCATCAATACATACTGGATGATCTTTCCATACATCATAATCTGTAATGGTTGAAATTGACGTGTAACAGATTTCTGCTTCCCGTGCTAAAACACATTCAGGAACAAGAGTCATACCAATTATGTCTGCACCCCAGTTACGGTACATTTTCGATTCTGCCTTAGTGCTAAAACGTGGGCCTTCAATACAGACATATGTTCCTGTTTCATGTTTTTTTATACCCAAGTTTTTGGTGACATCCATGACAGTTTTTCTAAGTTCTGGACACATAGGTTCTGCAACACCAATATGACAAACTTTTCCTTCTGTTTGAGTATAGAACGATTGCTCACGTCTTGTTGTCCTATCAATGAATTGATCCACAAAAACGATATCACCTGGTACGTATTCTTCACGCAGAGAACCAACTGTTGAGGGTGCAAGTATGCGTTTAACCCCTAACTGTTTGAGGGCATAAATATTTGCTCGCACAGGTATGTCGGTTGGTCTTAATGTGTGTTTTTTTCCATGTCTTGGAAGAAACGCTACAAATTTACCGCCCAACTCACCTATAGTGATTACATCCGATGGCTTTCCGTAGGGTGTATCTATTGTGACTTCTTTTATGTTAGTGAAAAATTTTGGGTCATTAAGACCTGTTCCACCTATTATTCCAATTTCTGCTTGCATAAAAACTTAACTTATCTCTTAAAACTTATAAAAATAACGCATTAACACGGAAAATACAAACCAGCACATACATGTCTTGAGCTTTAAAAATAGTTAAAAACATGTAGTTTAATTTTCAGATAGTTCTCTTCAAAAGAGTATAGTTGTTATTGTTAGTTTTAATGAATAAAAAAACATTGATAAGCAAAAATTAGAAAATAGAGTTTGTTACTCTTCTTTTATTTCGCACTTGAGCTTTTTTATAATCTCGTCAGCTCTAAGTGGCTCAATTTTAAGTGTGTATAACTGGCTTGCAGTGCGGAGTTTAAGTTTAACGTTATCTTTATTTCTTTTAACTTGACAATGTTTTGCTTTGGCACTCATAGTCACGAAACTTTCAACGTCAGTTATTTCTGATGGCATACTATTTTTCCTCTTATTAACGC
>JGI20163J26743_11538171_pt1 | contig 14918 bp, 8 predicted proteins | sample TergutCu122P1_FD_26743 | JGI IMG/M metagenome (IMG submission 26743) | reverse complement strand
TTCGACACCTTTGTCTATGTCCTTATTGTATATCTTGCCGTAAAATGGCTTGCCCGGCATTATAACGGACACTTGCCCATACCAACCGGCAATCGCACCATGAATCAGCGGAGTTTCAAGCTTTTGAGCTTCTTTTTCTAACAATACTCTAGTTTTTATGTTATCAAGGGCATCGATTACCAAATCATGCCCTTTTATTATTTCTGCGCAATTATCTTCGGTCACATACTCAAAGACCGCTTTCACTTTAACATTTGAGTTAACCTTTAACATGCGAACTTTTGCAGTCTCCGCTTTGCTTTTACCTATTGTATCTTCACTAGAAAGAAGTTGCCTGTTCAGATTGCTTTCATCAAAAACATCACCGTCAACCGCTGTTATATGACCTATGCCGATTCTTCCCAGCAACTCAACAACGTATCCGCCAAGACCTCCACAACCTATGACGCACACTTTGAAATATTTCAGTTTGTCATTTTCTTCAGGCGTTAAAGCCGTCATGTTTCGCTCATACCGTTTCATGCTTAATTTCCTAACCTAAATAATTAAATTGTTAGGAATTATATACCATTTCCTCAGTCGGGTTCGGGGTATGTAATGTTTGTTTTACAAACATCTCGTGATTATATGGTTCCGAAGCTCCTTCGTAACCGGTATATAATTCCTATTAATATTACTTCGATATTGCTAGATATATTGTTTAAACTCAATCTATTTTAATGCAGATTTCTACTCTGGTTTAGTACGAATTATTGATGCAAAAAACATCGCATATCTAATTAATACGAAAACTACAATCGCAATTGCGAACCACTTTGTAACAACCGGAACAAATGCAAAAAAGCCAAATCCCTGCTCTATTAAAAAGTCGTTTGCCAAACTGTATGCTGTGGCACTTATAACGTAAGGGAATGTAAATGCCGCAAAGGATGGGAAAAACTTTGTCTTGAGTAGTGGCACAACTTTTATTGTTGCATAAATATATAAGAGTATCGATGCAATTAACATCCCATACACAAGCACAGTATTGTGCGTATCAAAGGCCGAAAAGTATCCTACAAGGGACAGGTTCATCGGTGCTGTAAATATTGCAATTGTCGGACGTGCCGGCTCCGGGATTTCTATTTTGGCTACTCTTAAAATAACGACAGGAAGTACAATCATGTAAAATACAAAACCTATATAAAATATGATTTGCCCTATATGAGTTGTGCCCATGTCAGCACTTGTGACACTTGCAGCAACAATTCCTACACACGCAACAAACCAAGTGGGAAACACATTTTTAAGCTCAAATCCAAGTATAAATCTCTTTGCAAATAGCAACATAATAAAAACATGAACAGCAAGTGCTGCATACCACAATATCAATGCGCATAAACCAATATGCGGTTTAAGGTATGTCGAAATTACCATAACTGCCATTGTTGACGTTGGTAAAACACTAAGCAAAACCGGGTTCTTTAAATCTTCTTTTACGTTTTTAAAGTCACAAACTACTTTTAGCAAAAACATCAAAAGAAGTACCAAAGAAACGATACCGCATATTAAACGTACTGCATCTCCAAAAGGTGTGACCAACAAATTTCCAAGTGATGCAACCGCCAGTGCGACACCACTCATGGGCATCGGGATTTTACGTATAAAGTTCATATAGTTTTGCCTCGCTTTACATATAAGTTATTATAACATTACATCGCGGTTTGCGGCACCACGCGCGGGGTATGTCATGTTTACTACGTAAACATTTTATGATTTAACCGGTTCCGCAAGTGGTTTCGCAAACAGCGATGTAGGATACACAATTATTTTAATATTACACTGCAGCCCATAAATGGCTTTAGCACATCAGGAATAACCACCGAGCCGTCTTCCTGTTGATAATTTTCAAGAATCGCAGCAACTGTTCTTCCAACTGCAAGTCCGCTTCCATTTAACGTATGTACAAATTCAGGTTTTCCTGTTTCCTCTGATCTAAATCTAATATTTGCTCTTCTTGCTTGATAACTTTCAAAGTTACTACATGATGATATTTCAACATACCTGCCATAACTTGGCATCCACACTTCTATGTCATATGTTTTCGCAGAGCTAAAGCCCATATCACCTGTTGATAATAAAACAACTCTATATGGAATATTTAACCTTTTAAGCACTTCTTCAGCTGAAAGCGTCAGAGACTCAAGCTCCTCATATGAGTTTTCAGGTTTAACAAATTTAACAAGCTCAACTTTATTAAATTGATGTTGTCTGATAAGCCCTCTCGTATCTCTACCTGCTGAACCTGCCTCTTTTCTAAAACAAGGTGTATAAGCTGTATAGTAAATAGGAAGCTCTCTTTCGCCAAGAATTTCATCTGCCAAAAGGTTTGTCACAGGCACTTCTGCTGTAGGCACTAAAAAGAAATCTTTTGCCGGAAGATGAAACATGTCGTCTTCAAACTTAGGAAGTTGACCTGTCCCGGTCATCGCATCTCTATTAACCATAAATGGCGGCAAAACTTCTAAGTAGTTGTGCTCGCTTGTATGAAGGTCAAGCATGAAGTTAGCAACTGCACGTTCAAGGCGTGCGCCTAGCCCTTTATAAACGGTAAACCTAGAGCCTGCTACTTTTGCGGCTCTTTCAAAATCAAGAATTTCTAAGTCTACACCTATGTCCCAATGTGCTTTATGCTCAAAGTTAAACTCTCTTGGAGTTCCCCACTCTCTTATAACTACATTATCAGCTTCGTCCGCACCAATTTGCACATCAGCATTTGGCGTATTTGGAATATGAAGAAGCATTTCTTTTTGCTTAACCTCAAGTTCGCTTACTTTTGTATCAAGCACTTTGATTTCTTCAGAAAGGGTTTTCATTTCCGCCATAATTTCGCTGGTGTCTTTGCCTTCTTTTTTAAGCCTTGGGATTTCTTTCGACGCAAGGTTCTGTTTGGTCCGCTTTTGTTCAAATTCTGCAAGAACTGCTCTACGATCTTCGTCAAGCTCAATAACTCTATCAATATCAAAGTCTCCTTGCTGTCTAGATTCTATTGCTTTTTTTACATTATCAAAATCTTCTCGTATTCGTTTAATATCTAACATATTTAATCCTCGCCTACAGTAGGTTCTTTTTGTATACCGCATAAAGTTCGGTCAACTCCAGCAACTTATTCTGCATCTCTATTTGCAATGTGGATGCAAGTTTATAATCTTTTTCGTCAAGTGCTGCTTTTACTCTTGATAATAAGCTTTTTTCTTTTATTTTGTTTTGCCCCAGGTAAACCCTTATGGCTTGTATTTTTTCCCAGTTTTCTATGTCATAGTCCGTGTAATCACCTTCTTCATGAAGTTTCTTACACGCTCTTACAGTATCCATTGCGTTTGGAATAAGTCTGTTGTATAGTTCTGTTGCCCATTGCGACAATGTGGCTTCTTTGAAGGACTCAAGTATGAGTTCGTTCATAACATCGCCTTGCATAAAGATTTTTAGCTTTTCAGGATATTTATCAAATGCCGAAAGGTTTTCCCAAACTGTACGAGGAGCGTTTCCAAACAATTTGTTTCTTTCTTCCTCTGTGTATGCATCAAAGACATCTTTTTCGCTTCTATATTCTCTATCTTTTTCTAAATAGTCATCTGCTTGTCCATATTTTTTTGATAGGGAAGCGAGAAGTTCTTCCGATGTTTTTGAATTCTCAAGGGCATATCTTATTCCATCAAGCATCGCCATATATGCACTTGCAATAACAAGATATGTATTACTCTTAGGATTTGGCGAACGAAGCTCAAATCTCGTGGCTTGCGGATTATCTAACTCCCTTATAAGTCCAATCAAAACCGTCCTATTTCTCGAAGGCTGTTCTTCCGTGTGTCCTATTGAAGTAACAATACACACCGGCGCTTCATATCCGGGTTTTAATCTATTTAACGAGTCTGTTGACGAACTTATAAATGGATTTATAACTTCATAGTTCTTCAAAATTCCCATTAAAGCACCAAAACCTATAGGGCTCATGTATTCTTTTTTCATATCTTTAGGCGCGAAAAGCCCAACCACTCTGCCATCTTTAAGTTTTGCCGCAAGACCCATGTGGGTATGTTCTCCACTTCCGGAAACCCCTTCAATAGGTTTTGCCATAAACGTAACGTCAAGACCATAACTTCTAAAAATATCTTTTACTATATATTTGACTTGATTTTCATTGTCCGCCGCTTGTAGTGGCCCGGCATATTTCCAGTTTACTTCAAGCTGCTCCATAACATGGTCATAGTTTCCGGAGCTTCCCATCTTGGCTTTTACCCCACCAAGCTCTTTATGCCCCATCTCTACTTCAAGTCCGTATTTATCGAGGACTATAAGTGACCTCTCAAGGGAGGTTCTCACAGGTCCAATCGTTCTTTTCCAATATTGTTCTTTTAAGATTTGTGCCGTGGATAATTGCTCTCTATCGGCTTTATCGTCAGGAGTTTTTACCCAAAACTCAAGTTCAGTTGCACATGTTATTAATATCTCTTCTATTTCATCTACACTTTTAATTCCTATCGAGTCTAACACGTATGAATTTTTTCTAATAAGCTTCAAAAGCTCTTCTTTGAAAAATTCCATGGCGTCTCTTAGGATAACTCTCGAACCCACTTCATTTGTATCATTGTGTACAAGGAAAGATGGAATTCTCAGAGTTCCCACAGGAAGCAAAGTTTTTTCATCTATGTGACTATAGTTATAGTCAACATACCAGTTAGCTGTTAAGTCAGGTATTATGCTTACTTTTGCATTGTTTAGTTCTGCGATTTTAGGTAAAACTACGCTGGAGCCGTCTGTCTGGACGCCATGGCAAAAAAACTTATCCATTTCTTTTATGAATAGCTCAATTGGAATTTTTTCATCAGTGTCGTGCCCGCCTATATCGTGACCAACAAAAGACACAAATTTGACTTCACCGTGTTTTTTTAACAGTTCGCCTATTTCCTTTACTGTTCTTTTTGTCACAGGTATAGTAAATAGCATTTTTTCTAAATTCGACATAGTTTCCCCTTAATTCATTATTTGCGACGACAAATGCTGCCGCCGCAAATAATAATTGTTTTAATTAGTTTTGTTAGTTAGTTTCCTTGCTTTTTAATCTAGCTATTAGCTTTCTTAAAGTTCGTAAACTTTTAAAGTCAGGTTTTTATCTTAGTCCAAGTAACGCTTCCATTATGTTTATATATCTTCCATACGCTGCCCAATCTCCACGCCTTTGTGCTTCCATTGCATTCTCAAATGCTTGCGCAATTTGTTGAAGGATTAAAGCTTCATTGCCGGTAGGAGGATCTGGTGTAACTACAGGTGGCTCTTCACCTGGGTCTTGACCTGGATCTGCGCCTGGGTCAACAGTTGGCGGCTCTTGAATCTGTGCTCCTGAAGGACCAAACAGTTCTTCAAGTGCTTCATATAAAGTAGGTTGATATGCGATTCTTACACCATCACCATCTTCAAGTCCCATTGCAACGATTACTCTTCTTACCTCAGGAATACCTCCAATCTCCGCCTCAACGTAAATTGGCTGGATATATAGGAACGTATTTTCAATCGGTACAATAAACATGTGACCACGATTTACAACTGTTCCCGCCTGATCCCAAAGTGTAAAGTCTTGCGAGATTTGAGCTGTCGCTTCTATCTGCGCACCAACCTGTGCAGGACCCGGTATCTGTCTACCTCTTGGAAGCTGCAGAAGCACTAACTCTCCATAGTTTGGATAGTCATTTCTCGCTATAAGAAGTGCCGACATATTCGGTCGCTCCCTCGGCGTAAAGGCTATCGTGTTTACAAACTCAGCTCTTTCTTCGCCAGGTAACTTAAAGATGTAGTAGTTTGGCACCATTGGAATCGGAGTTGCTCCACCAAACATCTCTCTTGCGATATCCCACATATCCTCGTTTTGGTAGAACATTACAGGGTTTGTCATGTGGTAACGTCTAAACATATGCGCTTGGATGTTAAGCATCATGTTCGGATATCTTAAATGTGGTTTCATATACTCAGGTATATTCTCTGCACTTTGGAAAAGCGTCGGGAATATGCTTTGTAATGTCAACGCCATCGGATCAGTTGGATCTACGATGAAGTACTGTGTAGTACCATTATACGCATCAATAAGAACTTTTACTGAGTTTCTGATATAGTTAATTCTGTTTGGATTAGTCATACCATGAACTTGGAATGGCTCAGAGTATGGGAATCTTGAACTTACGGTATATCCTTCAACAACCCAGAAAAGTCTGCCATCTTCAGCGATAAACATATATGGATCCGCGTCATACATAAGTCTAGGCATGATAGTGTTAACTCTTTGCAGAATGTTTCTGTTGATTATGATTCTTGACTCAGTTGTAAGTGCTCCGGATACAAGAATACTCATGTTTCTTTCACGAAGAGAGAACATCAATCTGTTTAATACTCCAAGTCTAATACCTGCATCACCTGTGTATCTATGAGTTGCATTTCCTGCTTCTCCATCAACTGCACCAATTGGGAAGTGGAACTCATCTTCAAGTGTATTAATTATAACAAAATCGTTTGCCATTCTTCCGAAATAAATCGAAATGTTTCTTGTGTCATATGTGTCTATTGGAATTTCAGGAACATCAGATACCGGAGGGATATTTCTGATAAGCATCTCAGGAAGTCCACGTTCCGTTATCTGGTCAACTCTTGAAAGTACAACACCAAAACCGTGTGTATATTTAATATGTCTGTTAATAAACGTTTGTTGAATAGGCGAGTTAATTGAATCATCAATCTCTCTTGCTGCAATAAATGTTTGCGTAAGTTCGCCATTTATCATGTATCTGCCTATGAATACATCAGTAAACACATAGTAAGGTCTAATTTGCTGCATTTGCATATAAAATCTTCTAACAGGCTCATAGTCGTTAATCCTAACGTTTGCCATTGTTTCTGCGTTAGCATCGATGTCCGCTCTAGTTAGATTATTATCCATAGCAAATTCTATAGTTCTTACTTGGTCAAGTCCATAAGCAACTCTTGTGTAATGAATATTATACTCGATGAAACGTCTTTCTCTGTTGATTTCATCCGGTTCAACAACTAAGCTTTGAACCATCCAAGCAGAACCTGAACCAAGTGCACCAACAAGTACCATCACAACAGGAATAGTAAGAATTGTTCTAAGCTTTTTCTTTTTAACGCCTATAATAAATCCAACTGCCGCTGCAAGCGATAACACTGCAAGTGCTCTAAACATCCAAAGGTTAACTGTGAAGTCAGTGAAACCTGCACCAAATACTGCACCTGTCGGTGAAAGCAATATGTCAAATTGTCTCAAGAAGAAGCTTACACCAACCATGATAAAGAATATTACGCCAAGAACGATAAGCTGTTTAGACGCAATCTTTAAAATGTTTGTAAGGTTTTCATCGTCAAACTTAGTTTGCGTTGCACCTTTTCTTTGTTGTTGTTGCTGTTGTTGTCCTGAACCACCAGGTTGACCTGTCAAAATTTTGCCAAGTTTTCCTATTAGCTCATCAATGTTGATTTGACCAAACTGTGCGCTACTTTGACCTTGCGAATCATTTTCGTCAAAATTTTCGTCATCATAATCGTCAAAGTCACCACTATTGTTAACTTCTTGGAATACTTGTGGCTTTCTCAGCGATATCATAAACATGTAGTATGCAACAGTAACTGCAATAACTGCGATTATTGTTCCTATTGCAATAGTGTTTAACTGTCTCAAAAGCTCAAGCTGGAATACATAAAACGCCATGTCGAGACCAAATATCGGGTCAACTAAGTTAAACGGCGTGCTATGTGTAAACAGCAAGAATTCCCACCATGTTTGTGTAACAACATAGTAAGTAAGTAGTGCTGCAAATGCTCCCGTTAAAATCCAACCGGCACCTTTTATTTTTTTGTCGATTGCCGGGTTATCTGCATTAGACTCTATCTTTTTATAGTAACCTCTTCTCAATGCCTTTAAGTATATCGCCATTAAAATTCCCGAAACAAGGAATACCGGCACACCTATCGTTATTTGTGTGATGAGTTTAGTTAAAAATACTCTCGCATATCCAAGTTCAGAAAACCATAGAAAATCGGTAATAAAGTTAATTAAGATTAAAAACAATCCCACAACAGCCCCTACTGCTAACAGTAAGCCTATAAGAACCTTATTCCCTTTCCCTTTTTTATTCTTGTTCAAAATAATTCCTCCTCTAGTTTTTGTTTAGTGTTGTTTTTATAAATAAAGCTTTTGCTCACAAATTATTTATTTTGCGGCATTCGCCAATCATAACGATTTAATTTTTAGAAGTAGTAAATGCAACGCATTTACAGCTTCTTCAGGCAAGCTATCTCTTCCACCCTTTGCATCTTTTAGAGACTCAACGAAGTCAATTCTTCGTCTGATGCTTGCATCAATCAGGTTAAGGTAGTTTTTGTCGTTGAAGTCAGGTGTGTATCCATCGATTTCAACAGTTTTAACATTTTCCAGACCACCCATACTAACTAAATTACAAGTCCCATCAACGATACTTTCTATGATATCGATTGTAACTTCTTTTGGAATGTCTTTATCTAAAAATTCACCAGTATTTAAAATGTAGCAATCAACCCCTCTGTTTTTGAAAAGTGCTTTAAACTTCTCATAATCCTCGCTAAGTGCATAGGTTCTAAAGGGATTTGCATATGGCTCGAAAACAAGTGCATTTCTGTCAACGTTGTCCGAAAGCTTTTCTGCTGTGCTTCTCTTAGTCGCAAGGCACGCACCCATAACAGAGGCAAGGGTCGGATCTTCAATCTTCATAACAGGCGGTAGTGACGCATCTTTCATAAGCCATACTATTGAAGTAATAGGGTCTTGCATCTTGTTAGTTCTGTTTAATGCCCATAATTCTGACTTAACCGCTCTGCCGTTGCCGTTTCTAATATCTTCAGTAACAGGCACTTTCTTGCCTTCGTCATCTATTGTAACTCCACAGTTTTGAATTGTCATAAGATATTTATTATCTTCTGCCGTAAGCGGATAATCTTGCGTTTTGTCAAAATACGCCGGTTCAAGCGCAACAGCCGAACCATCTTCATTTGAAATAATATATGAATCATCATGCAAAACAGTTACTTCATACTTGCCTTCATGCTTAGCATGGGTCAGCGTAGATTTTCCTGAACCTGAAAGCCCAAAAACTCCCATTACATGATTGCTTCCATCTTTTTTTCCTAATCTCTTGAGCCCGCCGTGACACGATGCATAACCGTTTCTGTTTGCAATTCCCCATGCAAGCGTAAGGGTACCCTTTTTGTGCTCCCCAAAATATCTCATGCCCAAAAGACACGCACAGTTATGAACAGGGTCAAAGTACGCAAGCCCATTTGGAAACTTAGGATGATAATAGTCAGGGTCTGATAATATATAAATATCAGGCTCGTTGTCAAGAACTTTCGAGTTTTTATACATTTCGTCGTAAAGTGGCATAATGCTTTGAAAATTCAAAAGCCAGCTATACAGGTTGTTTTCAAATGTTTCAGGAATTAACAAGTTAGCCTTTATCATAAAGTCCTCATTTAATCCTATGTACGCCTGGGCATGATACATTTTTTTGTATCTTGTGAAATATGCCGCTTCCCTAAGAACTTTTGTTATTTCTTCTTCGTCTACGCCAGCTTCGCCAAGAATAACTCGCGCACCCGCAAAACGTCCAACGGTTTCACCGTCGTTAAACAAAAGTATTTTTGCATCTTCCGGAACATCTAATTTTTCAGGCATAAAAACCGGCAAGTCTAACATAACTGTGCCTTGTGCATTTTTTGCCAGTTCATAAGCTTGCTTGCGACCAGTGACTTTTTCAACATTGTTTCCATAAAAAGCCGTCTCTATTGTAGTTCTTGATGGTGAAAAAGCTATATTTCCTTCTGTAATTTCTTCACGCCTGTAGTTTGATTTAGTTGACATTTCAGCCTCCGTTAATATCTTGTTCTGCTAAGTTATAATTCTGTAAAATATCTTACAATGTACATATTGTCATCTCTGACTTCTAATTCGTAAATGCGATTTCTCTCGCGTCTAACCAATTCTTGACCTTCAGCTTCAGCTGATGTTATCTCATGTGTCCACACAAAGAAGCTACCTTGATATTGCCTTATCTCGCCTATTTGCAACTCTACAAATGTATGTATTGTTTCGCCAAAACCAGTAAAAGAAAGGAGACTTTGTTCTACCTGACTTCCCGGCGCAACTAGCTCAAGAATCCTTGGGTCACCTGCATTAACGAAACTTATCCATCTTGAGTTGAAATTTATAATTGTTGCAACAATCTCTTGGTCAAAAAGTCGCACTTCATCATTTTCAAGATCAATGTTCATTATGTTGTTTTGTATTGGCAAAGAGTTCGAAATTCTGTTATCACCATAAGTTCTGTTTGGATTAAGTCCAAGTCCCTCATTTGCCTGTATGTTGTAAATATTTGCATTGTGATGCAACTGGGAGGCAATTAAACGCTCCTTATCTTCTTCAGGTCTTGCGTCAAAAGCGCCCTCATCGTTTGAGCCTTGCCCGTTTCCTGTTATGTTAGCAAACCAATTTATTGCAAAGCCAAGTTCTCTGTTAACAAACTCTGCCGCCCTGCTTTCAGGTGCAAAATGAATTACCCCAAGTATCGAGCTTTGAATTGCGAGAAGTATAACTAGCGTTGCGATTACTATTGTTGACGCTTTGCCTTTTTTTGTTTCCAGCTCATCGTCGTCATCTTCATCGCCTTCTCTTCTAAAAAAGTCATCATTTTTTGTTTCTTTAGCATCAGTACCCCAAAGTTGCTCAAGCTCTTTAAACGCTTGTTGCTTTTGTGGATCCGGCAAAATCACTTCGTCTTCTTCAGCATCCTGGTTGACGTCTGTTTGGTCTTGTTCTATTTCTAGTGTATCTTCGTCTTGCGTTATCTCTATCTTTTGCTCTTGTTCTATCGCTCGCGCTGTTTCTTGTGCTGTTTCTTGCGCTGTTTCTGATTCTGTAATAAATTTTGGTTTGAAATCGCTTTCGTATTTTTCGATAAACTCCGGTTTTTCAAATTTAGTTTCTGTTGGCTCTGTTGGTTCAAATTCGCCTACTTCAAATCCGTCGTATTTTTCGATTTTTATGCCTGCTTTTTCAAGTGCAAATTCTATAAGATCCGCATTAAATTCTTTTGTATCAAATCTTCTCGCCAGCGTATCGTTATCAAAAATAAGATTCGTTGGTTGAAACTCCGGCGCCAGTCTCGGCTCTGCTTTTGGCTCAGGTTCTGTTTCCAGTGCAAGTGCTGGTTCAGATGCAAGGTCTGTTTCCAGTGCAAGTGCTGGTGCAGATGCAAAGTCTGTTCCCAGTGCAAGTGCTGGTTCAGATGCAAGCTCTGTTTCCAGTGCAGGTGCTGGTTCAGCTGCCGGCGCAGGCACAAGGTCTACTTCTGGCACAACCGCATGTTCCGGCTCAGACGCAGTCTCGGCTTCTGACTCCATTTTTGTTCTAAAACCGCTAACCATTGCAAATGCATTCATCTTCGCTTGAATTTCATCAAGCTCTGCCTGTAGTTCTTCTGCTTCTGCAACAAGCTCTTCCGCTTTAAATTCAGCAGGATCTTCTGCCTTAATCTCAGATGTAGGCTCAGGCTGCTTTTCGGCCTCTAAGTCACTTTCTTTAGATCTTGTTCTTTCATATTCTCTATCAAGTAACTTCTGGAACTCTTCATTTTTTTGATTAAATGTATAGAACTTATCAATTTTTTCATCATAGCTTGTTTCTGCTCTTGCTATATCAAGTTCTTCTTTTATGTCGTCCAGCGTTACGTTGAATTCTGGCTCAGGTTTTGTTTCAAAAATTCCAATAGTTTCAAACGCTTCAACTTCTGCCTCAACTTCAGGAACTGCTATAGTTGCTTCAGGTTCAAAAGTTGTTTTTGGCTCTGGTTCTAACTTAACAGGCGTTGCTTCAAGCTCTGGCTCTGATTCAAAAGTCAATTCTGGTTCTGATTTGGCCTCTTTCGCTTCCGGAATAACTATTATGTCAGACTCTGACTTTTCTATTTTCGGCTCTAGCTTAGCCACTTCTGGCTCTGGCTTAGGCTCTGGCTCAGTTTTCCGCGGTTCTCTATTAAACTCCTCTAAAAAGCTCGGTTTAAGCTCAAGTTTTTCAAGAAATTCTTTGAATTTCGCCTCCTGAAAAGCGAGTTCCGGTAACGTTTCTAACGTCTGTCCACTTGGTGCTTGTTCTGATTGCTCTTCGATTTGATCTAGCGATTTAATTTTCGCTTCTACTTTTGCTGCCGCATCAGCAAGTTCTTTTTGTTTTAACTCTTGTGTGTTTTTTAATGCTTTTTGCCATTCAAAAGCTATGTCTTCTGTCTTTTTTGATGCCGGAAATTCGTGTAAATCCCAGACAAACTCGGGATCGCTTTGAAATTCCGAGGTTGTTTGGCTAGTTGCTTCAGGTGCAGATGCGCTGGTTGCTTTAGTTATAGTTGCGTTAGCTACTTTCGGTGTTTGTGCTCCAGTTATAGGCTCGGTGGCTATTTCAGGTGTACGTATTTCAGGTGTAGCCTCACTAGCTATTTCAGGTGTACGTATTTCAGGTGTAGCCTCACTAGCTATTTCTGGTTTGTGTATTTCAGGTGCAAGCTCGCTAGCTATCTCTGGTTTGCGTGTTTCAGGTGCAGGTGTAAATGCAGATTCTGAAATTTCTTTTTGTGATTCTGTTTGTGGTTCTGCTTGTGGTTCAACAAGTAATTTCTTGCCGCAATACATACAAAACATTGAATCTTCTAATACTTTTTTGCCACAATATCTGCAAAACATTTGTTATAACCTCCACTTTTGGTTAGCTTTTATTTTGAAAATCGCCTATTCAAAGCAATGCTTTTTAATTTTTTATTAACTCTTCTAACTCTGCTTTTGTATATAATCGTCCCGACTTGCTTAAACAAGAGACTTCCTCTGCTTTTGTGTCAACTGCTGACTGTTCATTTGCCAAAGTGGCATTGTTTTCATCCGCAAGTTTTGGAACTTCTGCTACCTGACTTATATCAACTTCGTCAACTAACGTGATTTTTTCTTTTATCTCCGTTTCGAGCGCCTCTAGCTTTTCATCTATTCCCTTTAATGCGTTTACTTGCACATCAACTTTCCAGTACCACAGTCCAACTTTCCTGAATATCAGTAGCACCAGAAACATCACTAGTATTCCACAGGCAATAGCCGTGAACAACATTATCCATAAATTTGCATTATAGCTAAAGTTTTGAGTTATTTCAGCCATGTAATTTATTATTCCATTCATGTTTTTTTCTTTATGGGTACAATCTTCTAAATTATACTATAAACCTCTTGTGATATCAATGAAAATTTGCAATCATGAAAACAAAAAGACAAGCAACAAGTGCTTGTCTCTTTGTTAGAATGTGTAAGTCTATAGTGAATAATTGTGATTAACGCTATAATAGCACTATGTGAAAAATAAATCAACCCCTCAGTCAAATTTGACAATTTTAGTGCAGAATCGACAAGTATTATTTTAAGCCACTGGTTTTGTGGGTAAAGTTATCCATAACCTAAACTCTTTTCCGTCGTAATCATACACCAAATCACCATCAAGCTCTTCACATGTTTGCTTCATGCTCTGCATTCCAACTCCATGATGTGTCTTGTTAGCTTTTGTCGTTTTGAACAAGCCATTTTCAACTTGTGGCATTTTTCCGATGGAGTTTTTTATGCGACACATAAACAAAGTCTCCGTAGCCGTTAAGTCCGTATCAATAAATCGTTTATTTGTTTCGTCTGTGTCAATTTGCATACATGCCTCAATTGCATTGTCAAGTGCGTTGCTTAGTAAAACGCAAATCTTATCATTTATATAGGATAAGTTTGATTGCACATCAAGATTTAAGTTATATGCAATCCCCTCATTTTCTGCCCGCTCTTTTTTGTAAGATAAAACCGCATCAAGCATAATATTTCCGGTTTCAACAACCGACAAACTTGCATCTTGCTCCGAAATGCTCTCTATATATTCAGCAAGTTTTTCATGTTCGTTTTCCACACTAAGCGCGTGCAAAATACTTATTCGATGTTTGAAGTCATGCGACATCTTTCTGACTTTTTCGTAGCTGCTCATAAGCTGTTCAATATGTTTAAGTTGTGCCAAATGTTGCGATTCAAGTAAAAATATTTTTTGCTTATGTATGCTTTGCCCAGCAAGTCCGCTTGCCAAAATTAATGCGGGAGCAATTGCAAAAGCAATTGCAAAGAGTGGTACAACCGCTGTCAAGTCTTGCAAATAGACATGGTCTTGCGGATACAAATACAAGTGCATCATTACTCGCATTACAATAAATGCAAAAACAAAAACGATTACGCCCAAAATAAATGGTAGTTTAAAATATCTGTTTTCAATTCTAAAGTTACGAAAATGTCTGATAAGCACAATGGCAAATATATGTATCGGAATAGACATAATTATTGCAAATTCCGTGTAATGGCTGGTTCTAAGCACACCATCTCGAATAATTCCTATATTGTTAAAATCAAGCCCTACAATGCCCATTATAATAAAAACTATGAGCATCCCGATTAGTAGCTCCAGCAAAGCAACCAAAACTGCAATGTGCAGACGCGCACGAAAACAAACAATTGCAACAACCATAGCCACCGTAACCCTAAATGCCGCCCCTATTATGAACCCATAGTAAAATTTACTGTCGAATTCATCTTGATATGGAAACATGTAACTCAAACAAATTTGCACAAAAAAAGCCACGCCAAAAATAAAGGCAACTTGCATCGGCTTAGCTTGATTTGTTTTTTTCAAAATTGCTTGTATGAGCAGGTAAATCACTGCGACAGATAGTACACTTTCAAAAGAAAAGAAAATAAATTGCACTGCTGGATGTATCATTTAATCCCACGCCCCCTTA
>JGI20163J26743_11538176_pt1 | contig 14978 bp, 13 predicted proteins | sample TergutCu122P1_FD_26743 | JGI IMG/M metagenome (IMG submission 26743) | reverse complement strand
TGAGTTTGTTAACAGTATTTCAGGTATAAGGGGTAATCCACACAGCCACACGTTCTCAAACAGAATGATTAGACCTGGTGAGTTAATTTACTTCGATATTGGAAACACATATAACGGGTATAAAACTTGTTACTACAGAACTTTTTCTTGCGGCGTTCCTAACCCGTACCAAAGAGCGGCATACGAAAAAGCATCAAAATGGCTAAAAGATTCCATAAAAGCTGTGAAACCTGGCAACACATCTGCAGACGTTGCAAAATGTTGGCCTGCTGCTACAGAGCTTGGCTTTAAAAATGAAGAAGAAGCATTTCTTCTTCAATTTGCACATGGCATAGGGTTAGGCTTGTGGGAAAAGCCCGTTATATCAAGAATGTTTTCACTAGAAAATCCTTTTGAAATCCAAGAGGGAATGGTATTCGCACTTGAAACATGGTGCGCATCAGAGGATGGTTCAGGTAGTGCAAGAATAGAAGAAGAAGTTGTTGTTACTAAAGATGGCTGCGAGGTTATTACGAAATTTCCATCAGATGAGATTACGTCTTGTGGGTTACCTGGCTGTCAATTTTTATAATTTCGCGGCTTGCTATTTTCATCCAGATTGGAACCGTATCGGCAAATTTGCTGTCCTCACGTACGTATCAAGGTACGCTCCGGTAACAAATTTGCCAATAGAACCCAATCTGAAAGAAAATATCTGCGCCGTTCTATATTCTTGTATTTAATAATTATAATAAATGGGAGGAAAAAATTATGGCTAATGTAGGCTGGATAGGATTAGGAAACATGGGAATTCCTATGAGCAAAAATTTACTTAAAGCGGGGCATGATGTTACTGTATGGAACAGAACAAAATCAAAAGCAGACGAAGTATTAGCAGAGGGTGCAAAGTGGGCAGATTCACCAAAAGAGATTGCCGAAAAATGCGATTTCATTATCACAATGATTGCAGACGGCCCAACACTTCAAGCAGTTGTGCTTGGTGAAAACGGTGTAGCTGCCGGGCTTTCAGCAGGCAAAATTGTTATCGACATGAGTACTGTTGCTCCTGAGGAATCAGCAAGAGTAAACGAAGAAATCGAAAGCAAAGGTTGCAAGTTCCTTAGAGCTCCTGTAACAGGCAGTACAGTTGTAGCACAAAATGCAATGCTTGGAGTTCTTGCATCAGGCGACAAAGCCGCTTATGAAAAAGCATTGCCACTTTTTGAAGCAATGGGCAAGAACCAGTTCTATCTTGGTAAAGACGAAGAAGCAAGAGTTATGAAGCTTGCTCTTAACATCATGATCGGAACAACTATGCAAATGATGGCAGAAGGCGTTGTTCTTGCAGAAAAAGCAGGACTTGATGTAGCTCAAGTTTGCGAAGTAATGGCAGGAAGTGCAGTAGGTTCACCACTTGTTGGTTATAAAACTGCAACTGTAACAGAAGGTGTATACAACCCAGCATTTAGCGTAAATCTTATGATGAAAGATTTTGACCTCGCCTTTGATACAGCTAAACAATATGGTGTGGCTTTGCCAGTTACAGCAATTACAAGACAAGCCTTTGCTGCTGCTGCTGCATCAGGTAGAGGCGAAAAGGATATCGCCGTTCTTACTCAAGTACTAGAAGACATATGCGGTGTAAAAAGATAATTAGGAGGATTTTAAAATGGCAAAAGCTTATGTAAAAAATGTATATGATTGCACTCCAATGTGCCCACCCAGACATATTAATGCTACGGCATGGGCAATGGCTAACCCTGTTATGATGGGCTCTGACTCGTTTAACTTTTTCTCGATTTGTGAAATTCGTTTTGGCGGAGCAGCTATCATGGATAATCACAAAGATGCAGACCACTGTTACTTTTTCCTTTCAGGGAAAGGTTACTCGATAATTGAAGGCGTAAGATATGAATATGGTCCTGGAGACCTTATGTGGATTCCAGGCAACTGCAACCATGAAATGTATCCAAGCGGAATTGAAACTTTACGTTTTATCGTAACTTTAACACCAAAAGATTTTAATCAAACAAAACCTTTCATTAGAAATGTTAAAGATGTTGAGCCTGTAGTGCCTCCTAAGCATTTTGATGCCAGCGCATATCCTTTGGCAACGCCAAAAAACGGCGGAAGCAATACAATTGAGTTCCACGTTACAGAAATCAGACATACAGGGCGTGCGGAAATGGACGTTCATGAAGATGCTGACCATGTATATTTCTTCATATCAGGTTATGGATATTCTATCTGCGATGGCGAAAGACTTGATTTCGGGCCAAACGATGCTCTTTATATTCCAAAAGGAACACCACATGAAATGTACGTTAAAGGCGAAGAAACTCTAAGAATGGTCGTAACATTTGGACCTTCAAGGGCAGTTATGAGACCTTAATAGCCTTTTCGGTTTTGAATTTCAAAACTAAAAATAAAACGCATTTAAAAGCAAAAAAGCTGATGCGATAGATTTCGAGAATCTGTCGCATCAGCCTTTTTTGGACTTTTTTAAGATTTGTAGCTAGAGCAATCATATATTTTGATGTGCCAAGATGGCGCATCGTGGCATAGCTTTTTAAGATTTCAGTTATTTGCCCAAAAAAGTATTGCGATGAATCTCGTGTGCCGATACGAAGCACAGGAACTAAAACCTTTTTATCACCTACTGGGAACAATTGCAAGGCTGAGTTCCGGAATAAATACTATAAATAGCATAATTACGAAAAGTATAACTAGAAGCGGAAATGTTTGTCTTGCTATTTTAAGTAAAGGAAGTCCGCTGATGGAAGTAGCTACAAATAAACTCATTCCTACAGGCGGTGTTATAAATCCTATTGCCGAAGCAAATATTACAACTATGCCAAAGTGCACAAGATTCATACCCATAGCTTGAATCATCGGTAAGAAAATCGGAGTAGCTATAAGTATAACTGCAAGTGGCTCCATAAATAATCCGAAAACTATCAAAAATGCAAGTATTACGAAGATAAGGAACAAGTTATTGCCAGCCGCGACGTCCATAAGTGCTGCCGAAATCTGCTGTGGCGCTTGCATAAGCGTTAGTACTCGTCCAAATACAGTGGCTGCAGATATGATAACCAAAATGGTCGCAATAGTTCTTCCTGTATACACCATAAGGGCAGGAATTTCTTTTAATCTGAGCGTTCTATATAAGAAAACGCTGACTACCAATGCATATACAACCGAAATGTTTGCAGCCTCAGTTGGAGTAACAATTCCTCCGTAAATTCCACCCAAAATAATAACAGGAGCAAGCAACGCAAATATACTATCTTTGAAAACTCTTGCGAAACCTTTTGCATGAAGTTTTTCATAGTTTTCACGCAGCTTTTCTTTATCTTCGCCGCCTTTAATTTTAAAGTATAAAACAACGTATATAATCATTACAACTGCAGTAATTATTGCAGGAACAATACCTGCGATAAATAAATCACCTATTGAAGCGCCTGCCGTTATGCCATATACAACTAGCGGAACGCTCGGTGGTAAAATAATTGCGAAACTGCTGGCAACTGTAACAAGTGATACGACGAATGTTTTGTCGTAACCAAGGCTAACAAGCAATGGTATCGTCATAACACCAACCGCTGCAACCGTTGCAGGAGCTGAACCAACAAAAGAACCGTAAAAGAAAGTTGTAATAATAACTGCTGCCGGCATACCGCCAGTTTTATTTCCAAGTCCGTACGCAAAGAGATCAAACAGTTTCCCTGATATACCCCCTTTTGCCATTATATTTCCTGAAAAAATAAAAAGTGGAATAGCGAGAATCGGGGTGGAATCAAGTACCGTAACCATGGTACGGAAGATAAAGTTCGGATTTGCCGGAAAAACTCCCGGTACTAAAAAATAAACGGACACTGACGAAATTAAAAGTGATGCAACAAGAGGCACACCTAATGCCAGTAATCCAAGAAATATTCCAAATACAATTATTAATAAGCTGTTATCCATTTTGTGCCTCCTCTGCTATTTTTCCGGAATTCTTATATTCCCAAAAATATTTAATGTATTTTTCTGCAATACGCAGAAGACACAAAACTAATCCAACTGCCAAAGGTATATAAATAATGAAAATAGGAATTTCGAGTGCTGGACTTACTTGCCCACTTCTCGCAAGGAATAAAACGCTCTCATGAGCCGGTCTAAGCATAAGTATACAAAATCCTGCAAAACAAACATCTGTAAAATACTCAAATGGCTTTTTAAGTTTCGGGATAAATGTTTCAAATAAGTCTATTCGAAGATGTGCTTTGTTACGAATCCCATAGCTAAGTCCCGAAAATGCTAGCAAAATAAAAAAATACCTGGAGAGTTCTTCTGTCCAGACTAAAGATGCGTTAAACACATATCGGCTAATTACCTGTGCAAACATGCATATCGTAATCATTCCTAAACTACTGACAATGAAAATCTCTTCGAAATTATTAACAAGCCAACGACATTTCTTTAGCATGCTCTCCCTCCTCTCAGTAAAAATATATTCATACTCAGGGGAATTAATCCCCTGAGTATGAATCTTTTGTGTGATAAAATCGCATGAAAACTTAGTTTCCTGTTTTAATTATCTTGCTCTTTCAACTGCTTCGAAGAATATGCGGAAAGTTTCTTCGCTAACAGCTTCTTCGATTAGTTCCCAAGCCGGGCCAACTAATGCAGCAAATTGCGCCATTTCATCTCTAGTAAGTTGAACGAATGTGATGCCATTATCGATTAGGTAATCGATTTGTGCTTGCATGTTCGCATCATGATGTGCTTGTGTTCTTTGAACAGCAGTTGTTGCTGCTTGGTCTACTGCTGCTTGCAGGTCTGCTGGCAGGCTATTGTAGAAAACAGGACACATAATGTAAGTATTTACGTGGAAGAAATGGTTTGACTCCATGAAGTAGTCTTGTTGCTCATAGAAAGCAAATAGCAAGTTATGCTCAATAGGGTTATCTTGTGCATCTACAACACCTTGTTGAAGTGAGATATAAACTTCGCCAATCGGAAGTGGTGTAGGGTTTGCACCAATCGCTTGCCAGTTTGCTACGTGGAAATTATTAGCACTTGAGCGGATTGTCAGACCTTGCATGTCTGCTGGCGTGTGAATAGGGAAGTTTGCAGTAATGTATCTGAAAGAAGAATCCGTAAATCCAAGGTGATGGAATCCATCTGCCGCATAAATTTCTGCTATTCTTGCCAAAAGCGCAGCATCGCTAATTACTCTACGTGCGCCTTCAAGGCTCTCGTGAACAAACTGAATGTCGAATATCGCAAGATCAGGCATAAACATAGAGTGCGGGTTAATATTTGCACCCATCATTGTAACGTCACCAGCTTGCACCGCTGTCGTTAAGTCAGCGTCGCCGCCTAATTGTCCCGCCGGGAATATGCTCATTTGAATTCTTCCATTAGATAGTCTCTCTATCTCTTCTTGGAAATAAACAAAGAAGTAATGTACAGACATACCTAATTGATGTGAGTGAGCAGCCGTGATAACAAACACTTCGCCATCATCTTCAACTTCCCCGTTTTCTGCCGGTGGTGGTGGAGCCGGTTGGTTGTTGTTGCCGCATGCCGCCATTGTTAGTGCTAACATAAGTACCAAAAGAATCGCTAAAATTTTTCTCAATTTTCTAACCTCCTCAAAATTGAATCGTCACACTGTTAGTCTGAAGCATTTTGCTTCGCCTACATTTTACCATTGAGGCAAGTTGTGTTCAAAGTCAGTTTGAAAAACTCACCTATCCTTCACAAATACTGCATAACAGTAAAAATGATTGGGGTCAAATGTTCTGGCATTCACTTATATTATTTCGCAAAACGCATGCCAAATATTAAGGGTTGAATAAAGTGTGTGAAGCCATTGATTTCACAAGGATTCACGCTGTGGAAATTACAAATGGCACACTTTGGTCGTGCCATAAATGTGCCATTTCGCTAATTGTGTGTCAAACATGTGCCGAATTACAATAAAAAGCTCTTTATATCTATCTGTGTTTGTTATACCCTATTTCATATGCTTTTTTGCTGCTTGTTCCATTTTTCTGTCAGCATCGCGTTTTGCTATATCATCTCTCTTGTCATATAGCTTTTTACCGCGAGCAACAGCAAGTTCTAACTTTGCTAACCCTTTTTCATTAATATATAGGTTTAGCGGAACTAAAGTCAGACCCTTCATGGTTGTAAGCCCTATTAGTTTCTTTATCTCTTGCTTATGCAACAGTAGCTTTCTAGGCCTAAGTGGCTCAACGTTGTACCGGTTTCCTTGTTCGTATGGGCTTATGTGCATGCCATATATAACAATTTCACCGTTTTCTATCTTTGCATAACTTTCTTTTATATTAACTTTACCGGCACGAATAGATTTTATCTCAGTGCCCGTAAGAACCATTCCGGCCTCATACACATCTTCAATAAAATATTCGTGTCTGGCTTTTTTGTTATTTGCGATTATCTTTTTTTGTTTCATAATTATCACCAAACCCAAATTCGCATTCGCACGATATGCCCGAAAACACTTTCAGCCGAGCACCCAGAAGCGCTTCCTATCGAACCGGTCCTATTGCATTAAACGGAAACAGCCGGAAAAACGCACGACCCACAATTTCATCAACGTCAACAACGCCTATTCTATCTGATCTACTGTCAATGCTTTGCCGCCTATTGTCGCCCATCACAAATACTGTCCCATGTGGGATAATTCTGTCGATTTCTCCAAATGTTTCGGCTTCAGCTATATACGCCTCCGTTTGCCTCACTCCGTTAATATAAACGTTACCATTTGCAATTACAAGATGGTCACCATATACTGCGATTACTCGTTTAATTAATAATTTATTACCATTGTCACTATTTTCATTTAACGGCAGCGTTGAATTAAACACCACAATATCACCATGTCTAGGCTCTGAAAAAAGATACGCCTGTCTGCTTAAAAGTATATAATTGTCAGCATAAAGTGTAGGTTGCATAGAACGCTCTTGTACAACTGTAGGCTTAATAAAGACCATAATTAATAATGCGATTGCACACGCAATTAAGATGTCTCTTACCCAACCTTTCCATCCTTGAGCTGCTCTTATGTTTTTAACTAATCCCATATTATTCCTCTTGCTTGTTAATTTTCCGCATAACTTTGTCGTTTCTCACCTCGCCTTCGTCTCGTGTATTTCTATATACACGTCACTCGGTTCGGTTCGCACTTCGCGTTCTGCGAAAAATTTCCTGCGCAACTTTCTCTTAATTTTTTATTTGCTTGTGAATATCGCTTATATATAATCTTCTATTGATTTGCGAATATTGCTTGTTTTATTTCTAAAAATTCTTTAGGGAGCTCTGCCTTAACAGTAACTCCTGACATGTATTCAAAGTGTGGTAACATTTCATCAAAATACAGCTTTTCTGCGTGCAAAATCTGTGTGGTTAGTCCGTATTTTTTGCTTATTTCGAAGTTTAGTTTTTTGTTTCCATATTTTATGTCGCCTATAATCGGAAATCCCGCATGTGCAAGGTGCGCCCTTATCTGATGGGTACGCCCCGTTATAAGTTCAACTTCTACAAATGTGAAATCTTTTGCTTTTTCAATAACTCTAACGACCGTCTCTATCTCTTTACCCGATGATTCTTCTTCTGACAGTATCTTTGCTTTGTTTTGGGTTTCGTCTTTTTCTAATCGCCCTTTTAACACAAGGTCTTTTTTTATCTCTCCGAAAACTATAGTCGAATAGTATTTTCTTATATGATTTCGCTCTTTTAACATCAAGTTGACGTTTTTAAGAGCGGCGCTCGTCTTGCCAAATATGACAAGCCCTGTGGTATTGCGGTCAAGCCTGTTAGCCGGTGCAGGGGTAAATGATTTTTCTGATGGGTTGTATTCCCCACTTTCAATCAAATATCCCATAACTTGGTTTGCAAGGGTTTTTTTCTTTTCAAACGAGTCCCCATGTGTAAGCAATCCAAAGGGTTTTGATACTATAATCAAATTGTTATCTTCATATGCTATGCTAAACTGCTTTTTTTGCTTTGAGTGCTCTTTTTTCAAACGAAAAGCTTTCTCATCTTCTTCACTAATATATAATATTAACTCATCACCAAAGTAAAGCACTGTTTCCGGCTTTTCTCTCTTGCCGTTTAACTTTACGTCTTTTCTTATTAACTTATAAATATGGCTGAGAGGTGCGTTTTTAAAGTATTTCTTTAGAAACTTATCTAACCTTTGATTTGCATCATTCTCAGATATCAAGAATTTTATCATTTTTGGCTCCGTAGTGCTACCTTTGCACGCAACTATAATTATACAACAATGCGCAAAAATAAGGAAGTGCAATCTTTTTTTAACTGCCCAAAAATCTCTTTTTTAATTACCCAAAAATCTGTTGAAATATATGCTAAAAACTTGTTGCTTTTTCCCTGTGAAAATTCTAATATAGAGTAAGTAAAGAAAACGAAAATTTTGATATTAATATTCTAACAATTTTTTTTTAGATAGCAAAAGAAATAGAAGATTAAGCAGAATAAAATTGGAGGTAATGGGATGCTAGTAAACAGAAACGAGTTAAAGGGCGGCATGTTTGAATACCTTTCCAAAGATCAACTTAACATGATACATATGGCTTCATTGGAAATATTGGAAAACACAGGTGTGCTTGTTTATGATGATGAGGCTTTAACGCTCCTTAAAGAGGGCGGCGCTTTTGTGGATTTTGAAAAGAAGTTAGCAAAAATACCTGCAAATATGGTAGAGGATGCTATTCGCTCTGCACCTTCTAAAATCACCCTTTGCGGTGTTGATGGGCAAGCGGAAATGCATCTTTATAAAAACAACGTCTATTTTGGGCTTGGAACAGATTTGCCTAAATTTGCAGATCCCTATACAGGCGAAATAAGGGAAACTGTTCTCTCTGATGTGGCAAATGTGGCAAAAATTGCTGAGCAAGCCGAAGGAATCGATTTCATCGCAAGTTTAGGGCTTGCCTCAGATATTCCTCAACAAATTGTCGATTTATATCATCTGCTTGAATCCAGAAAATATTGCAATAAACCAAACTGGACCACAGCGACAAATTACGGCAATATGAAAGCAATTATTGACATGGCGGCAATATCGGCCGGCGGATATGACGAACTAAGAAGGCGTCCTACAATTGGCGTATACAACGAGCCTGTTTCTCCCCTTACTTTTAGCATGGAAGCAATTCAAAAACTTATGCTTTGCGCAGAGTATTGCATTCCTACAACTTGGGCATCAGGAATTATTGCAGGTGCGACAGGTCCTATGTCTCTTGCCGGCACATTGGCACTAGGTAACGCAGAGGGGCTTGGCGGTCTTGTTATACACCAGCTAAAACGCAAGGGCGCACCATTTATATATGGAAATGTTGCGTCAGTTTTAGATATGAAAACGGCAGTAAACTGTTACGGCGGACCGGAACTTCCTATGATGCATGCTGTGGTTGGGCAGCTCGGAAGGCTTTATGATATCCCAACATACGGAACCGGCGGTTGCACAGATGCAAATAGTGTAGATGCTCAGGCAGGGCTTGAGGCTATGTGTTCCAACATGCTTGCTGCTTTTGGCGGAACAAATTTAACCCATGACAATGGATATATTGGAGCAGGGCTCATCGGTAGTTTGGAAATGATTCTTCTAGATAGCGAAATCGCCTCGTACATCAAAAGAATAACTGACGGTATTGAAGTCAGCGAAGAAACTCTTTGCCTTGATTTAATCCACAAAGTGGGGCCCGGTGGCGCTTACATAACACAAAAACATACTATGCAAAATTTCAAAAAAGAAAGTTTTATCCCGGCATTTTTAAATCGAAAAAGGTCTCAGGCTTGGCTTGATTCTGGAGGTAAAACGCTGGAACAAGTATTAAATGAAAAGGTGCGTGAAATACTCGAATCTGACTCGCCTATTCTTCTAACGCCTGAAGTTACCAGGCAGTATGAAGATGTAATTGAACGCAGGAAAAAGGAAATTCAGGAAAACAAATTACATAGGCAGGATTTTTAATGAAAAATTCTTGATACTGTGATAAAATATATTTTAAGAGGGTTTGAGATGAACAAATTAAAAGATTTTTTATATGACAAAAACGATGTGCTTGTAGCGCTAATAATTGTGGGAGTAGCTGTATTGGTTATTTTTACACGTTTTGAAGCAATTATGGCGTATCCTGAGCAAATGGCGGCAAACCAGCCACCAAGAGATACCACAGGCACTAATATTGCACAGCAAGGCCCACAACTGCCACCGGATTATGGGTATTATTACTATGAAAACGGTTATCAAAATGGTTATGGGTATAACTACGAAAATGGCTATGGGTATGAAAACGGCGAAGCCGATTCAACTGATGGTGGTGGTCAAGTCACGGGGGCTTTTTCATTATACATCGCTTCCGGGCAGTCTATTAATGCTATCGCACGAGATTTAGTCTCATTAGGTTTTTTTGAAAACGAGCTGGATTTCATACACACGCTCGAACTACACAATGCCACAAGAAATGTGCGTGCCGGCAATTTTATAATTCCAAGAAATTCTACCCGTGAGGAAATCGTAAGGATTATCACAAGTAACCCAACAGGTTAATAATTCAATATGACGGGGCAATGCTCCAATATAAAATTAAATGTTTGAGATAAAATAATAATTAAAATGCAAGGAGACTGATATGGCTTTAATTACTTCAAAGGACATGCTTGAAAAAGCACTTATGGGCGACTACGCAGTGGGAGCTTTTAACGTTAATAACATGGAAATAATACAAGGAATTGCAGACGCCGCAAAGATAGAAAAGGCGCCAATTATTTTGCAAGTTTCAGCAGGTGCAAGAAAGTACGCAAGACCTGCATATTTGCTAAAATTAGTTGAAGCTGCAATGGAAGATACGGGGCTTGATATTGCTCTTCACCTGGACCATGGTGAGGATTTTGAAATATGTAAAAAATGTGTAGACGATGGTTTCACTTCCGTTATGATTGACGGTTCGAAACATTCTTTTGAGGAAAATATCGCACTTACTAAACAAGTTGTTGAATATGCTCACGCACATGGCGTTGTAGTTGAAGCGGAGCTTGGCAAACTTGCGGGCATAGAGGATGATATAAAGGTAGATGCAAAATCAGCTACGTACACAGACCCTGAAGAAGCTGCAGAGTTCGTTGCAAGAACCGGTGTAGATTCTCTTGCTATCGCAATCGGCACAAGCCACGGTGCTTATAAATTTAAGGGCGACCCGTATCTTGATTATGAAAGATTGAAAAAAATACATTCTTTGATTCCTAACACTCCCCTTGTTTTGCATGGCGCATCTTCAGTGCTTGCTGAGTTTGTTGCAAAATGCAACGAGTTTGGTGCTAACATACCCGGTGCCGCCGGCGTTCCTGAAGAAATGTTACGCGAAGCGACAAAATACGGAATTTGCAAAATAAATATCGATACAGATATAAGACTTGCTATGACAGCTGAGATACGAAAGTATTTAGTTGAAAATCCTGCGGAATTTGATCCAAGAAAATACTTAGCTCCTGCAAGAGATGCAGTGCAAGCGATGGTGCAGCACAAAATCAAAAACGTATTGAATGCGTCAGGAAAGGCGTAGTTTGCCCCGTAATTGCAAAATGTAAATTTAAAAGCCCTTCTCATTTTTTTGAGGCGGGCTTTGTTAATATTATAAGTGAGACTCTAGTATCTCTTGGTATTTTTCAATATCTTCTTTGCTAAATCCATTGATTTCAGTCCACTGCTATTTTGGCAAATAGCAAGTTGCATGGTTGAACCTGCCCAAAATCGGCTTTTCAATATAGACTTTTACTCTTTAATCCGGAAGTAATCCGGAATGTGTGATTTCCGGGTAAAATCCGCAAGCCAATCTTGGCGCAGGAATTTCCATTTACGATTCCAATGTGGGCGAAAATAACAAGCCAAGCACCGGTTATTAGTAGCGTTCTGCCAGTATCCTCGCCACATGCACTCCGCTTGCAGACGCTTGCGATAGTGAACGGGTTACTCCCGAGCCATCACCAAGAACATATAAATTCTTTACTTCTGTCTCTAGATTTTTATCAACTTTTATTTTTGAATTGTAAAACTTAACTTCGACACCATAAAGCAATGTATCCTCGTTTGCTGTTCCCGGTGCGATTTTGTCAAGTGCATAAATCATCTCTATGATATTGTCAAGCTGACGTTTAGGAATAACTAAGCTCAAGTCTCCAGGCGTAGCTTTTAGCGTCGGCCTTGTAAAGCATTTTTCCATTCGACGTTCGCTACTTCTCCTGCCTTTAACAAGGTCCCCAAACCTCTGCAGCAGCACTCCGCCTCCAAGCATGTTTGATAATTTTGCAATGGATTCACCGTACTCGTTACTATCTCTAAAAGGCTCAGTAAATCTATTTGAAACTAAAAGTGCAAAGTTTGTATTTTCTGTTTTAAGGGCAGGGTCAGCGTAGCTGTGTCCATTAACTGTAACAATGCCGTTTGTGTTTTCTGCAACAACTTCGCCATACGGGTTCATACAGAAAGTTCTTACCATATCGTTGTATTTGTCTGTCTTATAAACAATCTTGCTTTCATAAACTTCATCTGTTATATGTTTAAATATAACGCCGGGAAGTTCCACTCTTACGCCTATATCAACTCTGTTTTTTTCTTGTGCAATACCCATTTTATCGCATACAGACGATATCCATTTTGACCCGGAGCGGCCTGCTGCCAGTACAAGCTCGTTGCAAGTATACTCTTCGCCTTTATCTGTTTTAATCTGATATCTTCCATCAGAAAGTTTTTCTACCTCTGTAATTGTCGTACCAAATAGTGTGTCGATTCTATCTTTTGTATAGTTATAAATCTCTCCAAGAATTCTAACGTTTCTGTCTGTACCAAGATGCCTTACTTTAGCATCAAGCAAATGCAAATTGTTTCTAAGGGCTGTAGTTTTTAAGTCGGAGTTTGCAGTTGAATAAAGCTTTGCATCATAACCACCCATGTCACAAAGAACTTCGTCAACATATTCCATCAAATCTATAGCTTTATCCACCCCAAGATATTGGTGAAGTTCGCCACCAAACTGTGTTGTGATGTTATATTTGCCATCTGATAAAGTGCCTGCGCCACCATATCCATTCATTATGTGGCAGGGTTCGCACCTAATGCAGTTTTCAACTTTGCCAATGCTTATGGGGCACGCTCGTCCTGCAAGCTCTTTGCCTTTATCTATCATAAGAACTTTTGCATTGTTTTTTATTTTCGTAAGCTCATACGACATAAAAACCCCGCCAGCTCCGGCGCCGGCAATTATGATATCATAGTTTTTCATTAAAATTCTCCTTTGCTTGCTAATTTTTCGCACGCACAAGTTATTATATTTCATACTTTTTACAGCATAAAAAAGGCTGACACTTTGGGGTTGCCAAAGCGCTTCAGCCTTTACATGTTCTTGTTTTTATGAATTACTCAGCAGCAGCTACCACTTTGTCAAATTCCGCAACTACTCTTTCAAACTCTTCGTCATCTTCGATGTCGATAAGTTCAAACTCGTCTTCGCCGACTTCTTTATATCCATAAATATAAACGTCGTCCGAACCGTCCTCAGGTAGCAACGCTATATACTCTTTTCCGTCTAAATCAAATACGCCCATGATTTCGCATTCAACTTCTGCACCGTCATCAAACTCTAACGTAAGAAAATCCGCTTCGTTAGAAGCACAGTCACAGTTTGGTTCGCCACATGCACATTTTTCTTTATCTGTCATTTCTTCACCTTTCTCTTTCTTTTTCTTCCCCCTTTGCTAAACTATGTTTGTTCATTGCTAAAAGGGATTCTAACAACACTATACCACTTTCTTAGGCTTTTATCAATTAAAATATTCTTTCAAGTTTTATCAAAATAGTTTTTTATGGATTTTGCCACTTTTTCTGTTATTCCGGGAGCTTTGCAAAGCTCCTCAACTTCTGCTGTTTTGATTATTTCAATATTGCCAAAGTGTTTAAGAAGTGCATTTCTTCTTTTTTCCCCAACGCCATCTATATTGTCAAGCACAGATGACCGCATTTTTTTATCTCGCAATCCTCTATGATATTCAATCGCAAATCTATGTGTCTCTTCCTGAACCGTTCCAACGTATTTGTACAAAATCGGATTTTTCTTTAATTCGATTTCCTCACCTTTGTAAACAAGCCCTCTGCTCCTATGTTTATCATCCTTGACCATGCCCAAAACAGGTATGTGGATTTTCATTGCGTCCAGCACTTTTTCTACTGCGGTTACTTGAGCTTTTCCTCCATCAATAAAAATCAAATCCGGCAGAGTTGCAAATCCCAAATCTTCCTCTTGTGCTCTTTTAAATCGCCTATAAAGAATTTCTTGTAAACTGCCATAATCATCAGAAGCCGCCGCTGTTTTAACTTTAAATCTACGATAATCTTTGCGTTTTGGAGTCATGCCTTCAAACACTACCATCGCACCTACCGTATCTACACCATTTGTATTTGAGATATCATAGGATTCAACTCTGTATTCGCGCCTATCATAATTATCTTTGTTGTCTTTACCAGAGCTTATGACTTTGTGGAGTTCAGCCCCAAGGTCATGCTTCCTTTGCGTTTGAAGCTTTGTTTTATCTTCTATGATTTTTGCCATTTCAATGACATCTTTTTTCGCCAAATCCAGAAGTGCCTTTTTGTCGCCTCTCTGAGGGATCGTAATTTTTACAGCGCGTCCCGCCAGGTCAGATAAGTATTCCGCCAAAAGCTCATTTTCTGCTAATTCTTTGGCAACAACTATCTCTTTTGGAATAATTGCTTGCTCAGTATAATACTGCTTTATAAATGCCGATGTTATGTCATTCGCATCAGCACCAAGAGTTGCCTCAAGTGGATATGATTCTCTGCCTGAAAGTTTGCCATCACGCACAAAAAACACTACCACGTGATGAGCATTTTCTCCTTGCAAAGTTAAAATGATATCTGTATCTTTAACTCCAACCAGCATAAC
>JGI20163J26743_11538177_pt1 | contig 14980 bp, 12 predicted proteins | sample TergutCu122P1_FD_26743 | JGI IMG/M metagenome (IMG submission 26743) | reverse complement strand
TTTTATTTACTCAAAAAAGTTGCCTAATAAGTTTGGGCAGGTTTTATATATTTCTGCCCTTGAGGGCGGTTAATCAAACATGATTAGCTGCCTTCGGGGACAAAGGATGGCGCGTCATGTAAAGAAGGAGTTTTTTTGTGAAGAATAGTTTTAAATTTTGGGGGATTCTCGCACTGGTTGCGTTAATCGGGTTTTCAATGGCTGGCTGCGACAACAACGGCCCCGGCGCCGATCCTATACCGGAAGGCGCTGCAGGCTGGCCTCCGAATAGTGTCTTGGAGCAATTTGGGCTTGGCGGAAAGCCGGAGCCAGGGGGGGCAACGAATATTGAGTGGGTGTCTGGTCCCAATTCTTTACGTATTGACTTTCGGGGACCATCAGCTACCGGATATGCTGTTAGAAACTGGTTCAATTTACTTGCTAATGACTGGGCTTATGGAACAGGAAGCTGGACTAAAGACAGTTTCGAAGCGGTCCTTGAGTATGAGTATGATCAAGTAGGAACTGACAATTTCGAATATACTCTAGTGGTGACTAGGCTCGGCGTTGTTTAGGAACCTGCTGATTTATTCTTGATTGAATAAATCAGCAGGCAACTGGTTCCGGGGATATTGCGTTTGCAATGTTAGGGACTATGCAGTAAAACTTGGGGATAACCGTTGGTTAGCGCTCTGCCATTGGAATATATTTTTTCTTAGGCGCAACGCATCTGTATGCAGGCCGAATTATTCTTCCGCCATTTATAAGTTCTTCCATTCTGTGGGCAGACCAGCCTGCTATTCTCGCAACCGCGAATATTGGCGTATAAAGCGCTTCCGGAATATTAAGCATCTTGTAAACAAAGCCCGAATAAAAATCCACATTTGCAGATACTTTCTTTTTTGCATTTTTGCCCTGTAATATAAGCTGCGGTGCGAGCCTTTCAACTACTTCAAAAAGATTAAATTCTGCAGAAATTCCCTTTTCCGCAGCAAGCTCCGCAGCTTTTTCTTTTAAGAGTGTTGATCTTGGGTCTGATAAAGTATAAACAGCGTGCCCGAACCCGTAAATAAAGCCAGCTTTATCAAAAGCTTCTTTATTAAGAATTTTTCTTAAGTAACTTGCCAGCTCATCTTCGTCGTTCCAGTCTTTTAGGTTTTGCATAATATCTTCCATCATATCCAGAGCTTTTTTGCTTGCCCCGCCGTGCCGGGGACCTTTTAAAGAGCATAATGCTGCTGCAACTGATGCATAAGTATCTGTAAGTGTCGAAGTAACAACATGGTTTGTAAAAGTAGAGTTGTTTCCGCCGCCATGCTCTGCATGAAGAACAAGTGCAAGATCAAGAAGCTGCGCTTCGAGCCTTGAGCATACGCCATCCGGGCGAATAAGGTGCAAAAGGTTTTCCGCAGTGCCAACTCCGGGCAGGGGGCTGTGAATATGAAGGCTCTCGCCGTCGTAATAGTGCGCTTTTGCCTGGTATCCATACGCAGCAAGAACCGGAAACCTTGCAATAAGTTCTATACATTGGCGCAATACATTTTCAATAGAGATATCATCAGCCTTTTCATCGTAGGAATAGGAAACCAGAACGCTTCTTGCTAATTTGTTCATTATATCCCGGCTTGGAGCCCTCATAATCATATCTTCTGCGAAACCATTGGGGAGAGGCCTGCATGAATCAAGAATATCATTAAATTCATCAAGTTCGGCTTTTGTAGGAAGCTCTCCAAAGAGCAGGAAAAACGCTACTTCTTCAAAACCATACCTGTTGTCATCTTTCATGCCTTTTACGATTTCGGTTATATTGATGCCCCTGTAAATAAGCTTTCCTTCTACCGGCATCATTTCCCCTTCGTCCATGACATAACCGCGTACATCCCCTACTTCTGTAAGCCCTACAAGAACCCCGGACTCATCATCGTTTCTAAGCCCTTTTTTTACATTATATTTTGTATATAGATTCGGATCTATTTTCCTGCTTGCAATTTTTTCTTTCATTTTTTCTATAAAATGTGCGTTCATACTTCCCCCGATAATCTAAAAAAACTGATTTTTTCAAAAATTAAAGAGCCCCATGTTGTATATTGTGCCATTTTAATATAAAATAGAAAAAAAGAGAATAGCGCTGATAATAGAATTTTTGTATAATCACAAATAAGGTTAGAAATAGTATTGATAACCACGAGTTATCAAAAAAATGAAAATAAATAACTTGACTTAATATAAAAATTAATTTATAGTTGCGTGGAAAATATTGATTTTTACTTGCTAATGACTGCAGTTTGGAGGATTATCAGGTAAAAACATTATGTTTATAAATAATATTATTAGGAGGAGAGAATGGATCGAAAACCGTTGATCCAAAGGAAAACTTCAATTTCTTACAAAACAGAAGAAAAAACAGTTTTGCGCGGTTATAATGTAAGTGACTTAGCAGAAGCAGGCTACACTTTCGTTGATGCTTTGTTTGTTCTTTTTCAAGGAAGAATTCCTGCGGAAAATGAGAAAAAAATGCTTGACTATGAGATTGCATGTTTTATGGAGCACTCAATGTCACCTTCAGCTGTATCAGCTATAGGTGTTATGAATGGTCACCCAATGCTTCCGCCAGCAGTTGCTGCGGCAATTTCTACTTTTGGCGGAGCTCATGGTCCTGGCGCTGCGCACGGCTACATGATGAAAAAATATCTTGACAGAGCAGCTAATGAAGGCAAAACCATTGAGCAGGTTGCTAAAGAAAATGTTGATGAGTACATGGATGCAGGTCTTGCAGTAATGGGTATGGGACAGCCTCAGCACATTGACGGCGACCCAAGAGCGCATCCTATACACCTAAAACACGAAGAACTTGGAGTTGAGGGTGTATACAGAAAGTTCCAGACAGCAGTTGAAAACTACTTCTGGGAAAGAAGAGCAAAAGAAGGCAAATCTTACGTTGGAGTAAACGTAGTTGGCGCCGGAAACACAGCTCTTTGTGATATTGGATTTGCTCCTTATGCAGCATGGACAATCGGAAGTGTTGCGAGAGGTTTTAGCTGTGCTTGTCACGCTCTTCATCAGTATAAGAGAGCAAGAGCATGGTCAGCTTCAAGAAGCGAACCTATGGTTCAGATGCTTGACCTTTCAATGATTAAATATGTAGGTCCGGAAGACAGGGAAGTACCTCCTTTGTCCGAAAGACAGGCGTATGCTAAAAAACAGCTAGAATCTGGTGAATGGAGGAAGTGGGTACTATGAGCGATAAAATGATAATTAATGGAGTAGAAAAAAAAGGATATACAAGAGACGACAGAATCGCACAAATGAAGTTTGCGCAGAGAAAGCCTCATGGAAATCTTGCAGATCCTAGACTAAGATATGACTATCTTAACAGAGAAATTGGTACTCTTCCACCTGATACTGAAAGAGAGCCATTTAGATGGGTTTCTGAACTTGCATACAAAAATATTCACAGAATCGTAACAAGAGGCTGGTGTACAACAGAACTTGCAGAAGCTGGATATGGAATCGTAGATTACCTTTTCATCAACTGGCAGGCAAGAATTCCTCTCGAAGAAGAAAGAGATGTACTTGACTATTGTATGGTTCTTGGACTTGAAGATGGTCTTTCTAACCCGGCGCTTATTGCAAGACTTATTACAAGAGGTAAATCTTACCTTACACAGGCTTGCGGCGGTTCGGTTCTTGCTTTTGGACATTCATTTGCTTCATACGATTCAACTGGAAAAATGATCCTTAAATATGTTGGAAAAGTAGAAGAAGGAATGAGCCTTGACGAAGCTGCAAAACTTTGTGTGCAGGAATGCAAAAAAGAAGCTCATTTTGGTATTTCTAAGCTTTATGCTAAAGATCCTACACCAAAAAAACTTCTTGATTATGCAGAGAAAAAACTTGCTTCTATAAAAAAACTAAGATACGTACCTTTCATGAAAGCTCTTGAAAAAGCAGCAAAAGCAGAAGATTCAGCTCTATGCGTTGATATGATTGGCGCATTAAGCGCAACAATGCTTGAACTCGAATTCACAGCAGACGGCGCATGGGTTCTCATGGGCGTTACAAGAGCATTTGCAGCGGGCGCGCACGGTCTTGAAGAAATGGAAAGAGAAGGAAACGATGTACTTGGACAGGTACTTACTCCGAAAGAGTGGTATGATGGTCCGGCAGACAGACCAGTTCCTTCACTTGCAGAAAGAAAAGGTCTTGCAGGCGCTCAGTCTCAGGAACCGAAAGAATGGCAGGCGAACTGGAAGAAGAGACAGGAGCTTAAAGGCACTGGCTATTCAGTAGACTTTGTTATTGAAGATCCGAAAAAAGCTGCTATGAAACAGCACAAGAAAAAATAATTTTTTGTAAAAAATCTGCAGAGAGTTGTCAAAAACCTCTGCAGAATAATTTTAAGTAAATAATAATTTATTTAATTAATTAAAAAATGCCCTGATGATAGTCAGGGCACAATTATGCAAACCTATTAGGAGAGTAAAGAATGGTTGAAAATGACAACATTAAAGAATTGTATGCAAGAGCAAAAAAGGCTGCTGAAGCAGTTGAATTCTGGAGCCAGGAAAGAGTAGACGAAGTAGTTGCTGCGGTTGCTTGGAAATGGATGTCCGAAGAAGTTGGAAATGAAGTTGCTAGAATTGCTGCAGAAAGCTCAGGTATGGGTAACTATGAACACAAAACAATGAAAGCAAAAAAAGTTAGAGGATGTTATTTGGAAATGAGAGATGCTAAAACAGCTGGCATCATCCGCGAAGATAAAGACAGAAAATACATTACATACGGAAAACCAATCGGCGTTGTTGCAAACGTTGTTCCTTGTACAAACCCTGGAATTACAACAAAACACATTGGGCTTTCTCTTCTTAAAACAAGAAATGCTTGTATTGTTTCTCCGCACCCAAGAACAAAATTGGCAACATACAGAGTAGTTCAGTGGGGAAGAGCTGTTCTTAAAGCTCTTAATGCTCCTGAAGATCTTATGCTTTGTATCCAGGAACCTTCAAACGAAAAAACAGTTGAACTTATGCAGACTTGTGACTTTGCAGTTGCAACAGGCGGAAAAGCTCTTATTAAAGTAGTACACGCTGCCGGAACTCCTGCTATTACAGTAGGCGCTGGTAATGTTAGAACAATTATTGATCCATCAGCAGATCCAAAACATGTAGCTTATTGTGTTCACAAATCAAAAACATTTGATAACTCAACTTCATGTTCATCAGAAAATGCTATTTCTGTTCACGTTGATTGCTGGGACGCTGTAATGAAAGAACTCAAAGCAGTTGGCGGACATATGCTTAATGATGACGAAAGAGAAAAACTCAAAAACGCTCTCTGGCCGGATGGAAGAACTCTTAACAGAGACATGGTTGCTTCTCATGTTCAGAACATTGCAAAACACGCTGGAATTACAGTTCCTGAAAACACAGCATTTTTAATGGTAATGGGCAAGGAAATTGGTCCAAGCGATCCATTCTCCGGTGAAAAACTTTCACTTACACTTACTGTATGGAAATGGAGTGATTTCGAAACAGAACTCAAACACCTCAGAAAGAACCTTGAATATATTGGTATTGGACACTCAGCTTGTATCCACTCAATGAAACCAGAACAGTGGCACAGAATGGCTGAATTCATCCCAACAGGAAGAATTAACGTAAATGCTCCTAACACAAAAGTAAACAGCGGAAGCTGGTATGCTGCTCAAGAATTTACAACAACTCTTGCTTGCGGTCAGTGGCAGGGCAATAGCTCAACAGAAAACATCAACTACAAACATTTCTTGCAAGAAACAAGAATGTGTATGCCATATACTGATTGGGTATCTTGTGATTTCAGAGAACACATTCCAACAGACGAAGAAGTTTGGGGAAAAAGGCTTAAGTTTGTTAAGGAAAAAATTACTCCAATTAAATTGGGTATTCCGTTCCCGAAATACGAAGCACATCCAAACTCAAAATATTACAAATTCCCGCATTTTGATTAATATTTGATTATCAAGGGCTCCTTAATTGGAGCCCTTTTTCTAGGGAAGCACTGATTAAATTTGACTCTAATCAGTGCTTCCACATTTTTTCGTAGTTTTCTTGCAGAAAACTACGAAAAAAGGATGATAAGGGAAAGCTGATTTATTCTCGATTGAATAAATCAGCGGTTCCCTAGGGTTTCCGAAGAAAATAATATAAATAAAATCGGTGGAGAAAAATGATAAAAGCAATTGTTTTTGATTTTGTTCAGACGCTGGGCGATGCAGCAGAGGGTTATAAGGCTGGCGAAAAAAATTCTCAGAAAAGACTTTTTGCTAAACTTGGTATAGATTCATGGGATAAATATATGGATTTATACAGGGACGAGCGAAAACAGCATTTCGCAAGATCTGATTTTTCCAGAAGAAATGTTTGGATAAAACTGCATGAGCATTATAATGTTCCTGTGGACAATAACTTTCTTGATGAACTTGAAAAAGAATATTGGGATTTTGTAAAAAATGCCATGAAGCTTTTTCCCGAAGCGTATGATGTAATTGAAAAATTAAAAAACAGATATAAGCTTGGGTTGGTTTCAAATTCCCAAAAAGACGGCAGCACAAAAGCACTTATGAATGACGAATACAAAAGGATTGAAAAACTGTTTGATGCGATTGTTATAGCCGGAGAAGGTGATATTCCTGCAAAGCCGGATCCTGCTCCTTTTAAGCTGGTTCTTGAAAAACTGGGTGTTACGCCGGAAGAAGCAATATTTGTAGGCGATGACTTCCGAGGAGATATTGAAGGAAGTAAAAAAGTTGGATTAACGCCTGTTTGGTTAAAGCACTATTCTGTTGAGCGCAACTGGCCGGAACCATCATTTAAAGTTATTGAGATTACCAGCCTTGAAGATGTGGTTGGTATTGAGAAACGAATTAAGGAATTTTAAAATTAATTAAGAATTGGCGAGCCTCTGTTTTGAAATCTTATAAAATTGTGAGTGAGGTAATCAAATGGGGGCAATGCCAGAGCCGCAACTTAACTCATAAAAAAAATATTTGTAATATCAAGTCATTATCTAACTAAACAGCTAAATTACTTGAAAAAATCATTGAAATTGTGTATTTTAAATAAGTAATTTTTGGAGGTCTCAATGAAAAATTTATTTTTAAAGCAATTGCTTTTTAGTATACTTTTGATATCTTTAACTCTGTTTATGACTGCTTGTACTACTAACCCTTTTACAGGAAAACGTACTATGGCATTTGTAAGCAATGACGCTCTTTTTGCAGAGGCAGCGCTTCAGTATCGTCAGTTTTTGAGTGAAAATACGGTAATTACCGGAACACCGGAAGCCAGAATGGTTGCAGAAGTAGGCAACCGAATAAGGCTGGCTGCGGAAAAATGGGCTGCTTCCATGGGGCAGAGCAGGTTTTTGCAGAACTATCAGTGGGAATTTAATTTAATTGAATCTGATGTAGTAAACGCATGGGTTATGCCGGGCGGAAAAATTGTTTTTTACTCCGGGATACTTCCAGTAACCAGAGATGCAGATGGTCTTGCTGTAGTAATGGGGCATGAAGTTGCTCATGCTATTCTTAACCACGGACAGCAGCGGGTAAGCGCAAGCGTACTTCAGCAAGTTGGAGCAGTCGGAGTGGCAGCTCTTTTTGCTGACAGAAGTCCGACCATGCAAGAGCTTGCTATGGCTAGTTATGCAGCAGGCACTTCGATATTTGGAACTTTGCCTTTTTCTCGTGCACAAGAAATCGAAGCAGACAGGGTAGGTCTTATTCTTATGATTATCGCAGGATATAATCCCGAAGCAGCAGTGGATTTTTGGGAGCGTATGCACGCTTTAGCCGGCGGCGGCGGAATACCGCAATTTTTGAGTACGCATCCTTCGAGCGAGACCCGAATTGCAGACTTGAAGAGCTTTATGCCCGAAGCCAAACGAAGAGCAGCGGAAATAGGGATAATGAGTTGGTAAAATGGGAGGGGCTTAGTTAGCGCCCTGGCAATATTCCCATTCTTCCTGGCCAAAACAGATTGTAAAATATCTCATAATACTTGAAAATTACATCATATAGTATTGAAATTCTTATAAAAGTTATGTATTAATTAACTGTAAAGGTTTGTTTTCCTTAACAACTGCTTCCGGTATACATATACCCGGCACGAAAAGTGTTAACCCTTTTCAAAAGTTTAGGACACACGAAAAATTCCGTTTAAATGACAATACCCCGCCGTAGGGCAGCGGAGTATTGTTGTTCTGTAAAAAATTGTATACAGATTAGCTTGCTAATCAGCGTGCAAATAAAGAAATATATTTTGTAATTGTTAAGAGGTGTTTTTAATGAGTTTGGAAAAGAAATTAAGAAATATTGGCATAAGCGCTCATATTGACTCCGGCAAAACAACCTTATCCGAGAGGATATTGTTTTTCTGCAATAAGATACACGCTATCCATGAAGTAAGAGGAAAAGATGGAGTAGGCGCTACAATGGATTCTATGGAACTCGAAAGAGAACGCGGGATTACTATTGCCTCTGCTGCAACAAATGTTGAATGGAAAGGGACTCCCATAAACCTTATAGATACTCCTGGACACGTTGACTTTACAGTCGAAGTTGAAAGATCTTTGCGTGTTCTTGACGGAGCAATTCTTGTACTCTGTTCTGTCGGCGGCGTGCAGTCTCAGTCAATTACTGTTGACAAGCAGTTAAAAAGATACAATGTACCAAGGCTTGCTTTTGTAAACAAGTGCGACAGAACAGGCGCCAACCCATATAAGGTTAAAGATCAGCTTATTGAAAAGCTTGGGCTTAATGCAGTTTTAGCGCAAATACCAATAGGTCTTGAAGACAAGCATATTGGAGTTGTTGATCTTGTAAGAATGAAAGCAATTTATTTTGATGCAGACGGCGGGCTTGGAGTTGAAGAAAAAGATATTCCAGCAGACCTTAATTCCGAAGCAGAGAAAATGCGGGAAAATCTTCTTGATGCAATTTCAATGTTTTCGGACGAGCTTGCAGAACTTTTTCTTGAAGGCGGCGAAATCCCCGAAGATATAATTCATGATGCACTCAGAAAAGGAGTTCTTGCAAGAGGAATTGTTCCTGTTTTTGTAGGCTCTGCATATAAAAACAAAGGCGTGCAGCCCCTGCTCGATGCAGTTGTAAAATATCTTCCTGCACCAATCGACGTTGATAACTTTGCTCTTGATCTTGACGATAACGAAAAAGAAGTTTTATTAAAATCCGAACCGACTCTTCCTACAGTAATTCTTGCATTTAAACTGGAAGACGGACAGTATGGTCAGCTTACTTACATCAGAATATATCAGGGTTCGATAAAAAAAGGCGATGAGCTTTATAACGTAAGGACAAGAAAAAAGTTCAAAGTCGGAAGGCTTATAAAAATGCACTCGAACAATATGGAAGATATAAGCGAAGCAGGCTGCGGCGATATTGTCGCGCTCTTTGGAATAGATTGCGCTTCGGGCGATACATTTGTAAAGCCGGGACTCAATTATTCTCTTACATCCATGTTTGTTCCGGAGCCGGTTATTTCGCTTGCTGTTGAACCTGTTGACAAAAAAGCAGCAGACAATATGGCAAAAGCTCTTAACAGATTCGCAAAAGAAGATCCTACTTTTCGTTCGTATGTTGATGAAGAATCAAACCAGACAATTATTCAGGGTATGGGCGAGCTGCATCTTGATGTTTATATAGAGAGAATGAAAAGAGAGTACAAGGCAGAAGTTCAAACAGGGGCGCCGCAGGTTGCATACAGGGAAACTATTTCCAAAAGAGCGGATTTTGATTACACACACAAGAAGCAGACAGGCGGTGCCGGGCAATACGGTAAAGTTGTGGGCTTTATGGAGCCTCTTAGCGAAGGAATATATGAGTTTGTAAATGATATCAAAGGGGGAAAAATTCCTACAGAATATATTCCTGCCTGCGATAAAGGGTTTAGAACTGCTACCAAGAAGGGACCGCTTATTGGATTCCCGATTGTTGGCGTTAAAATGACTATTAATGATGGGCAGTCGCACCCTGTTGACTCTTCTGATATGGCATTTCAGTCAGCAGCTCTTGGGGCTTTTCGCCAGGCGTATCTAAAAGCAGGTCCGGAGATACTTGAGCCTGTAATGAAGGTTACGGTTGAGGGTCCCACAGAGTTTCAAGGCAATATCTTTGGGAGTATTAACCAGAGAAGAGGCATAATTGTAAGCTCGGTAGAAGATGGCAGAAGCTCCCAGGTTGAGGCAGAGGTGCCTCTCTCAGAAATGTTTGGTTATTCGACTGTGCTTAGGTCGCTTACGCAGGGCAAAGCGGAATTTACAATGGAATTTCTTAAATACAGCAAGATTCCAAAAACTATTTCTGAAGAGCTGATGAAAAAGTTTCAGGAAAAAAAATAATTTATACAAAATATCACTAATGATGTTATTGGACGAATAAGCGAGAATCGCGCGAAAGCAAGCTTTCGCACAAAGTACCCCTTGCGGGTGTGATCGAGCGATGAGGAACAAAAAGGGTATAATCCCCTTTATTTGCCGACGAAGCAAGACTCGCGGACAAGCAGAGTTTACGCATAAAGTACCCCTTGCGGGTGTGAGCGAGTGAGGAGGCAAGCAAAAGGTATTATACAAAAAAGAGCTTGCTCTGCGGTATAATACCTTTTAGAATAAAGCTAGAAGAGGAGCATTAAAATGGTTAAAGATGAACTAATAAACAGGAGCCCGTTAAGAATTCTTGAAAAACTTCTTAACGGCGGACTTGGCAAAGGAAATATTGGGGTGCTTGCTTCAAAAAAAGGCATCGGAAAAACTGCATTTCTTGCAAATATTGCAACAGATAAATTATGCAGCGATAAACCAGTCATTCATGTCTCTTTTTACAAAAGGACAGACCATATTATAAGCCGCTATGAAGATATTTTTAATGAAATATCAAAAGAAAAAAATCTGCAAAACGCAGCTGAAATAAGTGAAGAAATTACCCGCAACAGGGTTATTATGAATTTTAATCAACAAGGCATTGATGTTCCCAGAATACTTTCAAGCATGGAAGCGCTTATTACAGGCGGGAATTTTAAGGCAGATACTGTTATTATAGATGGTTTTAAAATAAAAGAAGCAGGCGAAGAGGGCTTAAAAGCAATAAAAAAGTTTGCTCAAAAACTTGGGCTTGAGATATGGATAAGCGCATCTCTTAGAATGGAAGGTCCTGTATTTAACGATGCAGGCATACCTTATGAAATTGAGAACCTTGTAGATGATTTTATAGATGTTTTGCTTACTCTTAAGTATGATAATCAAAAAATACAAATGGATATTGTAAAAGGTCATGATGGGTTTGGTGGGCAGCACAGCAGCCACCTTTATCTTGATCCCAAAACACTTCTTGTAGCAGCAGAGTAAATATTTTTAGGGAAGCACTGATTAAATTTGACTCTAATCAGTGCTTCCACATTTTTTCTCGTTTTCTTGCAGAAAACTGCGAAAAAAGGATAATGAGGTAAAGCTGATTTATTCTCGATTGAATAAATCAGCGGTTCCTTAGAGCCTGTAACTTTTCCGCAGGCTCTAAATTTTTGTTAACAAAACAACAACGTAGGCTTCGATTGCATTGCCTTCTCCTGCAGCATCGCAAAGCTCTTTTGTTTTTGCTTTTACGGAAACATTGTCTATATTGGTGCAAAGAATCTCTGCAATGTTTTTTCTCATGGCATCTATATAATTGCGCAGCTTTGGTTTTTCAAGAATAATTGTAGCATCGATATTACCCAGAGCATAACCCTTTTCCCGGATAATATTAAAAGTTTTTTCAAGAAGAAGGGCGCTGTTTATATCTTTATAAGCAGAATCTGATGGCGGGAAATGCTTTCCTATGTCGCCCCCGGCTACAGCGCCCAAAAGCGAATCTATAATTGCATGGTACAGAACATCACCGTCAGAGTGAGCCACAGAGCCCTTTTCATAAGGCACTATAACTCCGCCAATTATCAGCCTGTTTCCATTTGCAAGGCGATGAATATCATAGCCATGCCCTATTCTTATATTCATTGTTTATTTCCAAATGAAGCAAGAGTAGCGTAGAGCGTACCTCGCAGTTCTTCTGCTTTGCATACAATACCCTTTACTTTCGATGCTTGATACAAATTTTCATATCATCTGGATAGGTAATTTTTATATTTCCTCTTTCGCCATCGGCAATATGAATATTTTTCCCGCACAAGGAATATATTTCTGTGTCATCGGTAAAAGATTTCTCTATATTTTTTGCTTTTTTGTGGCACTCAAATATTTCGGGGTATGTAAAGCCCTGGGGGGTTTGAATTCCCATAAGAGTTTGTCTTCGGGGATGTCCGACTATGGAATTATTTTCCACAATTTTTACTGAATCAACAACAGGTATCAATGGAGCACATGCGCCGTACTTTAGGGTTCCATCAAAAATGTTTTTGATTAGATTTTCCGTTACAAAAGGTCTTGCACCGTCATGGATTAATACAATTTCGGGATTAAGATATTCCATGGCTTTTAGACCAAAAAAAACAGACTCCTGCCTTGTTTTTCCGCCAGGTACAAATTTTATAATATTGGAACTGGTTAATTCTTCCAAACTCTTGCGGAATTCATCTTCAAGTTCCGGTTGGCAGGTAATAAATATTGCTTTAAAAAGCTCTGTTTTTACAAACGAAAGAGCAGCATAATAAATTATTGCTTTCCCGTCTACTTTTATAAGTTCTTTTTTTTCCCCGCCTATTCTGCGGCTGTCTCCTGCAGCAGTTATTAGTGCAACGTAGTTTTTTTCCATTAAGTTTGCTCTGCTTCAAGCCTGCTAAAGATAAGATGCTCGCTTTCGCTTTTTGTCATGTCGAGTGAGTGAGATATTTCATCTATAAACAGCATTATTGCGTTATCAAAAATCTTTCTTTCAAGAATCGGAAGTTCTTTTTGCTTGCTCCTGTGATAAAGCGATCTAACAACTTTTGCTATATCGCCAATTGTTCCTTTCTTTAGAAGGTCAAGATTGATTTGATATCGTAATTTCCAGTCTGTTGTAAGAGGCTCATCTTTTTCAGATATTACCTTTAGAGCCTTTTCAGATTCTTTTTTTCCTACGATTTTTCTTATTCCAATTTCTATGGCTTTCTCTGTAGGAACCATTATTGTCATATCAGATACTTCAAAGTAGATAATATAATAGAGAATTTCCTTGTTTTTAAAAGGCTTTTTCTCTATTGATTTTATTTGACCTACTCCCTGTATTGGATATACAACGTATTGATTAGTTTTAAAATCTGTCTCAAGTTCTGATGTGTCAAGATTTTTTCCCATTGAAGTATTATACAGGAAAAAATCTATAAAGTCAAAGGTGAAGTTGAAAAAATTTACGCCTAAGGCGTACCTCGCATCTCTATAAACACTTGCAGGTAATTTTCTGCGAGGATATAGGGAAGCTTCGTCTGTGCTGAAAAGTAAATCTACTCACAAACCTTCGGCATGAGGCTTCGCCTTAACAAGTCCAAAAGGTATTACATTTTTTCTGAATCTAAAATATTTCATGGGATAAATATCAATTGGATTTGGGAACCAGCCGGTGAATATATCAGTATTTACAAGATTTATGGATGGAATAAAACTTATGGGGAGTATAATCGCAGAATCCAGGAGTCTCTGCTCTGCTTGTGAAAGAAGTTTGTATCTTTCTCTGCCTGCAAGAAGGAGAGATTCTGTAATATAATTGTCAAAAACAGCGCATCTAAAGCCTGCAAAATTAAGATTACTGTAACTTGTCCACATTTGGAGAAATGCCAAAGGATCCGGGAAAGCGCCAATCCAGGATATTGTTGCAAGTGTGTAGTCGTCTCCTTTTAAATTCTGATGATAATATTGAAAATCTCTAATGACAATCCCAACGTCTATGCCAAAAATTTCCTCCCAGGATGTTTTTAAAAGAATCGCAATTCGCAGGCTCTCAAATGAATTAGGGATTTTTATAATTATTTCTTCGGGCAGAGTCAAATTATTTTTTTTAAGAAGCAATAGCGCTTTTTCTTTGTTCTGTTCTCCGAATCCCGAAAGTTCGGGGTAGTCGGGTATTGGCGGAACAAGAGTTGACGCAGGAAAAAAGAGAAAGTTTTTATCCCGGATTTTCTCCAGAGGAGCGGCTAAAATCAGCGCCTGCCGCATAATTTCGTTATTTCCTGGCTCTGTTCTGTAATTAAAAAAGAAATAAGTGGTAGCAAAAGAGGCATTAAATATTATGTGCCTTTTCTGCTCTATATGCTCAATTGAAAAACCTCCGGTTAGCCAGTGAATCTTTCCTTCGTTGAACAGTGCAGAATTCTCCTGCGCATTATCGTCAAGAAAAATTATTTTTATATTGGGAATTTGCACATTTTGTTCATCCCAGTAGAGTAAATTTTTGGTAAGAAAAAGATAGTTCTCAGTTTTCCTGAGTATGTAGTATGGTCCGTTTCCCGGAGCAGAGGGCAAGCCGATCCATGTTTTTTTGTTAAGAAATGCAGGGTGGAGCGGAACAAAAGTGTGATGCCCAAGAATTTTAAGAAAGTGCTCTGCGGGGCTGTTTAAAACCACTTTGAGAGTAAATCTGTCAATTGCTTTTATTCCTACAGACGCAGGGTCTTCAACTTCGCCTTTTCGGAATTGCTTTGCTCCTTCGACTATATCAAGCAAAAAAGCATACTTTGAATTTTCGCCGGGTTTAAGCATCCGGAGCCAACTGTTGCGGAAATGTTCTGCTGTTACTTTTACGCCGTCCCAGAAGTAAGCATCCTGCCTGAGGTGAAAAATATATTCCTTGTTGTTGCTGCTTATTTCCCATGTTTCGGCAACAGCAGGAATTGGCCGCAATGTAAACGGGTCGCGCGAAACAAGCCCCTCGTAAAGAGCTGTAAAAAGCTGCGCTTCGGTAATGGTGTAAGCGAACAGCGGATTGAATTCTATTGGTTGGCGCGGAAACCCAATAACAAGTGTGTCTTGCGGGATGCTGCGG